>JAABUW010009421.1_pt1 | contig 11141 bp, 10 predicted proteins | sample 5560081 | NCBI WGS metagenome assembly JAABUW01 (sample SAMN10711882, study PRJNA513363) | rock metagenome | isolation source: Antarctica rocks | place: Antarctica: Victoria Land, Knobhead sud | reverse complement strand
AACATCATACTCTGGCAATCATCCCATGCATTGATCCTGCCCTCTCACCCTAATCACCTGTGCAAAACTCTCCCAGCTTTTCAGCACGCAGTTCTTACTTCCATTTCCAGGCCTGGCTTGATCAATGCTCACCACCAGAGCACTTTGTTGCATGGTTGCTTTGCTTGCATGTGTCACAAGGTTTGCGTATATGTTGCAGGATACACACGACAGCTCGGGAGCTGCCCAACAAGCGCATGGCCATCCAGCTGACTGTCACTTCCAACCTCCCCTGGGCCGCCACCCTGACAGCCCTCACCCTCACCCCCCAGCATGGATTCCGATTGGACCCTCTTGATAGGCCGATGGGCAACTTGTGCCCAGTTGTGCTGACGCCAGGGGCCACTGCCTCTGCCATCATGTTTGTGACCAGCAAGATGGGGGGCCGGTCGGCGTCGCGCAGCAATATGCTTCGTGGGGGTTCTGGTCAAGGTACCTTGCTGCTTGCAGAGCTGTCATTGTGACCTGATGCTTCCATGCACCCTAGCAGCCCCCTATTTTGATTTGGTCTTGATAGGCCTATTGTACAAGGCATGACCTGATGGTTGCCAGCATAGATTCCCAAGTTTTGCTGAGGCTACGGCCCTACCCCATGAAGGGGCATCAGCTCTTGTGATACAGAGACACCCTAGCAGCCCCCTTTTGGCATCTTCTGTCACCAGACAAATAGGCACTTAGTCAGCAGGGGCATGCATGCTGCTGCTTTGCATAAGGTCTCATGAGGGCTGTGCATCGTCCCTGCCTTCCACTGCCAACTTTGTGCTGCATGTATGCTGGCACTGCAGGACAATTCAAGCTTTGGTAAACAGATTGGAAGCGTTTGCATTGAATCATGCATCCCAGATACTTTGAGCTCACAAATGCGCCAGCCTGTGAGCTGCTATGGGTGACAGTGCACTCAATCTGTTTCTGTCTTTGTGCGACTAGATCTGCAGCTGCCTTCTGTATAGTTACAGCATGTGGCAATGTTGCTGTGTGTGCAGTGTGTAGCGTAGAGGTGCAATACAACGCTGTTGACCAAGCTTCGCCGGCAGCGTCTGTATCAGAGGTAGTGCCTGAGTGGGGCAAACGATTGCTTGATGAGGCTGCCGTTCCTCTTCCACCCAGAGGGCCTCCAGTTCAAAGGTGCTGGCATGATGTTTGCAGCAAAACACAATAAAAGCACCCAAAATTGTGCATACTCAGGGACAACTTGAACAACTTATATCTATGCAATCTTGCAAAAGGTGCCTGTAAGTCAGGGCCACCCGCTGTCAAAATGCACTTCTGGCACGTCATATAATATGTTTGCATGTCATATCCGGCCATTGACCTGACAAGCATCTGCATGCTGTGTGAATGAAGCCAGTCTGCATATGTCCTTCGCATGAGAGCCTGCTGAACCCTACTGCTGCCCATTTCATACAGACATGTATGTAAAGATAATAGCAGGGACCCTATGCTTGCTGCCACGTCAGCAACCTACAAGCTTCGTGAAGGTGAAATTAATCTAATGCTGTGTGTCACAGGGGGGAAGATGAGACCACGGACCTGAGTGTACGGCATACCTTCAGCCTAGTCATGGCACCTGTAGAGGGCACACCTCGCAGCACAGTCTACATCAGGCTGCTGGGACCCTTCTCAGCCAGGCAAGTGAATGCCTTCAGGCTATGCCATATTCCATGCACTGTGTGAATCGGCCACCCTGCTTAGTCAGGCTACTGCATGATTTGTGCAGAGCACATCTGGCACAGCCGACAGCAAGCATAAACTTGCCTTGACTAGAGTACATGTCAAAGCTTTACATAATTGCTGGCTGTGTACATTGGCTCTTTACATGCTGTCACAAAGTTGTTAGCTAAGCACCGAAACCTCCAGCTGAAAGAGAACTTTCAGAGCAAAGTTGATCTGCATATGACCTGATGACTGTTTTGTATACAGGTTGGGAGAGCCTGTGACATTATGCTGGCGACTGGAGCGCAGCCAAGCTGATTCCATTTCTCAGGATTCTAACACCATCCAGTATGATGTTCATGCAGCGGTGAGATATGCCATCTCAGCCTGTCATCAAATATTGACCTTGTGCATTTAAGAATACACTTCATCTACCAAGCTCTGGTCTGAAGTTGTTGTCATATGTGCCTCCATCACCTGGTGCCTGCATGTTCAAACAGCAAGTCACAGCCTAGGCAGTGTGCTGCTCCGCATGGTACGGTGACGGATTGTACTCTCTGTGCTGAAACAGCAGTAGGGCAACAGGGCCATGCCAGTCTTGCACATGCTTGAGGCCAGAGTCACAATATTGTAAAGGGGAAAGCTTTGATGCGGCATTTAGATTTCAGAAGAAATGATCTGCTGTTCACAGGTTGAAGGCTGGCGGCCCATGGGAATGCGTGCAGGCTGTGTCTCCCTGTCTGCTGAGGCTGGCACTGCCACAGTTGAGGCCTCCTGGGTTCCCATCGTTGCTGGAACACTACCTGCCCCTGAGCTCCATCTCAGGGATGTGTCACATCAGGAGGCTTTTGATACTGGCGCCAATACAGATTTCATCAATGTGTTGCCACTGTAGCGTGGCATATTGAAGGCCTACCATCATGTGTAACGGGGGAGTCTCTCGGGGTGTATACACGTATAATTTGCTTGGAACAAAGTTTGCTTTGGAACATGATACAAAGCACGAGTTGTGCTAAGCAGCATATGCACATCTGCATAGATTCCTGTTTTTTACTATGCACACACATTCTTGCCACGGTTCGTATAGAGCGTGTGCAAGCAAGGTTACAAAATCCCAGCACTGATCCCATCATGCATTGCATTGCACGTGCTGGCACGAGAATGAAATGTTTTTCCATCACGCCCGCAGTCACCCCGTAATTTGCGTGGCGACCGCTAACAACACAGATTAAGTTGCAAGATGGGAATCAATTTAGCTGATGTTGTCCCTGACTTTAAAGCAGAGACATCTCAGGGAGACACTCAATGGCATGACTACATTGACGGATCTTGGGCCATTTTGTTTTCTCACCCCGGCGACTTTACTCCTGTCTGCACAACTGAGTTGGGTACGCAAGCTAGTCTGCATCGTCTGCACGTTCAGCAAATCTGCTTGCGATGGTGAGGGTCACAGCTGAGTAAGCGTTTCACTGTAGGTCAAGTTGGAAAGCTTCAGAAGGAGTTTGCACAACGAGGCGTCAAGCTAGCAGCCTTGAGTTGCAATGATACAGAGTCGCATAAAGCGTGAGCATGTCCAGAACTGGTCGAGTCCTCTTCAGTGTAGGACTTGTGTTTTAGCCTGAAACACCATTTGAGAAGCGAAGTCTGTTTGATGGATGGTTCAGGTGGATCAAGGGCATTGAGGCATATACACCTGGCAGCAAGGTGGACTACCCAATCATCTCTGATCCTAAACGGGAAATAGCTGTCTTGTGAGTCAAATGGCACCATTTGCTTTGGTGAATGTGCTTGCACAATCGTCCAACATTGCATTCTGCATATCACCTGCTGAACTTCATCACTTGTGCAACTGGATATGTAGCCAAACACTATGGCCACAGGGTCTTCACGCCTATGTCACAGGTCAACTGGGCTCGTCAAGATTCTCAGCATACATATGTAAACCATGTTTCTGTCTGATTTAGGTATGGTATGCTGGATCCTGATGAGATAGATAAGGCTGGAATTCCTCTGACAGCACGTGCTGTCTTTATTGTTGGACCTGACAAGAAGCTGAAGCTGTCCATTCTGTACCCCGCCACTACAGGCAGAAACTTCAGTGAGGTCTGTAGTCTGTCAGCGCATGCACCCATGCAAGTAATACCTGCTGATAATCAAAGATTTCATGCCTTGAGTACTTATATGCTTGCGGCACAATGCACATCACTGTGTGGAACTTGACCTTGACACAAAATCATGTTTGCAGGTGCTGCGAGTCATTGACAGCCTTCAGCTGACTGCTAAGTACTCTGTTGCCACCCCCGTTAATTGGCAACATGGTGACAAGGTGATGGTCACCCCCAACCTCTCAGATGAGCAAGCTACAGAAAAGGTAGGGTTCCTGCCTGCCAAGCTGTCAGTTGCATTGCTTGTTTTCATCAATTTGGAAGAGGTATGCACAATGCAGAACATGCAGCAAATGTAGTCTGCTGTTGGCACATACATCATGATGCCTGCTGGGCTGAAACTAATATATACGTTGTCGCAGTTCTCCAAGGGATTTGAGAAAAAGGAAGTTCCTTCTGGCAAGGGTTACATCCGCTTGACTCCTCAGCCAAACGCATAGGCGCTGTCCATTGCATTACAGCAAGTATTTTGCATGACAGGCAGACCGCCTTGATGAGGGGCAGACATGCACTTAATTCTTCGGTCATCCACCAAGACACCAGAGCTGCTATTTAAAACACTTCAGCTGCTACATGCTGAAAAGATTATTTGGGATGGCATACATAGCAGACAACTATGCAATTTTTCAGCCTTGTTGCCATCTGGTGTGTTTCAGGATGCTATGCGTGTGTGATGTCATTTGCTCCAGTCGTTGTATGTGCCGGTGACCAGCAAGCAATGGTTCTTTTGGGTGGTTGCAATAGTGTGTTAAGTGCAGGAAGTGTGGTTCATAAGTGAGCTGACTCAGCAGCTTGGACACCTGTTTATAAAATTTACTTGTGAGATGATTCTTGCATGCAGCAGACTGTGTAGCACGTACACGTACCTTCCATGGATCTCAGATACAAGTTCCCAAGGATACACTAATTTGCAGAGCTTGGTAAAGTGTCTGGACCATAGAGATGCACTTACTTCGAACTACCTCCCTGACCCAGCTCCCAACAATACCCACCTGCTGGCATGCTGCCGCCTGGCATGCCAATTTGCGGCTAGGAGCCTGCTCACCAGCTGTCCCAGACTCTCGTTGCCAGGGGGCAAGATGCCTGAGAAGGCTGAGAAGCAGCTCACCTGTCCATTTAGTCATCAGCTGTGCACATGGCGGGACATAGTAGTACGGTCATAGCTGACAACAGATTGCGCAAGTGACAGAGCGTCGTGACAATATACTGCTTTATCTCGACACCGTTTGCAGGTTTTCAACGACTCAAGGGCCAGCTAATAAAGTGCTGTCTGACCTATCAGCACCTGGCTTCTGCAGCGTTCAACCCAGCTGCGCAGACCGTCCTTAGGCGAGTTGCGTTACGGTCGCATCTCATTGCGCAGACTTGAACGTTGTAGCGCCGTGTGTACATCGCCGCAGCATCGCCGCAGCATTGCCTTGCGCGGGTGGTTTCGAGCCGAGTTGTGTGCAAGGAAAATCTGTTTACATCCGCAGCGCAGCTGTGAAGCGTGATCTCGCCTGCAGCAGACCTGGGCACACTTGTGGCTTGGATGTGCTATGCGTCGCAACCTGACAAGCGCAACAATCCTTCTCCTCGCCCTGCATTGCACTCAGGTCCTAAGTGCACCAAGAACCAGGCATCTACCTACAGCTTCGGCCAGTCCCAAAGCTGCCAAAAAAGGCATACAAGCTGAACTGGATGGCATTGTGGCAGTCATTCCTGCAGGTGGCCCTCACAATGAAATGGCCATGCGGGCTTCCAGACATTGGCGAAAGGTAAAGACCTAACTAGACGCACCGGCTCAGCCTGTCACAGCATGCTATGGCAGACTAACACAAACAGGCAGACAAGTCCACAGGCAGCTCCAATGTCACTTTTGCAGGGCATCAAAGCAGTGTATGTGGCAGAGCTGCCAGCTACAAACGAGCGCATAGCAGAGGGCAGGCAGCATAATGAGTTCTGGGGTGATTATCCAGACATCTGGGATGAGCCCTGGGGCCGGGTCCACCGGCCCTTCGACAGTAGAGCAGCCATGGCTCCTTTTGTTGCCCATCAGCTGTTGAAGCGCGAGGGTGTTGACTATAAGTGGTTGTTGTATGGGGACGATGACACCATGTGGTTCCTTAGTGCTGTAGCAGACTTGCTCAGGGACTACGATTCAGACCTGCCGTACTTTATATCAGGTATGACTGCACAGTATCCAGATCTTTTGCTTCTTGATAGTGCTGTCACTTCTGAAGCAAGCCTGCATTGCATGCATGGATATCCAAAGCTTGATCTTGCCTTTGTAGCACATTCGCTGTGTCTTGTAACACATAAGCTGTGTGATGCAAGATGATGAGCAAATGGAAAGCTTTGGGCAGTATCTTCCCTTCAAAAGCAACATGCCTGACTGTCTGGTTCCATCTGCTGTCATGTCATGCAGATATGTACTATTTCTCAGCCCCGCCAGATCAGATGAACTGGAGAAATGGGATGCTAACAGAGGGTGCAACCAGATGTCTCCCTTGTAACGTCACCATCCCAGGTATCCCTTACCTCTGCTCATAGAAAAGAAAAGAAAAGACTACGCCTTTCGGCGTCAATTTAATGAGAAGCACAGTATTATACCGGGCTGCCCAGATCTTTGCTCATGTACTCATGCGCCTTGATCTGTACATTTGTGATGCTCCCAATTACATCACAAGGGATCTGCGTATACTTGGTTAGAGGCTACAGGCAGGAAGTTGCAAAATAAGACATGTGAGTCAGACCTGTATCAGATGAAATTTCAGGCAGTCCAGCACCTTCAAGCAGTTGATCCGCTGAAACAGCAGGAAGCACAATCAATGCCTTTGTTACATACAGCCTTGGAGCAGCCAACACATGTTGTTTTGGTACCAACCCATTTGTCGAGCTCACATTTTGCACAATGATGGCTGCTCATCAATGAGTAGACAAACAAGCACATGTGTTCAACAGACCTAAGGTCACACAAGTGCTGCTCTTTTGTCGAGCACCTTTAGAGCTTAGTGTATGTTGCCTTCACAGTCATTGTCTGTTGACGCCCCTGATGCGACCCAAAGGCAGAAACATACATTGATTGGTGCACTACTCAAGCCTGAATGTTCACTCAGCAATCCCACTGCTATTCAACAGATGGCCAAACTGCGTCTGGTATCTGTCTGGCAGTTCTCTGCAGTGCTCCCAATCGCTACAACAAGAGGTGGGCGCCCCCTGTGGCCTGCCAGGGCTAATGCTGGGGGTATCAACTTGTCTGCCCTGCTTGCCCCATCAAAGCGCTTGACTTTGTGGGTGGTGTTGCAGACGAGCCCTGGCCCCTAGGGCACAACTGGGTGCCCCCTGTGGGCTGCCCTTGCACCAAGGAGCTGCTGTGTGACAAGGACTACCGCATGTGGGAGTTTGTACGTGAGCCTCTGGGTCAGTGGTCCAAGCACAACTGCACTGCACCTTGGGAAGATGACGAGGGGGACTACTACAAGAAATGGATGTACAGTATAGATGGGGGCTCAGGGGCCATTCTGAGCAAGGGCCTCATGGAGGCTATCGACCATCAGGAGATGGAGCGGTGTATACGCAACCAGTAGGTTCTGCTGACTGTGAAAAGAAAATAAGAAAAAAGAAAAGTTTACGCTTTTCAGCAATCAGAACAGGAGCCTCGTAAGGTGGCAGCCTGGAGCTGCTGACTCTGGTGCTGATGCCAGGATGTGATGTTTCACTCTGTTGTGAGCGTTTTGCAAAATGCCCAAGGACATGCTGTGGTGCAATAGAGCAGGCAGCATGGTGCTTCACTGGTATTCTTATATTTGCTTGCTTTGCTTTGTCTTTAGCATACAGTCACAGAAGTAGTAACTTGCGCCTGCGCTTGCGCTTGCATCGCTGAACTGTTTGCCCTATCCCAGCATAAGTTCAGTGATGCAAGTGCAAATGCAGGTCGTTACTTTGCCTGTATCACTGCCAACAGCAGGCAAACATTGCACTCGTGCCGCCGCTATGGAAAATTGGCACCTGCACAACTGACAGATGGCCATCAGCAGTCTGAGTGTTGACAGAACTTCTTCTGGCTGCAGCTTTGTGGTGTATGGCGGGGATGCTCTCATATCACACTGCATCTGGTCGGCTGGCTACGGCATGACTCAGCCCATCCAGTCCTACTTCAAGCCCCATGTGCAGATGTTTGACCTGGGGCGCTGGGAGCGGCGCCCCCTCATGAATCTTCTTGTGGACGCCACAGAAGGCAACTGCAACGAGCTGTGCCAAGCACAGGTGGGATTGCACATCTCCCCAAGTCTTCATCCACTGGATTCCACTGATAAGCATTCATGCACTGCATTCACCAGTAAGCAATCATCCACTGCATTCACCAGTAAGCATTCATCTACTGGATTCACCAATAGACATTCATCTACTGCATTTATACACTGCTTTTGGTTGTGCCTTTGCATGTTTCCATGTTGGTGACGTAGGAACAGCTTGTGTGCATATTCGCTGCGGTTGTGGACACAACCTGTGATTCGATAGCATTCCTTGCACTTGGAAGTATTTGCCAACCAGAGTTTGCATAGTGCACCAGTTGTTTTCTAAACATGAGTGGACATCATGTGGACATATTTCTGCTTTATCACATTCATATGCAGCAGGCAAATTGTAGCTTAAGAAGGTGCCGGAGGCGGTCCCAAGCTCGCTGTCCCATCACATGCAAGTGGCTTGTGCGCTGCCATGCATACGTTTGAATCTCTACACATGCTATCACATAGTCGCTACCGGTGCCCTGCATTAGCCAGCTGCTGTGAGGGGTTTATATACATATGCTGTGACATAAGCTTGGGTTGCGGCATCAGGTGCTGTTGCAATGTGCAAGACGGAGCAATGCCGTCCTGCATGTCTGTCTGTACCAGCATGCACACAATGGGTGACTGATCATGACAAAGATGTGCTGCTTGCAGGCCAAGTGGCAGGTGTCCAAGCATATTCGCTCCCGGTACTTCAATAACCTGGATGCGACTGAGGCGTACATTAAGGGAATATCTCATCTTCACGATACGTATCTTATAAGGGTCGGGCACCCTCTCTGTGCTGAGAGCAAGCAGCCTCCCTGCGGGCTGTACAGTTAGTCATACATTAGTCAACAAGGCGATGTGTTTGTCAAGTCACATGTACCCACTGTTTGTCAAGTCACATGTGCCCAGCACTTCAAGTACTGATGCAAGACAAAACAGAGACTGCTGACAAACCTGCACAGAGTCAGAAGCAGCAGCAACATAAATGAGCCATGTGCAGGCTTGCATGATTTCACTCCTCTTTACCCTCTAGTATATGTCTGCAGGTGTATATCTTAGATTTGTTGTGTTGTTGTATGTCATTTAGATGAGCAGCCTTTTTACTTCAGCAACACCACTCCATTGCATGTCACATCAAAAACCATGAAGTACAATGGTGCATCTTCTGCTGCCCTTGTTATGCCAATAGCTTTGATTTGGTTGGTGTGTGAGATGCTAGCCGTAGGAGTTTGTTGCTCAAGCTGTGAATGTCAACTGAGCTGGCGCAGACTCCACAGTTGTTTAGCCAAAGGATGCCGGAAACTGCTGTTACAGTATTTTGATATCAGCTTTGGTATGTACATTGTGTGGTTGTCATGACACGTAGAAACTGTTCCTGCTGCCTTCCCCGCTCAAGTAGCTTGTTTGTGATATGCTGCTATGCTCAGGGTTCGTACGCATACTAGGATAGACTGAAACCGACATTCATCATCCTCTGAAGGTATTGATGAGCACCTGACTGACAGTCTGCGTCATGTTGATGTTGCATATGAATGATGCACAGACAGGTTTGCAGCATACTCACTTGCCATATCATGCTTCGTATCGTTGTCACATTGGATGTATACAGAAGACTCTGCATCTGTCTAGGCTGATACAGCTTGATTGGATAGTAATGGCAGTTCTTTTGCGTGTACAAGCAGTGTTTGGGGCTTATATATTGTATAGTTTGTGTATATATATTGTTGCCTAAGAATCGCTGTTGTGTCACAGTGGTTGACAACAAAGTTGAGCCGGCAGATTTACACCACTATGTGCGCAGCTCAGCACATCCATTGTTCAAAAAGCTGGACTGGGCAAACCCACTTGTGATGCAGCTACCACTACTGATACCTCACTGCAATGCAGCAGAATGTCACCTAAAGCATATAAAATTGCTAGATCTACAATGTCTATGCAGATGTCTGCAGGCATACAATCAATGAATAATTTAGCTTTCACGTGTTGAAAACAGCACAGTACCGCATCAATCGTTGAGACAGTCAGACAGACCTACACTCACTCACACCTGGCCTGAGCATAAGAAATAAAGCACAGAATTGGCGGACGCGCAACATGCACAAACTTGCTGCTGCTTGTAACGATCACACTGACAGAACATCAGATGCTGAAAACTGAAATACAGCTAAACTAAGGACCCCAACTGTGGGTCCAGTAAGTGATTGCATAAGCATCAGGAAATTGCTGTTTGCATCTATCTGCATCAAAATCAGGGTGGTTTCCTACACATTGGTTGATGGCAGCCATGGTGTCATTGTCAGCATTGAGCCATGTCTTGTGCCAATCAAAGGGGTATATGGTTTCTGAGGGCAAAACGTGGATGTCGTCCCTGCATTTGGTCTGGTAATCAATCAACGCCTCCTTCAGCATAGCTGGCCCAGTTGTAGCCTCAATGTAGTCCCACCTATCATCTTCTACACGTGAGAGCATCACACGGCTGATGCAGTACCACCAAAAAGGGTGGTTGGGAACTGATGCCATGAAAGCATTGGGTATGTTGTGTTCCCAGTCTTCATCTTTGCCCATATAGGCCAGCAGAACAGAAGCTTTATCAGTCAAAGGATCTATAGGTCGCAGACTCTCAAAATCTAGGTCCACATACAGGCCGCCATACTTCAGCAGATAGAAATACCGGATGACATCTGCCTGCATGATTGCTTTGGGCAGTGAGTCATAGATGTCAAGGAACCAAGGGTAGTCATTCTTGATGAGCTTCCTGTTGTCAGAGTCTGTCCACAGCCTGTACTCCCATTCAGGGTGCGAAAGCTGCCATGACTCCTGCCACGCCTTGTACTGCTGGGGTATGCTGTCATCCTTCCATGACTGGTGTATGATCTTGGGGATAGTGCCAGAAGCTGGTGCATTGGCGCAGGCATCCTCAGGTGACATCAGGGACTCCAATGAGCCATAGTGCAGCCGCTGTTCCAAGCTGCCACCGTGATCAACCCAGCGCAATCTGCCCCTCAACACTAAGCTGTGTTTC
>JAABUW010009418.1_pt1 | contig 11144 bp, 9 predicted proteins | sample 5560081 | NCBI WGS metagenome assembly JAABUW01 (sample SAMN10711882, study PRJNA513363) | rock metagenome | isolation source: Antarctica rocks | place: Antarctica: Victoria Land, Knobhead sud | reverse complement strand
ACTATTTTGTGTCATTTCTCATCTTTCTTAATGCTTTTAACATCAAAAACATGCTCTCATATTGCTCTTTGCGCTAGTAAGACGTCTGCGATGTATTTTTTCGAGATCGTCAAAGCAATGTTGTTTTTCTTTAGCGTTTTGACTATCGTGACGACTCTTAGATCGATTTTCGCCTTTTTCAATGCGTTATTCATCGAATCTCGCATTTTCATCGTCTTCAACGTTCAGTTCTCATTTTTGAGATTGACAATGAGTCTTCTTTCGCGATACGATATTTCTTGTGATTTTGACGAGAATTTCTTGATAATCAGGTTTCATTCGCCTGCATTTGCATTCACATTTGCATTTGTGTTTGCATTTGCATTTGCACTTGTGACTTGAGCTGCTTTTTGCGCATATGTGAGCTTCTTCGTTGGTTTTTGCGAATTTTGCATGACTTGCAACGTTTGCGAAACCTGCGTCTTCTGCAAGGTTTGCGAATTCTCTGTCATTTGATTTGCATTGATTCTCTTTTTGATGTCTTCAGCATTTTGTTGAATCAATTGTAGAATGATCTTCAGTTTGTTGTTTGTTTGACTTTGAAGTCGATCTATTTGCTTCTGAATCGAGTTTTCTATGCTTTCGTTGTATGCTTTTTGAATGTAGATTAAGCTATGACTTATAGTCTCTTTCTATTCTGATATTGCTTGTCTTAGCTGATTGACTGTAAATTCAATTCTTTCGCGCAGTCTCTTTACCTGCATCTCTTTAGAGATGACATCGTAGCACTTGCTCGTATCAACTTCGATGCTAGCTTCTTTTTGCGAACTTTTCATCGCTTTTCGCTTTTTCATTTCTTTGAATTTCACAATCGCTCATGTTTGCTCTTTTTGCTGCGAGTTTGCATTTCGCAGATTGATTGTATTCTTGTCGTTATGCGCGTTTGCATGTGAATTTAGCATCAATGCATCGAGTGAACTAAACATGTATTGCGTTTTTCTATTTACTGGTGTGAGCGATTTTTGTTGACTGCAAAATAAATCGACAATGTCGTTCTGCAGTTGTTTGCTTGTTGACGAACTCATGCTAAGTTCATTTCATAGATCTGTTTCAATCTCTATCGTTGACTTTTTAATTTCTATCGTCAACGTTTTGAGTTCTGACGCTGAGCTATTGCTTTTACTGAGTTTCGCGTTACTATTCGCGAAACGGGACGAGAAAGAGCGCATAAAGCGACTCTTTATATTTCTTTTCATAGAGGGTTTTTCCGAGTTTTGAGCTTCGAACTTCTAGAAAATTCACTTGACATCACTTAAATATTTCTTTAATCTCTTACTCAGAGCGTTTCACGTAGACAATAACTCTAGTGTAGAGATTTCTCAATTTCTATCTTGAAACCTGCAATAGATCGTCTTCTATTACCAACTTATGTCAGACGAAAATGGTATAAATTTAGTCTGCAAGAACCTAGATTACTCTTTTTGATAGAAAATGCTTGACGCAATTGCTTTATATCTCAGGTATCAAAGTAGTCGCGTTATCTCGCTCAGAATAGTAACGACTGATCTCGACTTATTGTCTTGCACATCAAGAAAAGGTAAAACAGATAGTGATTTGATAAGAAACACTCTACTTCTCTGAAACAACGTTGTTCTCTGCGCGATCTTTGAACGCGTCATACAATCTGCAAAAAGTTGACTGAAAAGACTTTAATGAACATTTGCAAAAGACAAAAGACAAAATGATGATTAAGATGCAAAGAATCACAAGTTTAAAAGCAAAAGTCATTTATTTGACTGAATGCATCAAGAATACAGTGAAATTATTTGTATTTAAACAGCGAATATGCGCAAAATCAAAACTCTGATAAAACAATGAGTTCATTGAAATGCAAAAGACGCTGTTGTCAAAAAAGCGAATCTGAAAAAGATGCAGAAATGATGATGCATGAGCAAAGATAGTGCAAATGTGAAATTTGTATCATGATGCAATAAAGCTGATCAAAAACCAATTCTGAATCAATTTTTTGAACAACGTTGAAGAAAAAGAAGTGTTTCAGACATACAAGTTCACTAAATCACGTCTAATTGAAAAGCTATTCTCGATACAAAACTTGCAAAAAGAATTGAAGATTGAATTCAATGAAAAGTGCGAGACATTTCTGAAAGCAATGTACTCATCATCTTCGAAAATTCAAACCAATGAAGAATTACTATCGAACGAAAGTATACAGTGATCAAGAGTTATCGAAGAGAAAATCAAGTATGCTATTAACTTCTCAGCACTCAGAAAAGCACTTGAATCAGATGATATGTCATTTGCAATCATACAGCGAGCGTACAAAACTATATTGAAAATCTTCAATTTAGTGTATTCAGATTTGATCAAAAACGACTATCATTCAAAGATATGACGCGAAGACACGAAAATTATTCTAAAAAAATCAGACAAGTTGAATTATTCAATTTCAAAAACATACAGAATTATTACGCTGCTAAACTGTTTAGGCAAAGTAGCAGAAAAAATAATAGCAGTGCAACTGTCTTACACAGCTGAAATTAACGATAAGCTGCTGAATTTTGATTAAATAAGAGGTAGAAAACAAAGATCAGCTATAGACGCAGTACTAAATCTAGTACATGATGCGCAAATGACGAAAAGTCAAGAAAACACGCTTATCTGTTTACTTCTAGATGTCAAAGAAGTCTTTGACCATGTTGCGTTGAAACAGCTGATCAAAATATTGATTAAATTGAAAATATCAGTCAATTTAATCAATTGAGTAAAATGTTTCTTACAAAATCGAATTATTGACTTAGCATTTGACGATAAACGTCAGAAATCAAAGGAAATAAGCACAGAAATATCACAAGACTCATTTATCTCGCTCATTTTATTTCTAATTTATATTCAATATCTGTTTTCAAAGATTCGCGCAAAGTTCGGAAATTTACAGTCACTCAGCTATATTGACGACGTGATGCTATACGTTGAGGGAAGAAATATTGACAAGAATGTGAAAATACTGGAAAACGCAGCAAAAATCGCTTTCACATGAGCTGAGAACAACGCAGTGCAATTCGATGACTCGAAATCTAAATTGATACACTTTGAAAGTCACAAGGTGACACTCAATCAAATAATTATTCTACTCAATAACACGATCATAAAATCAAAGACATGTGTACAATGACTAGAAGTCTGACTGAATCGAAAGTTCAACTTCAAAGTTCATGTGCAAACGAAAATCGCGACAGTCATAAGAACGTTACACTCGTTATTTAAATTAATGAATAACGAGTGAAGACTAAATGTCAAATCAGAAAAGCAGTTATACCTGATATACATCACGTCTATTAGCGATTATGACGTCGAAATATGGTGAAATAATCAAAAAGCTACTTAGTCAAATTTCGCAAACTGCAAAACGCTGCATTACGAAAAATTCTGAATGTATTTCGAACATCATCAATAGATGCTATGCAAATAGAAGTTGAAATCTCGTCGATGAAGATGCAATTAGATCAAAAGTGCAAGAACTATGCAATTTGAATAGTTGAGTTATTGAAAAAACACTCTATCAGAAAAAGAACATCTATTTCATATTTATCTCAATACTTTATTGAATTGAATCTAGATCTGAACGCATCAAAATATCTGAACTGAAACGAGATGAAGGCAAACTTATCTTGAAAAGTCAAGAAGTGCAAAGACAGACTCACGCAGATATATTGAATATTGAACAAAGTGCAAAAAACACTGAATTCAATAAAAGAAATCGAAACTTCTCACTTCAAGAAATCATGAGATCAAGAAATCAAGCATTTAGCAAGAATTCAAATCGAATTTGCAAAAAGCGAAACTTGCGAAACGATCAATTCGCACTACAGAGAATTAGAAAGAATTATCAAAAAGGCTAAAAACATAGTGATGTATATCGACGCATCGCAAACTCGAAAAAAGATAGCAGAGATCAAAACAGAAACTGAAACGACAGTGATATTCACGCATGAATTTGTCAAATACAGCAAAGCGACAAGCGTTTCTGACAAAATAATCACAACGAAAGCGAAACTGCAAGCTATTAGCGATGCAATCGCAATATGCAGTGAAAAAGCACTCAAAAGCAGCGAAATTTGAGTGTACATAAACAGTCAAATGACTTTGCAAAGACTAAACACAAAGAGCAACATTAATGCAAAGTTATTCAATGACATACGACAAAACTTGATCAATTTACGTCAGAATCAGTGTCAAATTTGCATACAGTGAATATTGAGTTGCAAGAGCATTATTGAGAACGAAAAAGCAGATCAATTGATCAAAAGCGCTGCTCAAGAATTATCAATTATCAACAACATGAAAGCAATCGTCATAAGCTTCGTCAAAAAGCAAATTTGCAAAGAGACGAAATTTGCAAAGAGACGAAATTACAATGATTAAATGTCTGAAAAAGCAGCATCAAGAAGGGAAATCAGTATCAAAAGCACATATCGAATGTGAATCTAAGTCATAAATCACTAAAAAAGATGAGAAAAATCGATAGACTAACGTTTTCAACCTTTATTCAGCTGAAAATGAAACATGAATATTTCAAGAGCTATTTGCATCGATTATCAGAGAATAATTCGAACAAATGCTATGAAATATGCAATGCGAGGCAAACGTCGAAGCATTTACTGCTGAACTGCAGACATTATAGAGCAGAGCAGATAAAGCTTAAGAAAAAAGCTCAGCTCAAAAATACAGACACTATATTGACACTGTTCATCATCAAGATTGAAAGAATTGCAACACTAGAGTATTTGAAAAATACTCGAATTGCGACGAGAAAATGACTATTAGAAACGAAAGAGTAGAACGCGAAGAATGCGAAGAAACAAAGAAAAACGAAAGTACGATGACGAGAGTTGAGCGAGAGCGCTTGTATGCACAAACTATCGATGTGATTGATCAACAAAAAGATATAAAGCAACGACTTTGACCAGATTACATGTAACTTAGCATACATACAGCGTCTAGACAATGTCATAGTCATAGACTGCATGCACTTAATGAAGAAATAAAAAATTAAAATTAAAATTCAGACATAGTCAACAGCGAAGACATACAAGCGATAATGATAGTGAACGATAAAATTTCAAATGAGATTTTGTTGCTCAACATATATAACGAAAAAGCACAAAACGCAGAGAAGAAGCAATCATACATGATTGAGTGAGAGTTAGCAAAGATTAGACTAAATGACAATCAAAAAGTTATTATTACAGAAGACTTTAATGCGCATCATAGCTGATGAAACACGAAGATTGCAAATCTCATTAGAACGAAAGTCTATCAAGCATTGTCTTCGTTTGAATGAATATATATTATATGTGTTTGAGCAAACTCGATGATCTCTGACGATCTTCAGAGCTAAAATTTGCCTCGAAAGTCGCTCTGAGATGTCAAGCACTCTCTCTATCTAAGCGACTGAGTCTATGAAGTGAGTGAGTAAGACAAAAGCGTGTTTCTGACTGAATTCTAAGAAATGAAGAAACAGAAAGAGATGATGAGAGAAACAGAAGGGAAAACGACCTATTTATTTTCTTTTCCCTGCTTAATCTTCTTGTTCTCTAGCGATCAACATTGATCGAGTCAAGTCAACTAACAGTCACTTTCGCTTGTTGATAGTCTTCAGTCAAGCCAAACCTTATTAGTAAACTAAGTAAGAATGCATGACTGTGATCTGATTAATACATTGAATATAAACACTTATCACAGTTATTTTAAAAGATTAAGCTCAGTAATTGATTTAGCTTTTGCATCAAGAAGTATGCAAAACTACATCAAAAACTGACATGTGAATGAAGATGCAAACACAGAGTTCGATCATAAAGTAATTTTGTTTATGATAGTCACAGAAAAGATGAAATTGGTTGAAAACTCGCTAAATGCATCTTACAACTTGCAAAAAGTTGACTGAAAGAAATTCAACATGCACTTACAAAAGACGAAGAATAAAATGATTATCAAAATGCAAAGAACTATCAATCTAGAGACAAAAGTCATTTACTTGATTGAATGCATCAAGAGTGCAGTGAAGTTATTTGTATTTAAACAGCAAATATGCGCAAAATTGAAACTCTGGTGAAACAACGAGCTCATTGAAATGCGAAAAGCACTGTCATCAAAAAAGCGAATTTGAAAAAGATGCAGAACTGATAATGCATGAACAGAGATAATGCGAATGTGAAATTCATATCATGATGCAATAAAGTTGATCAAAAATCAATTCTGAATCAACTTTCTGAACAAAGTTGAAGAAAAGAAAGTGTTTCAGACATACAAGTTCATCAAATCACGACTAATTGAAAAGCTACCCTCAATACAGAATGCACAAAAGAAGTTGAAAACTGAATTCAATGAAAAGTGCAAGACATTCTTGAAAGCAATGTATTCATTATCTTTGAAAGTTCAAATCAATGAGAATTTACTATTGAACGAAAGTATACAGTGATCAAGAATTATCGAGAGAAAGATTAAGCATGCTATTAACTCTTCAGCACTCAGAAAAGCATTCAAATCAGATGATATGTTATTTGCAATCATGCAGCAAGCATACAAAAGCGTATTGAAAATTTTCAATCTGATGTATTCAAATCTGATTGAAAATGACTATCATTCAAAGATATGACGCAAAGACACAGAAATCATTCTGAAAAAATCAAATAAATCGAATTATTCAATTTCAAAGACATACAGAATTATTACATTGCTAAACTGCTTAGACAAGATAGTGAAAAAGCTAATAGTGATGCAACTGTCATACATAGCGAAAATGAATGACAAGCTGCTAGACTTCGATCAAATGAGAGACAGAAAACAAAGATTGACTATAAATGCAGTACTAAATTTAGTACATGACGCGCAAATGACAAAAAGTCGCGAAAACACACTTACATGTTTACTGCTAGATGTTATGATGAATTGACACATAAAGATTAAATCAGAGACTAAAGTCAGAAACTGAGTTGAAGATCACATCTGAGTTAACTTTGAAACTCTATGACTCTGTCAAGACATCGTTTAGACTACGTCATATCTTCGACTTAATATGTCATGAGTTATGTTGTGCTCAACTTGACAATGCTTGACAAACTCTCTATAGTCGATCGATTTTCTCGAGTTATCAAGAACTTCTTAATAATTAGCTTTATCATAAAATATACTCATTCTGTGCCTGCTTAAAATATCACATTGTCATATTACTCTTATAAATTTCGTCTATTCATCTAGTAAACTTGATCATCACAGTTCTAATTATTTCAAACTCTTCTTAGAAATGATGATTTGATATTCAAGCATGACAACAGCAACGTGATTGCAACAAAGTTGAAATGATGACATCTCAATCTTGCAAGATATCATATCAGAAAACGAACGTTGCATAATGAAATCAGAAAGCAAAGAAGCAGAAGATGAACTCTCTCTTGATATTAATGAACAGCTGACTTGCGTAATGCTTCAACGTGATGAACTGCAAAAGAAACAAAAGCTAGCAGCTATTCAATCAAAGATTGAGACTCTGCAAGTCATTGAAACAATGAAGAGAAGTCATTGAGCTTTCACTCAAGCTTTCACGAAGAACTTGAACAATCTATGCATTGTCTCAATAATGTCGACGACGATGAAATGAAATCATCATGAAGTCATTTTACAGAAGCGAAGATTCTCAATGCTCTTGAAGAAGTATCATGACAAAATCATAAGAAAGCATAGAGAGTGAATTCGCGATGTCAAAATCTCATTTTGAAATACTTCTTGACATTTTGAAAGTGATGAGAAAAAGATTTTGTACTGCATGATTTATTTAAAGAATGAATCAAAGAAACTTTGATTTAATCACAAAGAAACTATGTCTGCAGCTCAGCAGACGTGATTCAATTTTATCAATTTTCTTCTTAATTTAATCGAGAATTCGATGAATTGAGACATAAACGTGACTCAGCAGTACGCGAACGCATCGCAACGTTTAGATCAGACGATATGAACGTTTGCAGCTCATCTGAGCATTCTGAAACATCAACTTTCGTTGTATAATGATGAGCATAAGCGAACTCATTTATTCATTAAGTTGAGATCTGAGCTGCGTGTGATCATTACTAATGTGCAGTTGATTTCTATCACACGAAATGCATTAATCAATCTTGTCGCTTGATTGAAAATAAATCTGCAAAAAGAACACATCTTGTCGTTGAAATGACTTCAAGATGAGAACTTGCATGATTGAGATAAAGTCAACAAGAAGACTCATTCAAAGCGAAAGAAATCTCATTGATCAACTAAGCTCAATTTTTCGTCAAAGATAAGCTTGCACACTTCGTCATGTTATAACAAGAATTTGTTCAATATAACGTGCTATATGTGCAATCAAAAGAATAATTACTCTACAGATTATAAAGACGAAAAGATCAAGAATAAATCAAAAAAATCTGATGCAAATTGAGTATTCATCAATTCAATGTTGCACATGAGTCGTTTCAAGATTTCGAGAAAAGACAAGCTCTTGATGAATGCTTCAAATCATCGAGGGAAAAACAAGAAATTCTCTTCGTAAAGACTCTTATATATAAAAAGCATGTAATTCAGGCAGATCAGAAGACAGAAACGAAGATTCACATGAATATTGATGTCAAGATGAACGTGATTAGTCAACGTTTTCTCATCAAGCAAGATATGTCATTGCTGAACGTTGATCTCTCAAGATTTACCTGAATGAATAATCAGAATGTTTATTGTTATGACGTCTATAAGATGTGTTATCAACTAAGAGACAGCTGAAACATAGAGAAAAAACATATAAGTATCTTTTACGCTATTGACAAGAAAGAATCTTCTTTGATTCTGAGTATGTTGAATATGCAATTCAAGTGTATTCAAATAAACATGATTGCAAGAACATGATGTTTCAACGTGAATGAGCATGCATTTGAGTTGTTCTTCGCACAAGTATTTGCAAAAGCTTTACAAGATGAGTCTACTGTGTATGCTTTTGTCATGATCAACGTTGTCAAAGAGTCAATCATTGAACATCAAGTGAAAGCAATAAATAGCACAACGAGTCGTATCATAAATGCGTTCAAAACGCAGACTTTATTCATTGAATTGAAAAAATACAAAGATGTATTCTTGATAAAAAGTGCAGACAAACTGTCTTTGCATGAAGATCATGATTATGCAATTGAAATCACTGCAAAGTCATTGTATGAATCGTTGTATAATTTGTTGAACACAGAGTTAGCGACTCTGAGACAATATCTAGACGATGTCTTAGCGAAAGAATGAATTAAGCACTTCATCAGCTCAACCGACACGTCTATTTTATTCATTCTCAAAAAGAATGATAGTCTTCATTTATGCGTGAACTATCGAGATCTAAATAAGATCACTGTCAAAAATCATCATTCACTGTCTTTAATTAGTGAAACTTTAGACAAACTCAATAAAGTCAAGCAGTTCACTAAGTTAAATCTGAAGAACATTTATCATCATCTCAGAATTCAACGTGAAAATGAGTGAAAAACGACGTTTTGTACTTGTTATGATCACTTCAAATATATGATCATGTCATTTGATTTAATCAATGCATCTGTCATCTTTCAGACTTATATTAATAAGATCTTGACAAAGCTTTTAAACAACTTTTGTGTTGTTTATCTGAATGATATTCTAATCTTCTTTGTAAAGAAGATTGATCACGTAGATCACGTGAAGCAGATTCTGAAGAGACTAAGAAAGTTCAAGCTATATGCTAGCTTAAAGAAGTGTGAATTCTTCATCATTAAAGTGAACTTTCTAAAATTTGTTATATTCATCAAAGATGTTTCGATGAACTCAAGTAGAGTAGACATCATCAAAACGTGATTCAGATCAAAGATGTATTCAAAAATACAAGTTTTTCTGAAATTTGTCAATTTCTATCAACGTTTTATACATCACTACTCTCAGATAGCAGAGTCTTTAACAGAACTGCTGAGAGATAGTGTAAAAGATGTAAAAATGAGCTCATTCATATGATCAAGCGAAGCGAAACAAGCTTTTAATCAGCTTCGCGACGTCTTTATGAGAGTGTTTATACTAAGACACTTTGACTCAGAGCAACATATACACATCAAGATCAACGCGTTCAATTATGCAGTCACGAATATTTTGTCTCAGTCAGATGACGAAGATCAGTGACATTCAATTGCATTCTGATTCAGAATGATGATACACGTTGAAAGAAACTATGAGACATATGATCAGAAGCTTCTAGTCATAGTAGCGATGTTTAAACACTGACAACACTATGTGAAAGACAATTATCATACTATTGAAGTTCTGACTGATCATAATAATCTGAAGAGTTTTATGAACGTTTGAAAGCTAAACGAAAGACAAGTCAGATGAGTTATGAGATTGTTGATCTGCAACTTTGAAATAGCACATAGATCAGAAAAGACAAACTCAATTAATGCATCATTGAGATGATCTGACTATAAGAGTGAAAACATCTCTGTGAATTGTTTGCTGCTCACTCTGCAGCGAAAGCTAACTAGAATAGAAAGCTTAAATAGCTTTATATTCGTAGCGATCAGAAAACTGTACTGTATACGAGTGATTAACGATGTCGAGAAGATGTTTATTCACAGTGTCAGTGAACGAAGATATTCAGCGAAACATGTTGAAGACAGGTCGCAAGATGAAATCTACTGTACACAAGTGATTAACGAAGTCAAGAAGATGTCTGTTCACAGTGTTAGTGAACGAAGATATTCAGCGAAACATGTTGAAGACAGGTCGCAAGATGAAACCTACTGTACACAAGTGATTAACAAAGTCAAGAAGATGTCTGTTCACAGTGTCAGTGAAAACATGAGTACATGTTCAGCAATGCATGTCAAAAGTATGCTGCTGAAAGTCATGATTTTAGCAGTGCAAGAAATGCATCTAAATGAAGTACATTTCTCAAGAGATAGAATTTCTCAATTCAAATCAACAACTTTGAAAAGCACAGACATTGAAATGTCAACTCATAAAGATTGCAACGTAGCTGAGAAACAGCTTAATTCTGTTGCTGAAACTGTTGATTGCAAACAACTCATTTCACGTGCAATTGTCAGAGTACTGACAATTCATGAAAC
>JAABUW010009417.1_pt1 | contig 11145 bp, 5 predicted proteins | sample 5560081 | NCBI WGS metagenome assembly JAABUW01 (sample SAMN10711882, study PRJNA513363) | rock metagenome | isolation source: Antarctica rocks | place: Antarctica: Victoria Land, Knobhead sud | reverse complement strand
TAGCGAAGCTACTACGGTTAACTACTTCCTTCCTACTTTATAGAAGAAACTATAAGTATAGATTAGAGAAAAGGCCCCGTTATATAAAATAGAGCTAACTATATAAAGGATTAACGCTATATATAATAGCCTATCGAAATAAATATTACCGAGAACCCTAGGCTTTAGTAACCCGCTAAGTCTACTTACGCGAGTCGCCGTTGCTATAATAATATAGGAAGAACCCTTTAACCTACTATTAAAGTTAATCCTTAACCTTATTATAGTCCTATAGTACTACGATTAAGGTTCGCGAGAACGTATAAAGGAACTTCTACGTAGCTAGAAAGCGCGTAAAGGACTCCTATTTAAGGGCGACGTAATCTATATCCTAAGGGATAGTACGCTTATAGCATAGGTAATCCGTATATACTATAACTATACGTAGGCTAGGTACTTTAGAAAGTCTAAGACTCTAGAGCTAATCTAACGTAAATACTACTAGGATAAGATAGTAAATAATATAGCTAAGTATATTAAGGCCTACGCTATCTACTTAAAGATAAAGTCGCGCCGCTATTACCTCTATAGCGAGCTATAGTTAATACTACTACTAGACTAACCTTAGAAGGAGATCTCTATAGACTTTATAACTAACCTACTACTAAGTAAAAGAAACAACTAAGTATATAACTCTATCCTTATAATTGTTAATAGGTACTTAAAGATAGCGCTCTATATTCTAACTTAAAAGATATATACTAGCGTAGAGCTAGCGATAATCCTACGTAACGAAGTCGTAAGGTATTATAGTATACTATTAGGAATCGTAAGTAATAGGGGGCCTATCTTTACTAGTAACTTCTAAGTAGAATTCTACTTCGAAGTAAGGGTAAAGTAGTAGCTAAGTACTACCTTCTACTCTTAAATAGATAGGTAGACGGAGCGCGCTAACTAAACGCTAAAGTAGTACCTACGCTACTACTACTCTATATAATAAGACGATTAGACCTTATTACTTAGCTAAGCGGAATTCGCCTTTAATAATAGTACCTCTATAACGCTAAGAGCTCGTTCTTTTTACGTACTATACGGATAGTACCTTAATATTAAGGGTATAGTACTACTAGCTTAAGGCGAGCTTAAGAAAAGAGAAGTACTAGTAGCTAAAGAGACGGCGAAGTATATACGAGATATCTACGCTTAACTACTAAAGTAATAGCGGTAAGTATTAGAGTCTTAAACTAAGTACTATAACTAGCGGCGGTAGCTAATAGAGTATAAGATAGGCGAATAGATACTACTATTAGTAAAGAACCTTAATCTCTAAGTACTAAAGAAGAAACTAGCTATAAGGTTCCTAAGCCCTTTCCGCGTTATTAACGCTATTAGAAAGTAGGCGTACCGCCTAGCGCTACTAGCGTATATAAGGATATATAATATATTCTACGTCTTACTACTTAAGCTATAAATAGGTAATAGAGTAATTATATTAGAAGAAAATATCCTACTTATAGACGATAATCGCGAATATAAGGTAGAGGCTATTTTAAGCTCTAAGAAGAGAAAGGAAAAGACGTCTTACCTTATATAGTAGTAGGACTAGCTATAAGAGTATAACTCGTAGAAGCCTATAGAATACGTCGTATATATACCTTAGTTAGTAGAAATATTTAACGCGATAACGAGATAAAAGTAGAAAAAATATAGAAGATAATTATAATTCTAACGCCGTAGCGTCGCCGTAGATAGGTAACTAGCCCTAGGCTTCCTAGTAAGTATCTTAGTATATAAAAACATATAAGTATACTAGGCTTAGCTTATTAGACCGTACGTAAGGCGTAGTCTTAACGTAGGCGCCAATTATTAGCTCTACTTACTCCTTACTATTACTAACCTCTACCTTAGTTATAAACTTTAGCCTCTTCTTCTACTTCTTACGTAAGCGGGTCTTAGTACTATCGCTAAAGCTAAGGGCGTAGTTAGCTATAGCCGCCTTCTTTACTACCTTAGCTACCTTTCTATACTAGCTCCTTACCGCTTTATTAGTAGCTATTAACTACGCTTACGTAGCGATAGCGCTATCCTTATTAGTAGCGGAGGAAGAGAGTATACCGGACGTATTACCGATATTAAGGGTATTACTAAGGTTATTAATAGAGATAAAGTAGGGAGAGTTAGCTTTAAACGCTTTATTAGCGCCGCGCTTACGCGCCTTACGTATAGTATATACGCTACCTACGCCCTTTATAAATAGTATTACTTTAGCTATAGTAAGAAGGTCTTTAAGAGAGGTAAGAGTACGGTAGCCTATAGTACTAGTTATTATCGTCGGGTTATCTTATAGATTAGTAGCGCTACCTTAGCGCGCTAAATACGCGGAAGTAATAAGGGCTATAACGTACTCTTCCTCCTTAATAGAGTTAATTACGCCGTTATTATTATCCTCTTTCTTAGCTTACTTCTCGTCTTCTTTCTCCTTACCTAGTAATTAAAGAAAGCGGCCCTAAACGTCCTTACTAATAGGACCGTATACCTTATTATTATTAAGGGGCGTCTCTTCTTTAAGAATATAATTAATATTATTTAGTAGGATAGTATTAGTATATAGACTCTACGTAGGAGGTTAGCTAAGTTAAAAGGAAGAGTTAATTAAGGGAGTAGAACGTATAATCCTCTTAACCTTTAAAAGGGCTATTATAGTGCGCTTAATACTACGTAGCTCTACTACCTTAGCTTCCTTAATAGTTAGGCTACCGCTACTTACGACTCTAGTAATAAGCTTATAAGGTATATACGCTCCGGCTACCTACTTACTCTTAGTATAGTCGTAGAGGTTAAGGAGGGACTTTAGCTCCGCCTTCGCCGCTATAAACTAGTTAAATAGCTTATCCTCCTTACTCTTCTTTACCTTCTTTATCTTCTACTTCTTAGTAGTCTTATTAGCTACCTCTATAGTAGCGGCGCGAGTATATAGCGTATCGTCGTTAATAGTAGTACTATCGCGCTCCTTTAGCTCTAAGATAAGGTTATAGGTAGTATTAAAGGTAATAACGAGGTCGTTAAGGGTAACGAGTATATAGGTCTTATATCCTATAAAGTAATAAAAGTATTTCTTAAAGATTAAGCCTACTAGGCGACTATCGTAACGCTTAACCCCTATACGCGCGTTAGTAGATCCTTAATAATAGCGCGTATACGCTACGCTAGAATATATACTAAAGGCGAGATTATAGTAGTAGTAAATATAGTAAAGAATACGTATCTTAAACTTACGGAAACTACTTAGCGGCGTAACCTTAGCTTTCTTTAAGAGACTGTTTAGGATAACGTCTAAACTAATAATACTACGTAGGTCTATTAACGGTAAGATATAGGCGCTCTCTATAATACGCGTATAAAGGAAGAGAAGAGTTTAGAGATATAGAGAACTATTAAAGAAGTATTAGAGAAAAACAACTAACCTTTAGAATATATAAAGGTTTATAGTTAGAAAAGGAATAAAGCTAGTCGTATAAATATAATATATACGTAGTAATAGCGCGCTACTATAGTAACGCCTAAAATTCGCGCTAAGCTACTTAATAGGGAAAGACTAAACTCTATAAATTCTTTTATATAATAAATAGATATATTTATACGATATAATAAATAGCTAACTACCTATAGATAATAAGTACTAGAGATAGTACTCTAAAAGGAGAGATTATTAGAAGGGTACGGAATATAGCTATATAGAATACTACTAACGTAGCCTCTTAGTATACTACTAGCGTATATTCTACGCTACGCTCCCTCTTTACGAAAGGGTAGAGATTAGTCTTACTACGTTCTAACCTTTTAGAACCGTAGTATCTATATATTACTATATATTTTCTATAGCTTACTAGCTAATAACTATAGTAATCCTTCTCCTTTATTAAAGTATTCTAACGTAGTAGAAGGTAATATTAATATACTTTAACCTATTAGTTATATATATATCTTATATAAGGGATAGAGTAGCTTAATTATCTCCTTTAAGAGTAACTAGCTTACCTTATATTAGGATACTCTAAGTATACTTTAGATTCTCCTTTATAAGAGAAGAAGAATAATCTACTTTAATTAGATAGTATATACTTATATCTCTTATAATCTATATAAGCTATTAGGATTACTTAGTATAGGTATATATTACTATATACTTAGCCTCTATAGTAGAGATTACTACTAACTTCTATTTCTTACTTATTTAGGAAACTAGTCCTTTAGTAAGAGTAAAGATAATACTAAGAATAGAGACTCTATTAGTCCGGTCTATTATAAAGTCTAAGTCTAAGTAACCCTATAGTATTTAGTAGCTATTTCTAGTATAGAGAATCCTAAGGTCGTAGCTAGATCTAATATACCTCTTAAGCTTCTTTAAGGTAGATATATATAAGACTATTAAGTTAGCTAGGAACTAGCTAATATAGACCGATAAATATAGAGCTCGAGAAAAGTAATATAGATATAGATATAGAGTATAGACTAATACTAAGCTAGACTTAGCTAGCTAATTAGAGCGCTAGACTTATAAGTTTTATTCTTCCTAAAGGTAACCTTTAAGTACTCTATACCTAGTATAAAACTACTAAGTATAGCTAATCTATATAAGTCTATATAGATATAGATAGAAAGGCTATAGATATAGATATAGAGCTATTAGAATAGGTCTATATCTATATAACTAAATCTATATAGAGTAGTATATCGTAGTACTATAGAGTCTACGAATAGCGTCTAATAAGTAGAAGCGGTTAAATATAAGATTACTTATAAGACCTATAAAGCTATTTTAACTAGTTAGCGTATAACTAGATCGTAGAGTACGTTAGTATTAGCGTACGTACGTTCTATAGTATGTCTCGTATAGTGTTTCTTTCTTAGGGATAAGTAAGGTAGCTATAAGTATAATCGCCGTAAAGAGGACGGTTGAAGAGGCTCTAATAGACTTGATAGTAGCGTCTAGAGGGATGGTAGCGGAGAATAAATACTGCGACTGCGTCTTTAGGAACAAGCGTAGCAGCTCCGGTCTGATCATCCACAGGCACGATATTGGTGATACCCAGGCCCGAACTTCCGTCCTCTCCATCCAGCATAGGACAGAAGGGAGCCATCTGTGGAACTCCGCCGCAGAGATCGTCACGAACATTGATGTCATGGTAGGATAGAGGGTCATCGCTCTGGGTCGCGGCCCCGTCTCGCCCCGTGATGAGAGCGCAATTCACGTTTTCTCGCGTCTGTGCGTTCGTAGTCCCGACACCATCGCCAAAGGTGTTTATGAGGTAGACTGTCCAGATAGCTGAATTCAATGAGAATGCGGGATGACTACGATAGCCTCTTCGCTTCAACGCAAGCGAATAACCATTTATATATACAGGTCTTCTCGCCAACATGGGAGAGTCGCACGAACGCTCCACTGCAGAGCCCGAGCCACACCATTTAAGCATCGGACGTCGTCCTCATTTCCCTTGACGCCTGGACGTTCTTCCCTTCACTCGGGAGTGGAGGGAACGGAGTGGGCTGATCATCATCGAGAGTGTCTCTTATCCTCCAGCAAGCGAGCCGCAACATTCCGACATCTGACAACCTCATTTGGTTGGCCACTGTCCACCACCAGGACTGGAAACGGGAGTGAAACGACTTATTATCTAAAGTGGTTAGCGCTAACTGCCGGGTCCACCATTCTGTACTCTTAGCTCTTCGGTACGCCTATTTAGCGCTTAGCTCTTCCATACGCCTTTATTAAAAACGGGGCACACGTGAAGGCTGCAACACCATGCTTGTGCTCCGTTTAATCTCATTCAAGATTCAAGGTCGGCTCGTTGCGAAAGGGACTTGTCGTGTCTTATATATGGGCAAAATGTGAGCATGTCGAGGATTGCTCGTTCAGACATTCGTTCGCGCATTCACTCCTTCATTGGTTCGCAACCAAGTCTATCTTTTCGTAACTCGTTAGCTTGGCCTTTGTTATGTACTCCCTTTCGTTCAGTGCTCTTTTCTTCGCCGCCACCGCCTTTGGCTCGCCTCTTCGCCAGCACAAGCGTTATGATTTGGACCACAACGGCATTCAGGACCTTTGCTACAAGGAGAAGGATGTGACACATTGCATGCTAACCAACGGCGCCTGGACAGCAATGCCAGCATCCAGCACGGGCACCCCCACCGGACTCATCGGCACAGGCACTGGTATGCCATCAAAGCACAACGTCGGCGGCACTGCAGGCAGTGCACTTTATCCCCAACATAATGCGACGACCGTCAGTGTGGGGGCCACGGCAACTGGCGTGGTTTCAGGTGTCAACCCTTCCAGCCTCTCAACTGGCTTGCCGTCGGGTTTGCCATCGAGCGCAAGTGTCTCGCCAGGCGCAGTCAGCAGCAGGGCTTCTGTTTCCGGCCTCCCAACCGGCACCCTTCCTGATCCAACCCAATTCGAAGCTGACGCAGGCAGCAAGTGGCAGGTTGACTACGTGGGACCGCTCCAGTTCACTGACCAGCTCGGAGCCGATGGTCTTGGGGGTGATAAATGCAGATCAAGCAAGCTCGGCGACAAAGTTATTTGGTCCTGCGGTGACATGGAGTGCGGCGGCGACCCTTTCCTCTGCGGGTTCAACATGGGTCCAGCGTTCTACGGCACCTCCGACGTCTCTACTATAGACACCGATGGACTCACCACGGTCAATGACAACACCTTTATGCAACCTTGGTCAGGCGATGCACAACCGGAAGCTCCTCAGAACTCTTGGGGCATGGATACCTCTAACGTCGCGGCAATCAATGACACACACGGTGTCTCGTACGCATGGGAGATCTGGCGAGGTGCTTCCGATGGTTCCATCTCCGACCGTGGAAATGCAGTCGCCTCCGTTACCCTGGGTGACACCAAGCCGATCGCCACCCGCGTTGGACCTCTTCTCACGGGGCCCGATGCCATTCAGCTCGGCCTCCTTGCGATTCTTCGTGCCGACGACTACATTTACACGTACAGCATAGGCGGCCCCTCCAATGTCATTGTCGGCCGTGTCGCCGCCGATAATTCTGTCTTCGACTCTAGCCAGTACGAATTCCTGTCATACGGGTCCACAAACTCGTGGGTCAGCGGGGTGCCTACCTCCGACACGACCAGCATTGGTGCGACAACGGAGAATGATTCCCAACAGTTCGGTTGCGGTGCATACGGTTCGGCATTCTACTCCAACTATTTCAATAAGTATGTCATTGTCTGCGGCATATACCTCAACTATGTCAACATGTATGTGTCCGACACTCCCTACGGACCTTTCAGCGCCGAGTACCAGATCATGAGCTCCGGGGCGGAGCCGCAAATGTCCGGAAACTATGGGCCAATGGTCCACCACGCCTACGCGCCGAACGGAAGCGACAAGGAAGTTTACATCTCAATGAGTCCCGATAGAGACTTCAACTTGTTCAAGATCACGTTCCATTACTGAAGGGGGAATTGAAACGCGGCGCGCCTTCAAACTCGGCTGTCGGGTGGGCGTAATGAGCATGTGTTTGAGCTTCGACTCTGCAGCGTGTCGTTTTCTATAGACAGAGAATAGTTGCTTTGCAATCTATGATGTTTCACATACGGCGTCTAGCATTGTGTTGCTACGATAGCGCGAAGATAAGTGCTCTCCTATTTGTACCTATCCAAAAAGCGTTTTCATCCTTAATCAGCTTAGAAGGCGCCGGTGACGTAAAGGTCCCGTTCCCTTTTCGCTTGCGACCACCGCGACACCATGGGCCTGCAGCGCTTTGGAGAAGAAGTAGTAATGTATACTGGCCGAGGCCAGCCCAGTCCATCACTTCGAGACACCCGTAGGATGAATTCTACCACGAGTAGCAATACACGAAACCCTCTCCACTCCAGCGTAACAAGGGTCAATCACGCCAATGCCCACGGCGGCCCCTCCTCCTCCTCCGCCGCCTCTACTATCAGAGCCAGTAAAAGCCACCAGCCATATATGTACCTCCCGAGCCTCCTCCATACTCCCAGCCATGTGGAGCCGACCCCCCGACTCCCCCTAGCGACGCCGATCTCATGCAGGTACCCAGACCTGCTCAATCCGGTCGCTCTAGACTGGTATCAGGATTCAAATGTCTCCTATGTTTTGCGGCGTTTGGAGCGTACCTTCGAGATAGGCGTCTGCCATTTAATTGTTCCAATCTCACGTCATAGCTGGATGACGGGAGAAGCCAAATCGACCGGGTAGCACCCGCCCAACACCTCTCGTGTTATATCAAATCTTCATCTCGTACGTTTTCTGGTGGTTAATCCGATCCATGGGTGCCGGGTGCGTCTGGAATTGTGTCAATGTCATAAACTGGTCGACCATGGCTATGACTCCCTCCAACACGGACGGCGCCTCGGCTTCTGCTTCCAGCTGCGTCCGACCGGCTCGCATGCTGTCTCGGATGGATCGCCCTCGCATCATCAATGCTCGATACACGACGATGGCTCGTAATGTGGTGATGATCCCCGCCAACACGGGGGTGTAATTGACTGCCGCGATCACCGCCAATCCGCTGATGATGCCGCTCTCGAAATTCGCGATCTTTCACATGGTGGTCGAACATGATGGCCACCGGAAACTCCAACCACGCCGATATCAATCGATGTCTCCTCGCCGTCTGCGATTTTCGTCGACTACCCGCTCGACAACGGCCGCTGCCGCTTGTTGCATAACGCCCAACCGCTGTTCTTCCTCCCGCGTTAACTAGTAATCCGGCTTTCCTGGCTTTCCGGCCGTGCGCCAAATGTACCGCCAAATCTTCGTCCAATGTCCACTATATTTGCGAATGGTCCCGACCTGCTGTTCGCCGTAAAATGGGTTTTCCTGGGACATCGCCCCGCACTCCCTTCGATTGGTATACTCTAACGCTACTCGACCGACGACAACAGGTCGGCATACTTCGAACGCCTACCGATTAACCGCCTCGTCACTTTGCACGCCTCCGCCAACCCGGCGGGCACACGATCTTCCTCGTTGTCTTGTTCGGGATCGATTGCTTCGTCCTCTTCTCCACCGGCGGGTCGGATGATGGCGATCAAATCGTCCGGGCGGAATCTGTCCAGATGCTGCGGCCACTGGACGGAATACAACCACGACTTGGCAACGGTGCGGCTTCTGGTCCCCTCGATTTCCTTTTCCCGCTCGTGACCCGCCTGACGTTGCGACATCTCCTGCAATAATTGCCGGGCCTGCATACGGCTTGATTGCCCAGCCATCGACGATGCTACGCCTGGTCTGCTCTCTCCTTGAACCTCCACGGCGAAATGGCGCTGCCATTTCCCTCTTTGGAAAGACTGCTGGCATGGCTCGTCAACTGCCCACAGCAACGACCGCGGCTTCCTTTGTGGACGGTTGTCTCCTCCGCGAGTCTGTGGGTTCGTCCACTGGTGAACTCTCCGCTGGTGTTGCTGTATCACGAATCTTGTCCGACATATGTAACCGCACTCCTAATTGTCGACATCTCTATTGCACCGCATGCTGTCGAAAAATGTGGGCAATCGTTCGATGGGCGGGCATTCGGGTTCGGGATATATCACTTCTTCCGGTGTCCTCGCAACGTCTTCCAATGTCTCGAAATGGCGTACAATGCAGGGAGATGTGAATGACGTGCTTGGATGTGACTGTTAAATTGCGTGGGGACTACTGCAAAACGACACTCCCGACATATGACAACTCGATGCCCGGGCATTTAATTGAACAACTTTTCAAACGCTTACATATTGCCGATACAATGATTGGTACGGTGGGTACGCTACGACGCACTTGCGCTACATACGCGCTTCGCGTCCACTCTACGCTAAACGAACACCTTGGCTAGTGGCGCGATGGGTTCCCGTTTCCAGACACCAGTTCGTCTAGGGATTTTTGGTACAGTTCGCGGGGCTGCAGTTTGACACTTGGGCTGAATTGTTGTCCCAAGACTTTCCCATTGCGCCACCTTAAACGACAGCAAGCATACCCCCTCAGAGCTCCCTGAGAATGCACGCGCGTGTCTCTGTTGACTCATCGTCAGCTGAACAGCCTGCTTTCCCCCTTCGGATTGAATTCTGGGCAGACTATGGACGCTTTCGAGTTTGGATCTTAGAACAGGCTCCGGCGGACGACAAGATCCCCAACGTAGATCAGAAAGTCTGAAAGTAGGTCTTCGGGCCAACATCGACGGTCAACCTGTCCGCGCGCTTCAAGTTTCGGTGCGAAAGCCGGACGTCTCGCTTCGAGCTGTGCTTGGAACCTCTACTTGGCCTGCGGGACGGCAAAACATGTCGTTTGGCTAGGTTCCTTGGGGCAGACAGACACATAACCGCGACGATCGACTCGTTCGGGCACAGTCGACAACCTCAAACAAAAACAGCCTTACCCAACGCTGTACGTGATGCGTTAAGAACGTGGTGGTCCCGCGAGCACCAATTCTTCGGTCGATTTTGGGGCGTTGTACACCTTCGCCAGAAAGAAAAGTCCGGATTGGAGAAAGAGTGCGTCAACGAAGCGAAACCGTCTGCGACTCATGGGCAAGGACTTAGTAAGGCTGAGCCCGGATCGGTTGCTCGCAATTTTGAGTCGTCGTTAAGCGACTTGGTCAACTCGTTCGTCCCGTTGCAGCTGAATCTGGACGCACTGTGCAAGACATACAGCCGCCTTGATCTTGCATTTCCCAGGACCTATCCAACTATCAAATTAGTAGGCGTCTCAGATCCATGAAGTCGAAGACCAATACGGTGGTCTCGAGTCTGACTATAGAGCAGACGACGATTCCCATTACTGGAGCCCCGGCGTTGTGAGAGTTGAACGCGCTAAGCACCGCGTCATGAATGATGGGTGCTCGCGTCTCTGTGGCCGCTGCCTGCGAAATTTGGAGACTACTAGGCGAAAATGGTAACGTTCCTTCGGCATTTCAAGGACGAATAGGAAATTCTAAAGCTTTATGGGTCGTATCACATGACAGCGTCATGGACTCAGAGGATCCAATACGGATCGAGTTGGGCGAATCACAGCGTAAATTTCATCGACTCAAAGAAGACTACGGAGAGCAGAGCGCCGACAGGTTGGGAATGACTCTGGACGTTTTGGACTGGTCGAACCATCCCACTTTCTGGCAGCTCAGCATTTCGCTGCTTGCAATACTGTG
>JAABUW010009416.1_pt1 | contig 11145 bp, 4 predicted proteins | sample 5560081 | NCBI WGS metagenome assembly JAABUW01 (sample SAMN10711882, study PRJNA513363) | rock metagenome | isolation source: Antarctica rocks | place: Antarctica: Victoria Land, Knobhead sud | reverse complement strand
AAACCGGTATTAATAAGGATTATCTTAACTTTTAAGAATAATATCTAGTTCTTCTATTTAATAATCCTATTCTAATATAGATTATATAACGCCGTAGGAGTTATAATTATACTATATTTCTTAAGGATCTTAGTATATTTATTATTTTAGGTTACCTTATTATCGCTCTAAATAAATACCGTATTATAGCCTTAGTTTTTCTAGTATTTTATTCGGAATTCAATCTTTTATAGTAGCCGCTCCGAATAAATACTATGTTATAGCCTTGGTTTTTCTAGTATTTTATTCGGAATTTAATCTTTTATAATAGCTCCTTCTAACTAGTTATAAGATCTATTTAGGAAAATCCTAATACCTTATATATAGAGACTATTATATTTGTATATCCCCTAAGGGTAGTTATAGAGCTTACTAATAATAAGTTAATGTACTAGTATTAGCCGTTTATAGTAACTCTATCTATTAGGATATATAATAGTATACAGGTTAGTTTACTAGATACGTAACTTTTATATAGCTCCTAAGTCTTATATTTCTATAGGCGATCTACTACTTTATAGTTAACGCTATTAGTATAAGTAATAGCCTTGATAGCTTTTATATTAATATACCTATATCTCTTATACTATTAGGTCTATAATATATTATTCTTAATAGGTATAAAGAATTTAAGGTAAAAAGCTCTTATTTAATAAGTTTATATAGTTTCTAGCTAGTATATCTAATTATATAAGAAGGCTTATAATACCTCTTAGCCTTATTTATTATAGAATATCTTCTATCTATTACCTCTTATATACTTATAGCCTAGGAGGTCTAGTTATATAGTTAATAGGAGATTAAACTTAATATTAGTTATATAATATATATCTATTAATATAAATTTATTAACCTTATTATTAATAATAATTAGGATATATATAGTCTTAATACTTATAATATTAATTAATTTACTACTAATAAGGCTAGATACTATATAATTCTTAACTAGTAAATAGTTAATAAACTTAAAGTAGTCTTAGAAGGTATACTCTTAATTACCTAAGTTAATAATAATCTTATAAGACTTATTAATTTATAGGCTATTCCTAAAGTAAGTAGTATATAATTTATCCTAGTTTTATTTATTTAAATTTTAATTACTTTATTAATAGCTAAGACCTTTATTATATCTATTATTTTATACTTCTAGCTCTTCCTTTATCTTATACTTAAAACCTTCTAATATAATAGTTAGATTAGTATAATAGTAACTCTTTATATTATAGTTATTATTATAAATAATATACTTTTTAGTATTATTACCTAAGCCTTTATTAGTTAGATTTTAGCCCGATTTTAGCTATTTTCTAAATTTACCTATAAATACCTTAGATTCTTTAGTCTTTATAGATACCTCCCTATTAACTAGTAATATAGTAAGGTACTTAAAGTCTATTAGCTCTTTCTTAGATTATTAGATTTTAGTTAGGATATAGACTACTACTTTTATATACTTTAATAGGCCCCTCTTAAAGACTACTATTTAGAAATCTTTATATAGTAGGGTCCCTATTTATTATAGCTTATTAATATACTCCTTAAGCTTAGTTAGGTAGGTATAAAGGTCGCTAAACTTATTAGATTAGAGGTTATATAGGGCGAAGTATATTACTTTCCTAGTAATATATAACTCTATTTTATATAATAACTTTAATTTATCCTATACTTCTTTAGCTATCTTAAGGTATTTAATTATATTATAAGCTATAAGTATATAAGAGATATAGATAGTAGTAATGACTTTATCCTCTATTTTAGTATATTTATCCTATTTATCTAAGTCTTTCTTATTAATAGCTAATTAGATACTACTAGACTTAATAGGGATAGGGTATTTTAGTACTTTATATTCCGGCTTAATAACCTTAAATATACTGTTAATAATAAGATAGGATTAAATAGCTACCTCCTATTATTTATATTTATCCGTGCCCTTAAGCTTTAGAATTTTCTAATAGTTAGTTATAATATTAATAGTATTAAATAGTCCTAGGAATAATACTTCTAGGTACTACCTAAAGTCTTATTAAAAAGCTTACTAATTATGATTTACGTGGTCCCTAGGTTACGCTAAACCTAGGCTTATAACCTAATAAAAGATATAAAGTATAAGTAGTCTTATTAGTAGGATGTAATAGTTTATTAGCTATTATAGATGTACATATAACTATGTAAAAGAATACGCATAACAGAAAATACTACATATACATGCCAAGACCCTGCTTAGTCATCTGCCAAGGCCGACTCGGTCTGATTTCCAATACATTCCACCTTGATTGAGTTCAGAGTTCCGCCCCTTGTCTGGAAATATTGCTCCTTCTTTTCGTTGTCGCTTTGACTGATTTTCTTACCATCGTACTTCTTGCAGAACGTGGCAATGTTGTCCGTGGCTTCAGCTTGCTGGAGACCCACGGTGGGATTTGCCGCGCATGTCAGATCTCCGACATACATGTAGGGTTCGAGGGAGAAAACGCCCGTACCTACGGTGTAGGTACCACCGCCGCTTACTTTATTATCGCCATTTAACTGACATTTTGCGATCTCTGTGAAAGCTGAGTTGCATGTGTCTCTAGTCGGTTGTCTTAGTTCAAGTGATCAGGGCCAAAGCTGGGCACTCAAGAGCTCGACTTACTTCCTGACAGTGTGTACGGCTCCTTGGCCACGATCACCAGAATATATTACCTGCAGTACCGCTTGCATCCGGTTTTCAATTTGGTCATAAGTCGTTAAAAGGCCTTTGTTAGGGCTGACCGTTTGGCCGTCATTATCGTTACAGTATCTCTCGATGTTTTTCTGTCACAATGTCAGCGCATAAACCTAAACTAATAACTTCGGAACCCATTCCCAAAACCTACTTGAACTTCTAAAACTTACAGCACCCCCTTCGACCCGTCCGTAGCACACTTTGCATTAGTATTTGACGCAGGCTGGTCTGTATCATCTATACCGAGTCGAAAGTATTCCTTAGCGAGGAATGCTTGGACTTGCGCCATATCGTTAGGTGCGACGGGATCTGCTGTAGGCTCTGGTCCTACATCAGTAGAGACAACAGATACCGAAGCTTTCGGGGCATTGTGCGAAATGGTCGTACCGATGGCACCACAACGCACCCTGTGGTTGTGGAGCAAGACTTCAAATTGCAGGAAGAGGTCGACTGTTTTTTGCAGTCGGAGATAAACCAGTCATCTTCGCACTCTTGAGTACAAATGGCTGCGGTTTTCTTCTAGCACTTTAGTTTCTCTTCTCGCCTTCACCCTCGCCCCCTGGTTGAACTGGCTCCGGAATGATTTTTGGGGCAAATGCGAGCGCGGCTTCGACCGCGGCGCCACCAGTTAGAACACCCACCACTGCTCCTGCATTGATGTTCGAGGTTGTTGATGCTTCTGTAACTACAAAGCCTGCTGTCAGGGTGGATGGCGCATAGGTCAGCGTGTAGGTTGATCCGGAATTGGTTGCAGTAGTCACAATAGTTTTTACTGCCTCCGGGGAGATTGCTGGCTTCGCTCCTTGCACAGGCATTCCTGGTCCTCCAACTGGGCTTGCGTATGCGTTGCTGAAGAGTTGGAGTGCCAAGAACGCGTGGAAAGAAGTGAAACATGGCATTCTGAACTTTGGAGATAGTGACTTGTATATAATAATAGTATAGATGTAAAACGGAATTGAGATGTAATGGGGTTCTCTGAGAATGACTCGCTCTTTATCTTTCAAAGCCTTCGAGTCAAAGAATTTCCACAGAGGTCTGAGCGTATGAAACATGTGGCAGCGCAGCGCAGCCTTCCTATGGGAACGAGATATGGACGAAACCACTCAACTCAGGACGTATGATGCTGCTATCTTTACAAAGATTACTATGCTCAATCTGTTGCATCGGCGGATGAAACATCGTGATATATAGGATGCTAAGCCCGCTGGTGAGTCCCAATGTTTGGGGCACTGCACCTCGCCGTTGCAGTCTTGCGGCGAGAGGTCCGGATGCATTTGATGCCTCAAAGTTGATGTTGAAGTACTCTACGTATCCACGTGGGTGACAAGGACCACTGTACACTAGCGACTCGGCAGAGAGCACCCACGGAGTATATATGTAAATTGTCGACGTTTCTCCAACGGTAAAGTGAGGCATAACAGCTACCTGGGTAGTAGTTGATTGAAAGGGTAAAGGTTCTTAATGGGTAATACTACCGTTACAGCCCTTTTGCCTACAAATACATCACCCTTTTGCCTACGATTACATCCCCCCTAATGGGGTTTAGCGCGGTGCAGGCGGGGAACGCGGTAAGGGAACAGCTTTAAGGCTGAGCCCGGGGGGCTACTTCCGGGTAACAGTATTGGGGCTGTATCTAGGGGGCTACTTCCCGGGCTAACGTTGGGGTTAGCCTTAGTAGCTACGTCCGGGGAACCAGCGTTAGGGTTACGCCGGGGGGCTGCTTCCGGGGGACAACCTTCAGGTTAGGCCCGGCGGACTACCCCGCCGACAGGTTACCCGGCGTGCACCGCGCTAAACCCCATTAGGGGGGATGTAATCGTAGGCAAAAGGGCTGTAACGGTAGTACTCGTACTGACCACATATGCGTCCCGAGGCTAAGGATTTAGAGCGGATTCTCCGCTGAGAGGCCAGATCCTGATTGACGGATTGGTGGCTTCTCCCGCCGCTACTAAACGATCGGACTTACTTGTGGTCGGTACGAGTATTACCCTTCTTAATGTAGGCGGGAAAGTGAAGAAGAGGCGGTTAGGGCTAAGCCCGTGGTGGCTTGGCAGATCCTACAGCATCACGCGGTGCTTGTAGTAGTACCGTCACCGGCTCGGGCCGACTGGAGCTCCGACGTCGTAAAGTCTCTTGGTGGGTGACAAAATAAACTTGTAACTGCCTGGGGTGAGGCTTATGGGATGTCGGCGCCGTCCGCCTGGAAGTATATCGCACCGGTCTACAGCCCACTACGAGGCAGAAATCCATGATCGGTGGAGAAAGTAGTTAACATTTATTGTGTTGGTGTTCTCCCACCAAGGGCGGCCCAATACAAGTCGCCCGAATGACCCTCTCATTCTGCTTGCTGAAAGCTTCGCACAGCTGGTGACCTTCAGCCCTCCTAAGTCAGATTCTACTTTTTACATCGGCCCTTTCGATACTAAGAATCGGAAGTATGGCAACGTTGACAGGACTGGAACCAAGGCTCTACCACGTTCGAAGTACGTTGCTTGTCGTTCTTGCGCTCTATGTCTCATATCGAATATCTCAATGGATATACAAGGCTTACCGTGTTCGCACCCGCTTCCACGACATCCCATCCCTCCCGCGGCACCTAATCTGGGGCAATCTGATCAACGCGGGAGAACGGCTCAAACCCTCATTGAAGCGCCATCCAGATTACGGCTTCGAGGAAATCTGGCGGGAACTGGGTGAACCAGGCTGCTTCTTGGTCGACCTCGCACCCATTGAGGATCGCGGCTTTCTGATTATAGCGGAACCGCAGTATGTGGAGGCGCTAGTCAACTCGACGGAGGAGTTCAAGTACTCCATTCCGAAAAGTAACAATTACCACGCCCTAAAACCAGTACTTGGCGCTGAATCCATAATCACGAAGGAGGGTGCAGCCTGGAGGGAAATGCGCAAGCGCTTCAACCCAAGTTTCCAACCTAGATATATCCATTCTCTCACCGGTTCCATTGTCTCGAGGGTAGAAATTTTTGTGGAACGTCTGCAATCCCTTGCGAAAAGCGGTATCACATTTAAGATGGCCAACTACGCGCAAGATCTCACCACCGATATCATCACTCAACTCACAATCGCGCAAGATTTTCATGCGCAATCCACACCCGAGGGCCATGGCGAGAAATCCCCTACCGGCCTCCTCACAGCTAGCCGACGCCTCAGCGACATGGTTTACGATGTAGGCCAGGGCGTTGGTTTTCACATGATCGACCCTATTCGGCCACTCAAATCACTCTTCTACGAAAGTATAATCGACCACAAGCTTACGGCTATCGTCAGAGCACGCATCAGCTCCGCAGATACCACCTCCGAATCTAAATCCATTATGCAGCTCGCCGTGTCCGGTCTTTCCCCAAACAAAGCTCTAATACGCAGCTGTGTCGATCAGGTGAAGAGCTTCCTTTTCGCCGGGCAGGATACGACCGCCACGCTCATCCAATGGATCTGCTACGAGATGAGCAAAGCTAGCCACTCCCCACATCATGCTACAATCCTCTCACGCCTGCGCCAAGAACACGATGCGGTCTTCGGTCCCCACCCATTCTCCGCCCCGCAAATCCTTTCCTCACCAGCTACAGCGGAGTCAGAGTCGATCTTGACCTTCAAATTACCCTATACCACAGCTTTCATAAAGGAAACCCTCCGCCTGCACCCCCCCGCCGCCACTGTGCGCGCTGTTCCATGGGAAGCGACTTCCCTTTCGCTTCCCCTTCCCTCTCAGTCTGTCTCCATCGCCGGTTTGCAGATTTACCCCTCGCTACACTTAATCCAACGCAATCCCAATATTTGGGGACCGGATGCCCACCTTTTCAATCCCGGCCGCTGGCTCGACGACTCCTATCTCGCCGGGTTACCTGTGGGGGCGTATCGTCCGTTCGAGCGCGGGCCTCGAAATTGTATTGGGCAAGAACTTGCGATGTTAGAGGGCATGGTGGTGCTTGTATCTGTTGCACGTGGGTTTGTATTCGAGAAGATCGGTTTGACAGGACGAGAGGTGGTAGATGGAGGTGAGAAGGAAAGGGAGGTGTGGAGTGAACATGCAGTTACGAGTGTGCCGGTTGATGGGATGGTGATGCGCGTGAGCATGGGCGAGAAGGCTAATTTCCGGCCTTAAATGTCAAATACTTGCGTCTAGAACATCAAGGAAACCATTCTCACTGCGTTTTACAGCGTCTCACAGCATCTCATATTATGGCTTAGCCCTAAGTCCACGTTCAAATTCTCCTTCTCTAACGCGACCGTCCATAATACCTGAGCTGCTGAGTCAATTTGAGCTCAGAGATCTGAACTCTACACTCTACTTGACTCAATGAACATGCGGTATGAACCCGGTCCAGTCAACATTTTCGTATAGACCAGCTGGAGCGCGTCTCAACGACACGAAAGCTTCGATCAAAACAAAGAAACGTCCCGCAAAATAACACAAGGTATGGGTAACGAAAAAGACGACAAGAGACCCTTTTGGCGTATAGTCTGGATGACACTTGCTCAGCAAAACCATATCGATCCGGTTCAGTGTTGCATTGCTGTTCCCGAACGTCAGGAGTTTCACCCCACGGAACATATACCAGATTGCTTTCACCTCAGCACAGTTACCTATCATGGCGATGTTTGCTGCGGTCGGTGATACTTTCATATTTTTCTCCATATGAACGGCGAAACCCAGAAAGACCAAATGGAACCATACGAACAGGATCGACGATGCTCTCCACAACCATTCTTCAGTCAGCGTATCGAAGTGGTCGTTCCATGCCAGGAAGTGTAGAGTACTGAAAGACAGAACTGCTGCAGTGCAAGGCAGAACATATGTCCACAGTACATTGTGAAGAAGGGGCAAGTCCGGGTCGTCATTCATCGGAATCGAATGGGGTCCGTCCTCGAGCAGAGAGGTTACTTCATGCTCTGGGGAGACTGCAACGGTCGTAGGCGTTTCTAAGTCGTACGGCTTCTTCCACCATGCGGAATAGGAGAACAATGCACAAACGACATAGGCCACCGTCAGTGCTTCAATTGAGGAAGTCGCCAGTGATTGGGCACGACGTGCAATGTATTGCACCAGAAGCCATCCAATCTGTGCGCATGCAATGCCCTTAAGAAAGACGTCTGCCTTTCCTCGTGAGGCTATGTCCTCTTTCGAAACCCAGGGGAGCTCCACCGCTGATCCGTGACTGCCGAGACGGAGAGCCTTCACAAGTTTTGGTACTGACGTCAATTCCGTAGAGGCACTATCCACAGAGTGTGATCTCGGTTCGCTGAGAACCGTTTCCGTGGATCTGAGAACTCTGATGGTACCACTGCGCTGCCATTTGATGAAATTCTCCGCCGAAATGGGTTTGTGATCGCCGTTGAAATTAAGCATGTAACCACCCATAGCCACGAAAAAGCTTTGGGCCAGTGTCCACTCTTTGTAACCAAGACCTTTCATATGGCTCTGAACTGTGAGCGCCGTTCGAAGTTCAGTAAACGCAATCGTTGCCACGTATTCCGGTGCAATCAGACCGACACCCATGAGTAGAGCTTGATTCCGCAGTCGCCACAAGCGGCCTTTCTTGACAGGTGGTACATTGTTGTGGAGTGTTGTCCACGTAGAGAGGAAAACGACGAAGAGGCAAGACCAAATGATGTCGATCGTGCCTCGCGCATTTGGGCTTGACGTCCAATCGACCAACTTCTCACCCATGGCAAACGGAATTGATAGTATGTTGAAGGGGCCCCCCCAGCTAAGGAAACCAGCATCACGTCGTCAATAGTACAGCCCTCCGCCGGGTTGAGAATCAGGGGTGAGACGGCGTTCCACTGTCAGGCCTTGGCCACACACGGCCGCGAGACATCATGCACGAATTCGGTTACACCACCTACCATGGAACCCGATTAGCCTGAAATAGCAAAAAGCAAAGCTGAATGGGAAGTGCATTGGCGCTTGAAGACCCTAGATATTTGGTGGACTAACTGTCAAGGGACGGAGGAGAGATGGAGAGAGATGCATGAATCCTAGGCCTTTGATTATTTCGTTGGGTGTTTGCACTGTTCAATGCACCGATTGTAGATGTTCAACACCACGCTAGGTAGGACTCCAATCGACATGATTCCGATATTAACGCGGCCCACTCATATTTAGCAAGACTGTCAACCTTCGAAGTTCGAGAAATAGCTTTCCTATTGACAGATCATAAGCCTGGAGACTTTTGCCTCAGTGCCTCAGACGTGTTATTGGTCCAGCAAGCTGGTCGCTAAGCCCCTTCGGGTTAGCGATGCTGACTCCGCAGCCGAATGGTAACACGTCTAAGCGTAAACTTTTGTTCCTTTGCTTATAAACTCCTTATTATTAATAGTACATCAACAATATTAGTATTATTTACTACGGGGTATACATAAAGCATGATATATATATTAAAAACCCTTATTAAGCGTAAAAATAAGCTAATAGTATATATATAGGCTAATTAAGCCTTATTACACCTTATTACTCTATAACTACTTCTACTAAAATAGCTATAATACTTAATTTACTAATATTAAGTATACTATATATTAGATATATATACTCTAGTATCTTAGATACCCTATTTAACCTACTAATTACTAGATACTACAGTAAGGGTATTATTATTATTACTAGCTACTAGGATTTTTGGATTTTTAGAAATTAATAAATAGTAATAGTATTATAGATAGGTTATTATAATTAGATTAGGTTAAAAGTAGGCTTATTAAAATTAGAAGAAGTAAGAGTATAATTAAGTATTAACGTAGCTAGTTATTTAATAGTATAATTCTATATAGAATAGTTATAAAATTAAATATTAATAGATTTTATTAATAAGTAAAAAAAATTACGGATATATTAGCTAAAAATATGATATCTAATAAAATTATAGATATTTATACTTAGATATACTATCCTTATACTACGTAGTTAGCCTTATTAATCTAAAGAGACTTTATTTATAAATTTCAAACCTACTTATAGTAAGAGAGGAAGCTATAAGTTATATAAGTTATATTAGCTACTGCAAGTAGGTATTAGTAAATTAAAAATCTAAAAAATTTAAATTACGCGGGGACGCTAAATTAGTAGTTTTTAAATTAAGGTTTTTTAAAATTTAGGCTTAGGCTAAGCCGTTTCTTAAGGGAGGAGCTGGAAACCTCTCTAGCTCGCTTATTAATTAACGAATCTAAAAATAGACTCTATTTTTAGAATCTACGCTAAAAATACACTAGTATAATATACTTATAGCCCCCCCTCCTACTAAGGGTAGGTAAATTTATTAGAAATTTATTAGAGTCTAAAATATCCCTAGTTATTATAAGTAAGTAGCTGCTAATTTAGTAAGTAGGCTCTTAAAACCTACTTATTTTATACTATAATCCCTTAAGAGTAATAATATAGGATATTATTAAACTAGCTCCTAAGTACTTATAGTACTTACGCTACGGAATGGGTCCGGGTACCCGCTCCAGGTACCCGCCCTAGAGCTAGGTGGGGCGGGTTTCAGGGCGGGTTGTAAAGGTCTCTACCCGCCCTGACTTTTAGCGTACCCGCCCCGCCCCGCCCCTTTAAAAAACGGGTACCCGCTACTTATTAATAGGGGTTAGTCCGCTTATTAATAGGGGTAAATCTACCCTTAATACCCCTAAATTACCGCTAGGAAGTTCCCTGGAAATTGTCCTAATCTTTGTCCTAAACCTTTTTTAGTAGGGGATAAAAGAGATATATAGGTTTCTACTAGCTAATTAGCGAATATAACTAAAGATAACTAAAAATACTATTTTTAGAAAACCTTATAAAATATTATTTTTAATTTATCTTTATTTATTTTAGCTAATTTTATAGTAGGACTTAAGTTATAAGCTAGATATCTCTTTTATCCCCTACTAAAAAGGGGTTAGGACAAAGATTAAGACAATTATTAGGGCCCTTCTTAGGGGTATTCCTTAGGGTTTTAGGTAAGGCCTTACCTATTAGTAAGCGGGCGGGTACCCGCTATTACCTGGAGCGGGTACCTGTAGCGTAAATTCAGGTAGTTCTTAAGATATCTTACTAGTCTATAAAGGTACTAGGCTAAAATAAATATATATTATTAAAAGTTATATAAATTATACTATTTTATAGAAATTTAGTATCTAGGAATATATTTAAGACCAAAGGAATAGTAATTAGAAAGATAACTAGAAAGATAAGTAATATCTTTTTAATTATAACTTTTTATATAATAAAATTTTCTGGAATATTTTTTTATAAAAAATTATATTATATATAGACTAGCTATTAAGTTAGGATTTAATTCTAACTTATAATATTAACTCGCCTAGCCTTTTAGGGTATTACTATTAATAGTATATTTCATAATACTTAATTCTAACTTTTAGAATTAAATCGCTGAGAATTATTA
>JAABUW010009415.1_pt1 | contig 11146 bp, 21 predicted proteins | sample 5560081 | NCBI WGS metagenome assembly JAABUW01 (sample SAMN10711882, study PRJNA513363) | rock metagenome | isolation source: Antarctica rocks | place: Antarctica: Victoria Land, Knobhead sud | reverse complement strand
TGCATACAGCTGACATTGACTCAAATGAAGGCCTCAGGCTGACGCTATGCAGTCACATGCAATGCACAACGGCTACTGTGGCTACAATCAAGACTAAATCCATCATCAGGCAGCAACCTCAAAGTGCCGTCTCGTAAGCGTGTTCAGTTGGGCATATACTGTGCATATACATGGGCAAACCTGTACAGAGCCACATCTGCAAATGTTCACATGGCACAAGCACATAGTGTCTACCTGGTGCCAGCTCAGTACTGTGGGTGAGAGGCGGGAAGAGGACCGCACGATTCTCTAGGCCAGGTATGCACAGCTGCATCAGCATTGAACCTCTCAGTGACAAGACAGTGACAAGAGACTCAAGGGCGGTGGCCTCATGAGCAACCAAAGCATCATCATTGGTGTACGTTGTTGCGCTTGCAGGAGTACACAGCAAGGCTCTGCAGTGAATCACAGCATCTGTAGATAGTGCGCAAAGCAGCTGCACAAACTGCTTGGTGTTGGTCACGTAACTGATCTACGCACGGCACACATGGCTTCAAAGTTCACAACATACCTGGTATAGCTGCTGAGGCGTGTCCAGACTGTCCAGGATGTGCTGACCCATGTTCAGCATCTTCACCTTGTCACTGGAGTTGCCTGTGAGCACAAGCAAGTAAGCACGTGCACATGAATCTAGTGACAGGACCATGTTGCACAAAGATTTCATCACACAGGCAGCCCCATCATATGACCTATCCGCCAAAAGACAAGAACATGCCATTCTGACACAGAAAGCTTGTGCAGCTGCAAAGCAGGGGCCAACATCCAAAGATCTGTACAAAACTATAGCCACCCATGGCAGGAAAGGCGCAAAACGCTGCTGACACATGAGGGTACCTGTGGCTCTTTGGAACAAGGTCTTTCCAGCCTGCACCCAGGCATCTGGCTTGGCCAATGCCTTGGTGGTGGTGGCAGGGTCAGTCTGCCCTTCCAGTAGACGCTGCGTGGAGCTGGCATTGCCTGTGTTGTTCAGCATTGGCTCACTCAGGGAGCTCTGCATTGCATCTGTGGCCCCTTCTGGATGACTGCAGGAAAGGCTTACAGTCAGCTCAATATGAACTATGCATTGCTGTTCAACAAACTATGCATTGCAGTTTGACATGAGGCATCATGATGTTGCGCATTAGACATGAGAGCAAATGCTTGAGGGTTGCTACAAGGATGCTAGAGCAGGTCTGAAAGCAGAGAGAAGAGGTATTGTCAGCCAGCTCACAAGGTGCATTTAGCGCAGCCCAGGAGGATGTTGACAAGTGCAGCTGGCAAGTTCCAAAACCCAAGGCCACATGTTGCAAAGCTAGTGCTCACCTGAGCATCTCATACAGGACATCATGGTCAGCATGAGGAGGCACTTGCTGCAGGATGCGAGCTTGCTGGTCCAGGATGCTGGCAAAAGTGGCTGAGCAGCACACAATCTGGCCCCCACTTGGACACTCTGACACAGCCTTGGCGAGGTCCATGACAGGTCCTGTGTACTCCCTCCTCTTGGTCATTTCATGCACCTGCAGAACACAGCATGCTGATACACCTCCTCAAAACACACTATGGCCTATGGTCATAGCTCCAGGCTGCCGCCTTAGGAGGCTCCCGGTATGATCGCTGAAGAGCGTAAACTTTTCTTTTCTTTTCTTTTCTTTTTTCTGTTCTGTTGTCCCTTCTTCTGTGTCTTGAGGAAACAGAAGAAGGGACAGCAATGCCTGGAGCTGCAGAGATGCTGCTGTGCAGCCTTGGTCTGACGTCAAATCAAAATTGTAACTCCTGGACATATTGCATTAGCAGAGGTAAGCAGCTGAGATGGTGATGTGACCATCTCAAAAGAAGCATGGAATTAGTTCACTGTATACAATCACGCACCTGTACTTTTTCTATTATGCCGGTGCCAATGCCCATTCTAACACGAAGGCCTCTGAACAGAACCTCAGATGCTGCCAGGTGGACCGCACGCTCTGCGCTGTCCACTACCTTGGTAGAGGTCCTGATGGAAGAGCGATGGTGGCCAATGAGCTCTGTGGGCCAGGGTGCAGTCAGCAGAGCTTGCTGGGTAGCCCTGCATTGCAACGCAGGTAGCTAACAGCCCAAAACATGAGAATTGGCGAGACAATTGATGCAACTACATGCAACACAAGTCATGCTGTTGTACGAGGCTGCTGTAGGCAGCATGCACAAGTGCACAGCTGTGACAGCAATGAGCACATACAGCTGTTTACGATGCAAGTTCGACGCCTGTGCAGGCAGGCTTGGCTGTTGCTGATGATGCAAGAGAACAGAAGGTGGTGCAGAATATAGAAGTGCACTGAGTGCTCAAATGAACATGTCAGAACAACGAAAGAAAAATTTGCAGAGCAACAGAGCTTACATGCACCAAGCCACTGCATCCGCAGGATCATGAAAGGCCAAGATGAAGGCATCTCCTTCAGTGGTGACCTCATAGCCATTGTAGTGGGAAATCTTGGCTCGCATGATGCGGTCATGAATGGGGGTTGCCACTTGCATGACCTGCAAACCATTGCTTTACGTTGCTTCTTGCATCAGAAGGTATGCATCAAGACTGCAGAGCTACGCTGTCATGCACAAAGCAGCTTGTGATCGTACACGATGACAAAAGTGTCTGCTGATGCTGATGCGCACATGTCTTGCTGTTGATGCAGAAGTTATGTTACGCCCTCCTTCATTACAACATCACTCCAGCAGTTTCTTTGGTGCTCTATCGTCGAATGCCTTGAACATTGAGTGCTTAGTGTACATTGTTTCTTCAGTTACTGTCTGTTGACTACCCTGATGAGTCCTAAAGACAAGAAATGTAACTTGAATTGATTGATTGATGGATGGATTGAGAACTCACTTCCTGGAAAGCCTCCCACAGCTCGGTGGAGCCCTCCACATCTGTGAGTACCAAGGAGACTGTCTGCCCACTCTCAGGGGGCCCCTTCTTCCTGTTCCACCTACCCACGTATTTGGGCAGTGACATGCGCGTCCACAGCACAATGATGGGCACTGCGACAGCCATCAGGACAGCAAAGGGGATCATGAAGTACAGGAAGGCCCTGTCTTGCTGGTCCACAGCAAGGCACCTGCAGACCATGCATCTGCTTAGCCACAAGCTGCTTGGCAACCAGGCAACACAAGAAACACTGATCAAGATGCAAGCAGCAACTATGTGCCTAACAGCAGAAACAGACGAAGGCAAGCAACCTTCAGCCAAGGGGTTGTAATAGCTTGCCAGGACTAGCAGCTTTCATTGCAACAGCACTGCTGCTCTAGTGCTGCCATGCTTCTGCTGTTTGACAAATGCGCCGGCTTCAATATGGGCTACCAAGGCTTGGACAGCTTGCCAGGACTAGCAGCTTCAACTAAAGCACGGCAGCTCTGGTACTGCCATGCTTCTGCTGCTCAACACATGCACTGGCTGCATCATGCACAAGCACCATATAGCCATGAACTTACAAGTATTGACCTTGTTCTCCGGCATACGTGGATGCATTACGGTGGTAACCAGAATTGCATGAGCATTCCTCATAATTGCTGTAGTCAGGCCCAATGCTGACACTTGTCAGGCTTGGCATGTAAGTCTGATTGGGGACTATTTGTACGCACGCTGCATTGGCTGAAGCAAATGTCTCTGTGGCCGCACTGCAGTCAACATGTTATAATGGTACCTTGAACTTAGTCATTGGCAAGCAACATCCTGGAGATCCCAAACAAACCCTGCCCATGTCAGCAATAGATGCAAGGTGACATGCATGCACTTTTTATTCTGCTCTTTTTACAAATACACACAATCTCCTGGTGAGAGAGTGATGACCCTTAACAAGCAGATAACAGGCAATATCAAGTGAATGCCATAACAAACAGCTTGTGCCACACAATACAGTCAATAGCACAGGTAGTTGGCAGATGTACGCAGACACAAAAATGGCTTGCAACAGATTGGGGCCTTGCCTGTTGTACTCAGCAAAATCAGGAAGGTATGCGCCTCTCTGGTTTGTGGTATTCCCCGCTGTCAACCCACTGAAGCTAATGGAAAGCGTATTGAGCTCAAATACATTAAAGAACGATGGCAGGCTGCCTCTGCAAGCACCGACATGAGCTTGCAAACACATCTATTCAATAGTACAAGCTTGATGTTTGCATCACAAGACAATCTGTGCTAGCTATGCTTTCTGCTCTAGCACATTTTGCCAGCAAACATCGATATGTGATGCAGCTGTGAGATAGTCAAAGGTTGCACAAGGCAAGAAGGCTTACGACAAGGAGTTGCTTGATAGATCCGCATAACTCAGATAGGCAGATTGAGCCCAAGAAGCCGGGATGGTCCCAGTCAGCTCATTGCTGCTAAAGTCCATTGACTGCACAACAAAATAGGTTGCACAAACTCATGAACTTATTGCAACTTCCCATTAGCAGCATGTCAAAAATGAATAGTATGAGAGCGGGTTGGCCACTGTTCAATGCGAGGATGAGCAAGCTAGTGCTCACTGATTTGTATCAGCATCTTGCCACAGCAAAAAGACTTTTGCTACATCAATCTGACCATCAGGCAGCTGTGTCCAGGGTGAGCAACTGCTGAACTTGAGCATCTGTGGACTTTTCAGCATTGCAGGTCATCAGGGTGTGCATGCATACTCTCAAGCTCACTTAGTCATTGTCTATGTGTCTTACCACCAAGTGGTCTACGGTGAACAGTGACGGAAGCGGTCCAGAGAGGCTGTTGTTTGAAAGGTCCAGTAACCTCAGATCCTGCACTAAGTTGAGGGAGGCTGGCAGTGTCCCAGCGAGCTGGTTACTGCTCAAGTCCACTTCCTGCATCATGGGCATATCTGGATGGTGTTGGCAGCAGCTGACAGCAGTTGGCAGCAGTCGGTGTCAAGACAAAGGCAGCGTCTTGTGCTTTTGACCTTGCACAAAGACAAATGTCTGATGCAGTGTATCACTCAGACAGCTACCCAAGCAAGCACAGCAATCAATAGTGGAAGGCCCATAAGACCTGTGTCACAGATGTATATGTATATATACACACACACATATATATGTATACATATGTATCTGATATATATATATATGTATTCTGAGCAATCTGGCACAGATGGTGCAGCTTGCCTGCATCCGCATGCGCCATAATCCAGCTGGAATTGTCCCAGTCAACTGATTTGATGCTAAGCTCAGCCTCCTCATTGCAGTGGTGTCTGAAAGTCCTGCTAATAGTCCAGCTGCCCAACCAGCAGCCACACTACTGGCAGAAACGGCTGAAGCAGCAGGTATCTTCCCAATCAGCTGGTTGCCGTTGAGATACATAGTGGCCAGCTTAGGTGCTTCGTACCAGTCAGTTGGAATGCTGCCTGTACACGAAGTCAGACAGGGTCATGCACGCTGACAACTGTTAGCGGTGTTGTGCAATAAGTATGCGGGATTGCAAAGAGTTGAGGAATGGGTTATTTGCCTGGTGGCAGGAATGCTGGCATCACCTGTGAGCTGATTGTCCGAGAGTCGGAGGATGACCAAGTTGTCCATCCCAGAGATCGAGGAGTACAACGTCCCTGACAACTTGTTTTGACCCTGCTTGTCACACAGGCTCAGCAATCAAGCTTGGTGCGGCTACAGCCGCTGGCTTTGTGTGGAAAGAGCAGGTCTGGCAGGTTTACTTACCAGACGCAATGTCATCAGGCTTTTGAACTGAAAAACAGCAGTCGGAATCGTCCCAGTCAACCCATTTCGGTCAAGAAATATTCCATTCAGGTATGGAAGAGTTGCCTGAGTCAAAGAGGAGGGAAGCGTGCCAGTCAAATTGTTGCCTGGACAATGAGCACATCAGCATGACTCTTGTATTGTGCAGCAACAGTGGTGGCAAGCAAACATGAAGTCCCACGGCTCACCACGCAAGTCAAGCGTCACCAGAGTCACCAGGTCTGGGAAAAAGGCCTCGTCTGGTATTGTACCCTGCAGGTTGTTGCCAGGCAACGCAATAGATAGCACAGCGCCCGCTGTATCGCAAGACATCAGAGGGTAGAAAGCTCCAGGAATAATGTCACTGCTATCACAACACAACACCCCAAACCAGCTGCAGTGGGAAACAGAGGAGCCCCAGTTGTCATTGCGGGTCCATGTAGGCCCCTACAGGGCAGGCAGCTGGTGAAACTGCATGCTGCTTGTTCTGCCATGCATACTGTCAAAGTGTTTCGGAAATGCAGCAGTCAGCTTTGCAGCACAGCAGAATCACACACCTCGGTCGCTGAATACAACGCCATCAACGCTGTGCTTTGTGCACTCAAATCGCCAGTATAACTGACCGTATTGTAAGTGTAGAACGCAGACGTCGCGCTGAGTGCTGGTTGTAGTACAACCAACAGCACAATTGAGCCAAGCCTGATGTTGAGCAACATCGGGGAGATACGCGAGGGTTCCTTGCGCATTCTTGGCTATAAGTTGCAGCAAAAACTCGTGACAGGCGACGATTGGTGTTGCGGTGTATCTATGCAACAAGGTGTGTCTGACCAGTCAATCTACAGTCAGCAAAAGGCATAAGTCCTTTTGTGAGTGATTCTCTCCTTTGCAACAGCGATGAACTCACAGGAGACGCTGCGGGGTGTCATAGGACCTCTACCTGTCAGCACTTCACATCTGAGCGGGATGCAAGGGTGATGAGACTTCACTGGTGATCTCTCTGATCATTCTCCTATATCTAAACCGAAATTTCAACCCGCCGATCTCCGTTGATCTGTATAGTCAATACAATGTTTAGAGCGCGACGCTGCGCAGCGGTGCAGCTTTTATTGTGGGTGGCTCAATTAAGGGTGATGTGAAAGCTTGCGGGAGTTTGTGTGAGAATTTTGGTTTGGACTGAAACAGTGACATGAAGACAAATCTTCTGACTTGGGCCCTCTTCTGTGTATGCTGGGAACAGGCTTTAGCTGCTACCGTCCATTGTGACAGTACCTGCTATGGAGCTCAAGTAGCAGCGCTAGCTGAACTATACACCTCAACCGGTGGCAGCGGATGGTTCCAACCCGGAGACTGGGCGACTATCCCCACCTTGTCCACTACAGATATTTCAGCTGTTTGCACGATCCTGTCAGACAGCCTGAGCGGCCTATGCTGTGACTACACCCAGTCTGGTTGTGACTACAGCACAGGCAGCTATGGGGTCATTGCTCTCGTCCTGGCTGGACGAAATTTGCAAGGGACATTACCAACCTCTCTGCTGACAGCTTTGGCACCAACACTTGTCACGTTAATCATCAGTGGTAAGAAGCTCTCCAGCATCTGCTCTTAGAATTTTACTTTTGCTCCAGTCATTATGACGTGAATTTTGTGTCAGGCAACCAGCTAACTGGGACCCTTCCCGACCTAGCTCAGCTGACCCTGGCAACCGATTTGCTGTTAGCCAGGAACAAGTTCACTGGCACCATACCTGCTGCAGTGCTTGAGCTTCCTTCGGCTGTGCGCATTGATCTTGTAAGTCGCGCAAGTGCTAGCTGAAGAGCAACCGCTCACGCTGTCACCTCTAAATCAATGTCCACATAAGCTGATGCTCTGCAGGGGGGCAATATGCTTACAGGCACCATTCCTATTGTCTCAACTGGATCTGATGTGTCACTGCTTTATTTGGATCACAACAGGCTGACAGGCTCCTTTCCCCTGTTATACACAGCCACACAGATGCATGTCTTTGACTTGTCCGGTAATCAAATCTCTGGCCCACTTGATCTTCCCAGTAGCCCCTACGTCTCCACAGCAGATTCTACAGAGTATACCACCAGATACTTGGGTCTTGATGCCTCCTTTGGGTATGCTTTGAACCTCCTTTTTGCCAACAATGAGCTGACCGGAAGCTTGCCGGCATGGTTGGCATCACTTCCGCTTACAGTAAGCCTTCAGTCTCTTCACGACCTGCCCATGTGACGTCGATACCTCCATACGTGCACATGGGCATGCCGCATATGCCTCAGCTATGCTGCTGTTTTCCAAACTGTTGTGCTGCAACTGTATGACATTGTGGCTGTCATGCAGACAATTGATGCAAGTAACAACTCATTCAGTGATGCACTACCTGCAACAGTGCTCGAGGGGATATGGCTACAAAGCTTGGATTACTCTGTAAATTATTTAACAGGAAGCATAGCCAGCAATGTCACCAGTTTTTTGTTAGAGGTGAGCACATCAGACCAGGTGAAGCAATGTGTTGGCTTGCAAACATGTACCAAACAGACTGCAGTTCAGAGTCACATTGCAGCGCATGTCTGTGCCTGGCACGTTGCATATCATTGATTCGTGCTTTGTGTTCTGAACAACTCATGATCAGCATGGAGGACGAGAAGGACATTGTTGCACATGTAAAAAGAACCTCTGTTGACTTGCAGAGCATGAGTTTGGCCAACAACTCGTTGACAGGGACGTTGCCAGCAGCTATCAGCAACATGACACTTCTGAAGACACTGAGTCTTGCATTCAATACTTTGGAGTAAGTCATCCACCGCCCCTGACGGCATGCAGCCATCACTTGCTATTAGAGGGAACAAAGCCTGGCTGCTGTGGGCTTGGTGTAAAGCCCACTGTGGCAGCCCACTATATGCATCAATGCATCAATTTGCGTCATGGCAGGAGATGTAGCATTTTCTGAGTCCAAATCAGAGATTTGGCAGCAGAGAACAAAAGAAGCACGGCATAAGCTCAAGTGCACAGACCAACAGATCGTCTCTGTGCTCTCAATGCTGTCCATTCTGAGTTTCTTTGGACATGCAAGCAGGGAAAGGGCCAACAGAAGAAAGCAGCTGATGGGTGGCAGAACATGCCTTTGTGTGACTGTTTTCACTGCAGAGTTGGGACCATGTGACTGCTCAATGTCGTTGTTTTGATTGCAGAGGTGCATTGCCAGCAACCTTGGGAGATCTAGACTCTTTGGAGACTATGCGCATTGAGGGCAGCGGGATGACAAGTGGCAACTCAGAGAATGCTCTCAAGCAATATCTACCATCATGGCTGCAGTTTGACACGTGCGCTCCTCATCCTCTTGTGATCCGACAAGCTGCTCACTACACAGTGAAGGGCCGTGTGAAACCTCCACTAAACGTTCTGCGCTTGTGAAGCTCTTCTGATGCATCATCTTGTGCCATGGAAACTTCCGAAGCCGTAGTTACCATTCAAGCTCTTGGTGGTGAAAGCTGCACGTCAGCAGCCCAGTGTAATACTTGGCTTCTCATCAAATTGAAGTCTCTTCTTTTTTTTGTTTTCTGGTGAAAGCTGCAAGGATTTACAGAGCTTTGTGCAAGGGGACAGTTGACATGCAGGGCGGTGTCACAAATTGGACAGCAGAGCCTGGATCCAAACATGCTGTGCGACGTCATCATCCCAGCTTCAGGCAGTGTTGTGCCGCTCACTCAGATTGCCATCAACCCTGCATATTACAAGTATCAGACATGCACATGTGCATCTGGGTATGATGCGCACTGGGTGACCTCCACTCATCTCAAGTAAGAGCTCAACAGCCATCAGGACTGTATTGTGCATTCCTGTGTCAGAGTCCTGTGATTCTCCTTCTTTTCCATTCGTCTTACCTGCTTGATGTTGCATCTTGATGTTGCACAAACACATGTTATCCAGCCTTTATCAAGCCACACACTTGCGTTGATGAAAGAGCGTACTGCACTGCGGACGGTAGTACAACTTACAGCGAGGCTTTGCAACAGTTCTGTTTGGCATGTGCAGGTGCGTCACTCATGTTGTACCAGTGCTTTCTCGGGAGCGCACTTGGTACCAGATTGTACTGCCAATGCTGCTGGCTATGTTCACCATTGTCTGCATTAGCTTTCTGTGGACCCAGTACAGCAACCCTGGGATACGTAAGCTGGCAGGGGTCAAGCAGCTGTTGCGCAATGCTGCTGACGAGATGACGCTTGTGCTGACTGATGTGGAGGGCACCCAAGCGCTCAGCCAATGGAACCCTGGGGTAAGACTGCATGATGCCAAACAGCAGATCTGATATGACAAGCCTTGAAGCATGCCTGCTGCTTGCATCCATGCATAGCAGTGCAAAAGCTGCTTGGAGCATCATGCCTCATCAGCAGCTTGCGCTGTCAGCATCATGCCTCATCAGCATCCTGACACATCAGCATCATGCCTCATCAGCAGTTTGCATCATCAGCAGCATGCCTCATTAGCAGCATACCATGTACGTACAGGCAAATTCTACAGTGCTGCTGCTGTGCCTGACACACTGACGTCAGGAGCCAATCTGCGTGGCAGTGTCATGTCTGGTCAGCGACAAGAGCCATCTCTGCCTTTGCAGGCACTCTCAACCGCCATGACAGTGCACCATGAGGTGCTCAGGGCACAGCTGAACAAGTACAAGGGGGTGGAGATGCAGAGTGATGGTGATGCAGTGCTTCTTGGTTTCAGGGACCCTGTCAGTGCCATTGCTTGGTGCTTGGCCACGCAACAGGTACCCATCGCTGCTGGTGTCCTGTCACCCTGGGTCTTTGGCATGCAAGCACCATCTGCACCTGTGGTGAACGCACCTTGTCATGCTGATGTGCTGCTATTTGTGCATGCTACATGCTGCTATATGCTGCTATTTGTGCATGCACAAGCAAAGGCTCTCAGATAATGGTTGATGTCACAGTCTGCCGCTCTCATGCCCTGTTGCTTGAGCAGGCTTTGCTGGGGGCAAACTGGCCTAACCAGCTTCAGAAGCACAAGCTCACCAGAACAGCGACATTGGCCGGCTTGACGAAGAGCACTGCAAACTCCCAGCCTGCTCCAGGACAAGAGAATGTCCCTGTAAGCTCCATGCATCTTGTGTTGTTGGCATGTCTCTTCTGTCCCTTCTTCCTTTGCGATGCTGTTGTCAAGTGAAACCTTGCTTGCATTGTCATGCTGCCTAGCTGCGGGACGCGCAAATTGGTGTTAATGTAGCGATGCCATTTTGGATCCTGGGTGTCAGCATAACACACAGTGCTGCATAACAGTTTAGCACTGCTGTTTTGGATCCTGGCTGTTTTCACAATGTGCAGTGCTGCAGAACAATGGTGAGTCAGAGTCAGCAGAGGTGCCAGTGAAGCCTGTGATCAAGAAGAAGAGGCTCATCTGGGACATCCAGATTGATCCTGATGATGCTGACATG
>JAABUW010009412.1_pt1 | contig 11148 bp, 8 predicted proteins | sample 5560081 | NCBI WGS metagenome assembly JAABUW01 (sample SAMN10711882, study PRJNA513363) | rock metagenome | isolation source: Antarctica rocks | place: Antarctica: Victoria Land, Knobhead sud | reverse complement strand
ATAAAGGATTATCTAATTTTTAGTATTTAAGATAATCTTAATAGTAGTAATTTATTCTTTAAGGACTTTAATATAGTCTAAATAGTCTAATACTATCTTAAAGAAGTTAAAATTAAGCGAGTAGTACTCCTTAGAAAGGTATATAAATTTAGTATTTCTAATAAGCTAATATATAGCTTATAGATATAATATTATAAGGAAGGTATTATTAAACTCCCCTTAAGTAAGCTTTAATTAGATATTAAGGCTAACTAGTAGTATTATAATATCTATTACTTCTTAATACTTCTCTTCCTATTTAGTATATTCCTTATTATATTTCTTAGTAATAGTAAATATTTCTCCCTCTTTAAATAGTAGATTAAGTATATATAATAATTAAGTATTGTTATAGGCATGGATTTACTAGGTATATCATGTTTTAATATTCATCCTTAGGTATACTAAGCCCTACCTGATAGACCTTATAGATCCTGTAAATACTATAAATATCATGGATTTATACTCCTAGATAGTTAACTAATAAATGACTATATTATAAGATAATAGATATTTAATAATAGTAGTAATACTAGATATTCGATTAGGCTACTAAGCGCCGACCTACTAACGAGCTACTATGCGCCGTCCTATTATTGCTAGCTACTAAGCGCCGTATAATATAATAGTAAAAATAATACTAAGAACCTCTATTAGAACTCTATTAAAACCTTCCTTACGATAAATTATTTAGTACCTCTATAACGTACCTATATACTAAACTAGTACGCTTATCTGAAAGAGTAGATCTAATAGTCCTACCTACGTAGAAATTACCTTCATCCATTACCTCCTTAATATCTTATACCGCCCTAGGAAAGATAACACTAAATCGTCCTTAAGAACCTCTATTATAAATAACTATTTAGTATATTAACTACGTACCTATACCTCTAACCGATACTCGCGTTTAAATAAGCGACCCCTAAAGCCCTACTTACATACATATAACGATAGTCTACCTTCCTATTATCCTACACCGCCTTAGTAAAAATAATACTAAAAATTAGATGTTAAGGCTAACACGCTATTTAATTACACTACCTTATACTACGCCCTAGAAAGACTAGAAGAGTGTATACGGCCTATTAAATTTACACTAAGCAATCGGCCTCCTATACCTCAACCACTCTTTATGGTCCGCCCTCTAAAGATATGTGTGTAAGCACTCTAAGAAGCACTACAAAAACAAGATGTAGAAGATATAAATAATGATGATAATGAGTAAGAGGAGCAAGACAATTATCCTATCAATGTAAAGACACTATCAGTACCATCAGAATAAGCTGTGTCACCTCCTACGACACCATTGCCGACATATCTATCGATCTCGCCCCCACCACCTACATACAACCCCGCAACATACATGACGATGGCCGATCTATTCACACGATACGCCCCGCTGAGATCCGTCCAATTAGCTCGCTCTATTCGGCCTACCAAGGTCCTTCCTACCATGTCGATCCATGACTTGTACGCAAAGTTTTATAAATCGACATCCACAAGACCAATATCCAGTATACCGATAAATCCGATATCCACGGCATCAATGACAGCAGGACAATTGCCAAGACGCCAGTCCACAAGCAGCATAGTGGCAAGAAATGTACCAAAAGCAAAGACATCGGTAATCGACTCCAATGGGCCTTCCAAAACATTCGCCGAAATCGTCCGACAATTTGTCCGAAATCCAACTGAACGAGATATGGATATTGCTCACGTACTCATGACTTAATGACCTCTGCACCAATCATCTTCATTTCTTCATGGGCTTCAAGATACGCATCTTGCCTACCACCGGAGCCACTTAGCAGCCCGATCGCCGCTGTCGCCACCTTGCCGTCGCCCCCGGAGAAACCCCACTGATGGAAGCTCTATTTTCCTACTTGTTTTTGCATGCATGCATAGCGATGGATGGTACATGCATGAGGGCTTCCTATTGGCTACTCACGTGCCTAAAGCACCTCACCGGCGTTATGACAGCGAGGACGCTGTCTTTCTTTGAAAAATTGTGGCAATTGTTATGGGCATGGATTTACCAGGTACATCATGTTTTGATGTTCGTCCTCGGGTACGCTAAGCCCTACCCGATGGACCCTATAGATCCCGTAAATACCATGAATATCATGGATTTGCACTCCTAGATAGTTAACCAATGCATGACTATACTACAAGATGATACATCCTTAACAAGTATATTTCTAGAGCTTCTTAGACCGTAGTTTTACTTAGATATTAATAAATTAGGATAAATAGTTCTTCTTATTAAGAGACTTAATCTATAGATTATAGGAATTATATATAAATATACTAACTAGTTGTTACAAGTAGACCGAACGGTTCTTAAACTATGCTTAGCGAGAGTACTTCTCGTTATAATTAGATAGATTAGTTCAATGAACCACTCAAGCTATATATAGATTAGACGGATTAGTTAGTTAAACTACTTAAGCTATATATAAATTAAATAGATTAATTAATTAAACTACTAGAGCTATATATAGATTAGATAAATTAATTTAATAAACTATACCTCTTAATAGGATTTTATATATCTATATAATAGCGATACTTTCCCGCTAAGATAGGAGCTTCATATTTAATCTATATTACCTTTCTTAAATATCTCCTAGATACTAAATATAATACGATTATACTAGACTAGTTTAGTATGAAGCCTACTATCTACCCGTCCTTAACACTCCTCTCTACGAGATCAATACCTAGACCTCAGTCGGCCGTCAGACGACAGGGTTATAACACTAGTCTAACTATTTTAACTAGTACGACGAGTCTAACTAGGTAATAAGTCGACTTTCTAACTAATATAATAAGTCTAACTAGGTGACAGGTCGGCTTTTTTACTAAGTATAAGAGATATAGTAGTAAGAGCGAGGAATACTACTCCCTATTAGGACTAGACTGAATTAATGAATCAATAGAGTAATAGCTTATTACGTAGCAGTTACTAGGCTCATAACCTGTTAGACGTAGGCCATAAATAGTAGCATAGTAGATGATAGATTGATTATATAGGAAGACACGTTATCTGACGCAGAGTTTTATGAGTGCCAAGACACTAAGATATGACTGTGATATCCAATTTCCAACACCCCCCCACATAAATTATTCGTCAATAAATCTACAAATAACATAGACTCATGCCCACGGCATCCCACAAGACTTAAGATGTGGAAACAGCGGCGCTAGCCTACTGAATATCAGCACTACAAGTCCCTATTTTGTCGCGTTACCAACCGTTTCCGTGACTAACCCACAGCCAGCCTTACAAAATGGCGTAAAGCATAGGACGCGGAGGCTTCGACTTGTAACCACACAAAAGACGAGGCATCACATAACCGACTTACTCTATGCTCCACTGCCACCCGAGGCGGACTGCTTTGTGTGAGACGTTAGAGTGTGTTTTCTATCTATCTTGCATCAAGATGTTAAAGCCGTGGGAGATAGTTGAGATGAAGCGTAAGTCAAAATCCAATGGGGCCTTGATAGGGAATTGGGTTCGCTGTACAGAGAGAGAGAGGTTGTGCTGCAAGATTTGTTTTGTTGTAGGGTATGTTTATGATTGTGGTCAACTAAGGTCGAGATATGAACGTCCTCCGTGACTATGCATCATTGCGATGCCACCTAATTCAACATCTCTGTCGATGCCTCTTTTGGACTGCCACGTTGTAGAGTGGCAATGTCGCTCCTATGAAGGGTGCCAGCTACTCGGCCGTCCTAACCATACAGCCGCAGGTGAGCACTCGATCCATCTCCCTACAACTCCACCACCAGCTTCGTCGCGCTCACACCGGCTTTGGACCTCTTTAGCGCATCGTTGATATGCTCTAAGCCCTTGCCGACAACGATTGGCGGCGGGAGGCACTTCAGCTTTCCGCTCTGCAGCGCGGGCGTCACAAAGTCCCGGTAGACGGGCGTCGCAACATCGTTGACGGCGAAGATCATGCCGGTCTTGACATTCGAGGGCACATCGTCGGTAGGAGGAGGATGCACGCAGGCGAGGTGGCCGCCACCTAGCTTCTCAAGGATGGCGAGGTCGCGGGCGTAGGTCTCGGGAGTGGAGATGGCGTCGAAGATGCCGACGAATTTGCACTGGCTCGCCATGACGGCGTTGATGACGTTCTCGACGACCGAGGAGTCCTTGTGGTCAAAAACTTGAGCAGCTCCGCAGCGCTTAACCATGTCGTGGTTTTGGGAACTAGCGATAGCGATGACATTGATTCCAGCGGCCGCAGCGATCTGAGTCGTCATGGAGCCGACGGAAGAGGAAGCACCGTACACGATGAGGGTTTTGCTGGCAGATGGTGTAGGAGTCTGTAGAGTTGGATAGGGGAGGCCGAGGGCTGGGGTGAAGACGCCAGGCATGCATGGAGCAGGCTCCTTGACAGACAGTGCGCAAGTGGCCGCCTCGACGGCAAAGGGCACGACGACGCCGTCGGTGAAGGAGATGTGATCAGGAAGGATAGCCGCCTTATCGGCGGGGACGACCGTGTACAGAGCGTAAGCGCCGTCTGAAGGGCGACCGGTGACCAGGTTGATGCAGTGCCTGACGTGGGAGCCACTTTAGCATATGCCAGGGAACAATCACACCGCACCACGTACCCAATGACACGATCTCCCTTCCTGAAGCGATCCACGCTGGAACCGACCTCGTACACCTCGCCGGCGACGTCGCAGCCAAGGATGGTAGGCCACTGCTGGACGAAGACGCCCGCGTCCTGCATGTGACAATCGAGCGGGTTGATGGCGACGGCGGCGTTCTTCACAACGATTTCCCCAGCGCCGGCTTTGGGTAATGGAGCATCGCCGACCTCCAGAGGAGTATCGGCCTTCTGAAGCCATGCGGCTTGGTTCTTTGGTGTCGACATGTTCTCGTTTCTTCTTTTGGTTCGTGCTGGTGAGCTGAGAAGGGCGGACGGACAAGATCAAGTGCGGATTCGAAGATGAAGGGATGAGATTGTTTGGCGAAGGGAACCCGACCTGATATATGTTTGCCTGTCCACATTTCGGACACGTCGGTCTAAGCGAGGAAGCAAGCTGAATAAAGCAACTTGGGTTGTTTGCAACCAGCGACGCCATGCTTTCCAAGCGAACAGGATATACAGAACAGAAGCGTTCGGTCATGATCTGTGATTGGCTGGTGGTAGGACGTGCCGTTGCTGACTCACAGAACATCATATGACGTTCCCCTACCCGGAACGCCATATGGTATTCTTTATGTTGTACCTCTTTCCACCAAACACGAAGATGGGATGTTTCTTAAGATTACTGTCGGTTATAGACAATGCCGGCCATCAGAATCGGTGTAGGTGACCTGCTCGAATACAATCCCAAATACAGCCTGTTAATCTGCCGTGAATGCGGGTACGCCATTCAGAAGAACGCGCTCGAGAGCCACTTGCTTCGACACAAAATTTATCGCGGCGAAAGACAACGTCTGCTGTCCTCCATCGCTCAACTCGACCTTCTCGAGCCTCATCGTGTGCCCCTGCCCGCTCCGGGTTTGCCGCCCGTTGATGCCCTTCCCGTTCTCTCCGGCTACCACTGCACGGTGGCAGGATGTCGACACCTCACTGCCAGTTCAAAGCGCATGAAACGCCATTGGAGCGATATACACAGCCTTGGTGGGTCTGTTCCTCTTTCGTCCTCTTTTGCCCGTCCGGTGAAGCTGCAGACATTCTTCCGCGGCACCAAAATCAGGTATTTCGAGGTTGCTCCGCCCACGACGCTGCTGGTCAACACTGATGACGATGGTGTTGCCGGTGAGGATGATCATGGAGAATGTGAGAAGGAAGGCCAAAATGCTATCACAGTGACACCACCACCACCACGCGTGCCAGCTGCTCCCGGGACTGCTCACGGCCCTGCCTCAGCCGACTTCGACTTGGAAACGCTGACTTATTTCCACCATTTCATCACCGTGACTTCTCTCACGCTACCTGATGCCGAGAATCCGCAGACCGCAAAACATTTCTGGCCGACGCACGTTGTTCTCCAAGCCCTGCGACGGCGTTGGCTGATGTGTGGTCTGCTGGCCATATCTGCGTATCATCTGGCCGCGCTTCCGGACGATACAATGACCAAGCGAATGCATCGTGAGCAAGGGGTGCAATTCTCTTCCGAATTTTCTGCAGGGTTGGAGGAGGCGACAGGGTGTGATTCAGGTCTCGAGGCAGCTGAGACAGAACAGGAGGCAAAGAAGACCAGCGAGCAGATCAGGTGTTTATTACTTTGTGCACAATGGGCGTTGGCCGAACCCACGTCTGATCATGAGTTGGTGGCTCCTGGTCAACTGCTCTTGATTGTGTCGACCGTTCGAGGCTGCGTCGTCCCCGACTCAACGCTTCGTTACAGCGACATCCAGAATGATGGCCACGGACGTCAAGAGGAATCATTCGTCCAGGAGTTCCTGCAACTGAGAAAATCACCACATGGTGAAAACCCACAAAGGCATTTTCCCCACGATAAGACGCCTTCTGTGCTGCTCGATTGTCTTCATGCGCTCCCTTTTCGCATCGCAGAGGGGCTCGGAAGACCGGAGAGTGCTCAAGATGTCTTCGCCACACTGTCGGCCATTACCACTGTGGTTGAGTGCTGTGAAATCAGCTTTGCGTACGATAAGGCGGGGGCGGCGTGGCAAGGTGTGGCGACGTGGTTGGCCAATGTTCCCAATCGCTTCAATCAGATGCTTCAGAGCCACCATCCTGCCGCCCTGGTGGTGCTCGCTCACTGGGCGGCGATATTGGTCAAGCGAGCCGAGAATGTTGGCTGCTGGTTCTTGAAGGGCTTACCGAAGATCATAGTGCTGCAAGTTGAGAGACAACTCTCCGCCTGCGGTCACGCAGTCTTTGATCTGGTTGTATGTCTGAGGGATATCGTGGAGGATTGAAGATGAAGACATGTGTAAGGACTCACGGTGGTCTGGAAGAACAGATCTAACGAGCTAAAATTTGTCATGATATAGTCTCTCGTGGCCTTCTTGAATGAGATTGATTGTAGTCGATCTTCTTAGCAGTATAGGGTGGATAGCTGGGAACGAGAAATTGAGCCGCTCTATAAGGATAAGATTATAAAACAGGAAAGAGATGTCATACGGGATCTGACTCTATACAAGAGTGTAGTATGCACATGTGTCAAGGATGGCAGATGTCCTTACTGACATTCGGACTATGGCCGAGACAGAAAGAAGGACGAGGAGGGCGTATCATTCTACTGAAGGGAGTAAAGCTTGGAAAAGAACAATGATTGAAAAGCAGTCCGCTTGAGAGAAAGGTGAAGATCTCCACCGTAAAGACTTCATTTCCACAACAGACGCCCGTCAACTTCCACAACACTGGTAGTACATGGCAATCTTGTCTTTCTGCAGCGAAACACTGGGTATGACTCTTGGGCCAGATCAATATTCTGCTGTGCTTGATCACTATTGGACCAGTCTAGGATCATCAGAAATTGACCGCAAAGGGACAATCTACCGTGTTGCACCGATTACCAGGTCTATGTCGTGCCTGTCTCTCAACGAGAAGTGAGAACGATAAGAGTCCATCCAAACCTACCAGCGATTCCTTGGCGTTCTTGGCAGGGACAACGCGAGAATTCGCGTTCGCGGTTGGATACTATAAAGTACTAAAAGTATCAATCACACTCCTTACAGCGGCAGAGCACCAACCAGCATGGACTCGAGCTCAGAGGAACAGAAACCGCATGAAACAGCTCACTGATGCGAGACATGACTTTAAGGCATACTTAGAGAAGAGCCAGGTACCCGGGCACTATCTGTCGGTGTCTTCGCCCAAAGCCCCATTACGTCGAACGGACGGCATCGAGGTCACATCGTTGGCCCAGCTCGCGATAATCAGAAATGTATTTACATGGGATGACGTCCAAAGCCGGTGGATCGGGAAAGATGGCGGAAGAATTGTGACTGAGGATGAAATCTACGACGTTATCTTGTCCTTTCAGCGTGGACACCCAAATACTAGGTAACACACAATTCTGCGGTGTGACGATCCCTCTTGGTACTTCTCTTATTACATCTTTGGGAAAACAACTTCACCACATTAGTGTTCCTTATCGATTCGGGAGCATGGCTGCCTACCAACTAAGCTGTAGAGACTACTGACTCCAAAATCTGCGCAGGAATGAGCTCTATGATCAAATTAGCCGAAAATTCGAAGGTGTCCAGTCCAAAGACGTTGAGAAGGCGGTAAAGCTCTGGAAAGAGCACAAGCTTGGAAGCTTGGACGTGTTAGATGATACCCTATGGGATGGCCCCGCGGCACTGTACGGTTAGTGCCTAAGCTGAAAAATCAGATTCCTATGGGTCTCGTCTAACATCTTATGTCCAGAACCAAGAAGCATCTCCCCGTCATCTGATTCTGACGATTCTGAGGATGCAACATATCTTACACCAGCGCCGGACTTACCTTCTAATACCTCTTCTAGCACTGATTCATCTCCAAGACTAGAAGAGGCTACTAGCGCGATGTTCCACCCTAACCATCCTGACTGGCTACATATCGGTACGTGTAAAGGCGATGGAAACGATATCTGGCTTTCTCTGGTACCTCGAAGCGGAAGAAAGGAAGGGCAACTGCACCCAATATTTCATGACAGCTCAGCCAAAACCTTCCTGAACGAGGCTGCGGCTAGCATCATATGGCGCAAAGAATTCGAATATAGCACATTCCCAGGCAACGGACGCCAACAACTACGAGCGCAACGCGCATATCTGCATGGTATCATCCAAAACCAGAAGGGTGGACCAGTACCTTCGCCAAGATCTACAGGCGGAATTTCAATCAGCGACAAACACCCGAGTAGCCCTACATCAAGGGTCTGCATCCCAAAAACGCAAGATCTGAGTCGTCCAGGACTGATTAGAAAGATGAGACTTGAGCATGCCCGACGGTCGACGATAGCTAGCTCGACTCCTACATCCCCTCCTACGGCCGGGAATAAGAAGCGGCGGCGAATAAGCTATGCAATCGAATCAGGGTCTTCAAGCGAAGATGAGCGCCAAACCTTGCCTCAACCGACCAAGAGCACCGCTCTAGCACGGGACTCACCTGTTGACACGGGAATACTCAACTCAATATTTCCAAATGAGGGACCCCCGAACATCCTCAAGACAGAAGCTGGATATGGCCATGATCCTCAGAGCACCAACTTGGGAAGTCTATCATCAAACGCCATCGCGGGAACCTCACTCCTGGTCTCGGCAGAACATCAACCCGGACGAGCACCCGTCAATGTTCCGCTGGACGACTGCCGGACCCAAAAAGCGCTCTTTGAGACCTTGGTTGTCGAATGCAATCTCAAAGGTAGAGCAGCTACTGAATTGTCCGCAGTCTCGGCAACGTACACATGGAACCAAAAGCAGCATCTGATCCGGAAAGCACGGCCTCGTGATTGGAGCATCTTCCGTGAGGACATCAGGAAAGCGTGGGACAGGGAAGCGGGTAAATTTGCGGAGGACGGGTGCGAGATCAAGATGATGGTGCACATTGATGGTTAGGCGGCAAGTAGGGAACCATGAGATCCGGGTTTGGATCCAGAGTTTCTTGCTGTTTGTATATTAGATACCCGGACGGAAGGGCGAGTTCGGTGGACCTTTCCTTTATTTGTGAGCAAGAAAGACATGAGATACCCAGACGGTAAGGACTATAATGATACAACAGAGTTTTTATCTAATCTATCCGCATACTAGTCGTTCTCCAGAAAACGCGTTTTCGCGTTTCCCCTACTAAATCTTCTAAAATACCTTATACTTAATAGGACGTACTAAGGATATACCTAGTCTTTTAAAGGCTAAACGTGGTACCTTAATAGTTATTAAGGATATTATTAATATATTTAATTATTAGCTAGTGACCTACTTTAATTATAATAAGAAATCTATTTAAAATATATTAAAACGCGCTAGAGAAGCTAATAAAGAGAATATTAATCCCTTTTTTTTATAAATATACTAATAATGCCCTAGGCCTAGAAGATCTCTAGTAATTAATATATATACTTAATAGTAGTTATTTAAATATACTATTAAGAATTAATTCTAACGGCGTAAGTCCTAGGTTATTATTATCTATAAGATTAGATATACGGCGTCTCTAGTAGCTATTAACTCTACCTTTATAAGGGTTAAATATAAGTAATATCTATCATAATATAAGCCTCCCCTAAGTTTAGAATAGAAGCGCGGATACTTATAATTTATTAATAAATAATTAAAAAAGCTAAAGGATAAAGAATATATAATAATATATAATAATAAGATATTTAATTAGATAAGGGAATTAAGAGGTTAAATTTAAATTATATATTAAAAAAGTAAGGTCTACTATTTAGATTATATAAATATATAGTATTATAATTATACTAAGATAATATTTTAAGGTTATTATATTTTTAAAATATATAATTTATATTATATATTTAGTAAAGAGACTACTAGGAAGTAGGCTTCTTATTAAGCTAATCTTAACTATTAAAATATAGACTATCTAATATAATAATAAATTATAAAGGAGTATTTCTTAACTAAGTAAGCTAAGAAATCTAAAAGTTAATATCTTAAGTATATTTTAAAACCTAATAATGTTCTACTTAAGAGGAATAAAAATATTAAAGGAGGGGTTAATTAATATTACTATGAAATATATATACTTTTATTATAATTAATCCTATTTTATAAAGAAGTTATTAAGAGGTATAATAAGTACTTCTTAATATAAGATAAGGCCCCTAGCTATAATATATAATAATAAAAGGATCTTCTTAATATATTAAGGTTAATAGTTCTCTTATAATTATTAAACTCCTCTAACCTTAATTAAATTAAGTCCTATTAATATTATTCAAAATAATATATCTTAAAGAGATCCTTCTAATTAATAATTAAATAATTAACTATTAAGGTATATAAAGAAGAATAGGAGTTATTAGATATAAATAAAGTTAAGAGTTAATATAAGAGACTAATATTATAAATAGAATGCTATTATAATATAAATAGTAATAATAAGTTTTATAGTTAATTTATTATAATAGACTATTCAATAAGTTAGATATAAAAGTTTTAGGCTATTT
>JAABUW010009411.1_pt1 | contig 11148 bp, 8 predicted proteins | sample 5560081 | NCBI WGS metagenome assembly JAABUW01 (sample SAMN10711882, study PRJNA513363) | rock metagenome | isolation source: Antarctica rocks | place: Antarctica: Victoria Land, Knobhead sud | reverse complement strand
GCTTGAGGGGACTATTGGCATGCGTATTGCACGTAAGCCGCAACGCAGCCTCATTAATGGGGAAGTTTCCTCAGTCCCTCGTTCCAGCAGTAGAGAGCTTTGAATACTTTTTCCCACAGTTGAGCCAAACGCTGGTGTATAGCTCAAACCAAGATCTTGGTCTGGCCATCACTCCCCTCTTGTGAAAGTTCTCCATTTTTCGCTAGACTTGATAGTAACAGCTAACTCTTCAATGCTTTTGACGCACATAAGCAGCCCTCGTCGTCTCTTTCGCCACTTCCGCTTATTTCCCAAAAGCCCGTCGGTCAGACCTGGAGTCTTTAGGAGAGATGAGTAACAGAAAAGGTGTTTTACAGCGTCATCACTAGATTTCTGGGTCTGCGACATCTGTGAGCTACCAGCCGGGGAGGCGTGCGTGTCGACATCTTAAGGGTCCATTGAACAAGCCTTCGCCGCTGTGAATGGAAGCTCTGCCCCCTCTTCATCCCGCCTTGCCTCGCCCTAATCATTGGATTATATAATCGATATATTCAAAAACGTACTCCTCTAAAGATGAGCATTGCTTGCATTGTATTCGGTCCCGTGCGTGGCAAATGAGAATGCAAGCCCACTGTTGCACAAGGCTCTTCTCCATGTTTGATGGTGCCTTTACGTTGTTGTTATGAAAAATCTTGCTTGAGCAAATGAGCGCGCGTTCCTGTATACCACGATACCCAGCAGTTCGATCATAGTGCAGCTGCAGATGGCGGCCATTCAGTACGCCAAAGTGCATCCAATGCAGCATCCAAGACCGCGGTGATCATGATATTGTTCGAATGTATGCTGTATCCCTTTCTCTAGAACGGGGCATTGCGGTATCTGCAGAGACATCCATAGCTCCTCGATCTAAGAGATCAAGAGACATATCTGGACGCAGGCCAAGCTTGTAGATGAACATCGTGCCTTCCCCGGTGCCTGTTTCAGCATGTGCCATCAACAGTTGTTGCGAGACTGGTCTCGGATACGTGGTCAAGGTATTCGAATTTCCTTGTTGTCAACGCGAAGAGCCATGACTCGGAACAGCATATGAAGTTTGAACATTCGTGGGAAAAAAGGACGAAATACACAAGTAAACCCAACGGCCGAGCATTTTGGTCCGACCGAGACGGACACTTTGGATCCGGACAACAAATGAAATACGAGAACGTTTGGTCACATTTTTCGTCCTGGTGCTATTTGGTATCGCTCAGAGTGCCTCTTTTGAGCAGATTGTAAAAATTGCTTGTGATTGAACTGGTCATTCGTTGATCATGCATACCAGATGCTCTGTCATTCGACAAAGGTCAATCAATTTTCATGATGCCCAAATTGGTTGTTGTTGTTGCCTAAGTCATCTATGAACGGAGAAGTTTGGTTGGATCCCGGAGACAACATAACCAACGAGGACTCTGCTCATAAAGGTATCTCGAACGAGAGAAATCATACATTGCGTCGACTCAGAGTTTGCCGTACGTGCTTTGCATAACATATGCTTGAATGTATTTTGTGGAAAAGTACCAAGAGAGAAAAAGGACGATGCTTTTATAGCAGGCTGGAAAACCGTCTTCACGTCTTCAATGATCGACATGAATTGACAGGGGGGCCAATAATGCCAACCCATAGTGAATTAGTTGTGTAAGTTGAGAGAAGATCGTGAATTAAGACTGTCCTGATGCAAGCGGAGTCGCGAGAGATGAACAGGCATGTCACTTGATCATAGGTTGGGAAACCACTGAGGGCCGAAGTGACCCTTGCCGATACAAAGGAGGCCGTCTATGTTTTCTCCTCAACAACAATGTTATCACCACAGTCTGACTCTAGTCTCGAGAACGCGAAGAGAGAAACGAGGCGTGGTCAGAGATGACGAAAATCGTTCCGCTCTTGGCGCAAATGTAACTCTATTCACCCGAGCATTCACCTCAGGGAAACCCAGGCATTGAAATACAAGAGTGACTACTATCCATTCCCACCAACATGGACTCCTCCTTCGGCCAACAGCACCCTCAACTCGACCTCTCGAAACTCTCAGACTACGAAAAACGAGAGCTCCAGCAGTCCCTAACGAACGAGATGCAGAAAGCTAAAATACAAGAGTGTATGTCGCATGAACATCCTAACCACCTCCAAGCACGCCTGCTTGTATTCCTCTCCCCCACATCTGGAGGCGATCGGTACTTTGCAGACTTCCAGCTAACATTCGTTTCTTCTATCAGCCGTACACAACCTCACAGACGTTTGTTGGAAAAAGTGCATGACGGCAAAGATCTCGGCCGGGACGTTGAGCGGTAGTGAGACGAGTTGTACACAGAATTGCGTGGAGAGGTTCCTGGATGCGAATGAGGCGGTGTTGAAACATCTGAATCAAATGAGGGGGCAAGGGGGGATGTGATGGAGTGATCTAGGGCGAGATCTGAATAAGGAAAAGGTACAGCTATATTCTGTTGACGATGGAGAGGGACAGAGCTATTGTCTACGGTCTATGGGCTGTAGGCGGTACGTAGGGTTTGCCATTGAAGGTGCAGATGGTCTGGACTCAGCCGCATATATAGAGGGGGGCGCGGCATTTGTATGGTGTTGGTAGATATAGAAAGCTGACTGAATAGATTGCTCTTCTATCAAAAAGTTACAAAATCGATAGCTTGCAAGCCTTGCGTGGCCGTTACATAGGTCAATCATTCGTCTCGCATGAACGGAATTGCAGCATGTTAAAGCCTTCACTTTGACATAAATCTAGCTACAAAAGATCCTCCCTCAGGTCTAGACAATGTTCAACTTTGTCGCCGCAATGTCCAGCGCATCCACATCCGGGGTCAACCTGCAGTACGCCTTCTTCGATCCATCAGGCCTATGATTTCAACATTAGCCTCCAGTCTTCGCTCGCAAATCAGAGGTTTTCATATGGCATACCTAACTAGTGTATTGATCTTCACGCACTCAACGTCATACAGCTTCTTCAGCGCCTCCTTGATCTGCCTCTTATTTGACTTCACATCGCACACAAACACCAGCGTATTGTTCTCCTCGATCTTCTTCATCGCGCTCTCGGTATTCAGAGGGTTGATGATGACTTTGTGATGGTCGAGCCGGGGTTCATGTGGGACTGATTTGCGTGGGTATTTTGGGGACCGTGAGAGCTGGAGGGTCTTGGGGCGGTGGAAGGTGGTTGTGAGGCGGAACTTGCGCGCTTTCTTTGAGTTCACCTGGAGGCATGCGTCAGAGGGGTGATTCCCGTAGTTGATAAGGGATTTCGTACGCCTTTAAGAGTGGCCTTTGAGGCCAGGCTGGCTTTAGCATTGTGCTTGCCGCCGATGGGCGCTGTGAGTAACCAGATTAGCTTCCATTATCTCGGAGAGTCTTAGGAGTGTGTGGTGTTGGGCTATCGGTTGTCGAACATTCCCTGGAGACTAATACAGCCATACAACCAGAGCCCCAGCTTCATTGATCCTTAGTCAAGCAATGGAGATAGTCGCTTACCTTTCTTGCTTGCAGCTTTGGGCGCCATTGCTGCTGCGTATGGCTGACTTTGATGTCAGTCAAGAGATGTTCGCTAAATTCACCGCCAAATTGTGGGTTGCGCTAGTGCGAGTGCCAAGCCCGAGGTATGGCCGCTCCTCCACCAGCATGGCAATCTCTAAACCAGCCTGGTTGGCTAAGTCCCAACAGTTACTCACGTTCACGTCAGGATGGCCGCCAGAAAGCAGCGCCGACCACAGCTCTTGTCCTCCACCCGACCCCGCAATATGAAATCCACACCTTCCTTGTCTTCACATACAACTCGTACCCTCATTCGTACCCACCACACTTTATGTAAACAACTCTCATCTGCGATGGCGAATGGTAATGATACGGAAGCAAGAGACGTGCAGGCTCAGATTGATGCTTCAGGTGGCCTTGCTAGATATCAACAAGCGAGCATACAAGGGCAATCCGTACAGCGAGGTGGAGATACGAGCAAGGTGCTCATGGAGTGGCTTTCGGAATCCGCATTTGCCTCCACGCCAAGTGAAGAATCCAGGAAAAAGCTAAGGATGCTTGAGGTGGGATCACTTAGGACGGATAATGCGTGCTCCAAAAGTGGACTATTACATGTGACAAGAATCGACCTGCACTCTCAGCATCCTGGTATTAAGGAACAGGATTTCATGGATATGCCAATTCCAAGGGCCGCGGATCTTGAACGGGAAGGATTCGATATTGTGAGCTTGAGCTTGGTGGTCAACTTTGTTGGTAACCCGATAGAAAGGGGCGAGATGCTGAAGCGGGTTGAGGCCTTTCTCAGACCTTCGGAATTGAGTGGAAATGGAACGCTGCCAGCCCTGTTCCTTGTCTTGCCGGTGGCTTGCATCACGAACTCGAGATATCTGGATGAGGAGAGGCTTGAGGCTATTATGGAGAGCTTGCTATACAAGAAGGTGAAAGGAAAGACAAGTGCAAAGCTTGCTTACTATCTTTGGAGGCACGAACAGACATCCGAGGTCAAATCCGAGCCATTCAAGAAACAAGAGATAAGGGCTGGGAAGTCCAGGAATAATTTTGCCATCATATTGCATTAAGCATCAAGAACCATCTGGATGGTACATTCTTATCCATCTGTTGGACCGGCAACTTGTGATAGCTCTGGCCTTAAGGGCCCCTTCCATTCTAGGTCAAAGTCGTACGAGGACAATTCGGAAGCTGCTGATTGTCCGTTTCCGAAATTAATCTTTGCCAAGGAACGTCCATTGGGCTATGAAATATGGGCGAAGACAGTATCCTGAACCTCTTTGGTCTTTGCAATTCGACACTCGTTCTGTGTCATGGCAGATTTGATGGATCTGTCGAAGCCGTCGCTCACTGCCATGGACACGCACATTCACAGAACCCAGATACTTTTCGCAACGAATTGCCGTCAGTCACCATTCTTCTGGATCCTTGATAGCAATTCTAGTGCACAGATATCTCTATCTTACCAAGGTTCAACTAAGACTCAAATTGACGAAGATTGACTTGCTGATTGGCTGCAGATTACTACAATGGGTCCGTAGGCAAACGCCGTTATGAGAAATTGTTTCCCTGTGATCCTCACGCAAGACTGGAGTGCGTCTAGGTAGTCAGGATCTTCGGAGTAGGCCATAAGAGGCCCTGCAGAAACGGCAAACCGATACGTGAAGCGCTTGTTTGCTTAGGACCTTTTCTCATCTACCATAAAAAAACCGAACCCTACTAGCACTTCCCGCACAACGATCAAATAATTTCAGTATGCAGCCTGCATTCAAAGGACAAACCTACTCAGCAGCTTCAGCCCGTGACCTATCAGAGATCTTAGTGTTAGTTTTCCTTTCTAGGAAGTCATTGATAGCGGGATGACGCTACAACGGGCGCTGTGCCTGACAATACCAATTAAATTTCCAGAGTACTTTGTGCTTCGGTAAGCTCAAAGCATGAGATTCGAATTGGAGAACAAAGTGGAATACATATTCCTATAGCCTAACCTAGTAACCCCGCAGCCTGATAGTTCAAGACCATTACCAGACAACAATTGTTGGGCTTCTACCAGTGTACAGCAACCATTGGAATCATTTCACCACAATTATCCACCAGGCTTGTGAGCCTCTCATCGTTATCTCTCCTGATTCACTCACTAATAACTGAAAGATTTCCCCTCAGCACCAATCTATCTCCTCGAGTAGATGACTTCCTTCTTATGTGCTCTTGAACAACCCTTTGAGATACCAATGTAGCCACATGACTAAGACGATCGGTTTCAGCTTTGACTGTGTGTATCCTGTCTCAATTGGTATCCACTTACGAAACTAGTGCAACACTGTCCAATTTTACCTGGAGGGCAGCTGTTGAAATCTAGCTGGTCCACTGTCACGACAGGATTTGTGCCTGTGTTTTCCGGCAATTTTCAGCACTCTCCACTCGATGGGTGAAGGTAAATGGAAACATGTACTTACAGCCCATCCACTCGCTTTTGTGTATATCATCGATAGGGCCGGTACAGCATTGAAGATCGCTATACACTGGAGAAGCTGGGCAGGGGTAAAATACTTTATAAAGACCTGTTGGTGTGGCTGTGGCTGTTGCGGTTATTGTATCATTGAACACACAAGGGACCCCGGTGGTGTACTGAGCCACAGACCCTCCAATGATGGCGATAATGGTTAGTTGAAGAAGCTGGGAGAATTGCATATTCGGTGCTCTAGGTTCAAAAGATCAAAAGCTGAAGTAGAGGATAAGTCTGTGACATTCTTCAAAAAGCTGAGAGGAGGATATGCCCAATATATGGCTAGACAATCGCTATCTCTTACGGGTGGAGGGCAGCGTTCCAAAAAGATACTCAATAGTGGGATGGGTACGAGGTAAGCGAGAGAGCAGCCCAATGCGGAGATCATTGACGAGAGACACTAGCCTGACAAGCCCAATTCCACAAGTCGCTGGCCGCTTGACCGTAGCTTGCCCACCGAAACACAGCTTGAGGATGCTCGGCCGACTGCGATGTCACGCATGACACGTTGTCTTCTTAAACATTCATATTCTTGCATATGCCTAGGAATTGCTGCAGGTGATGCCGACATATACAACATAGTTCTAGCAGGAAAGCGGGACGGGAGCGCACGAGATCGGAAAGAGCCTACTGCCTGATGCAGGGACCAGCCCGGTGAATAGCAATCGCTAACCGCTGAGATCAATCAAGATACTGGGCCAGACGGAAGTGCAGGTTCTGGAAATCGGCTTCACTACCATTGGCGAAGCGGATGAAATTCGCGCTTCTTTCACACGTGCCTTCTTCGAGGCATCTAGGCCTCGTCGCGTACGCCTCGCATAGCCGTTACAACCCCTTCAAGGCAACGAAAGCTGTGCTCATATTCGGTGTTGAGACACACTCCCGATATCGGTACTTCAACTCGGTCTATAATATCACCCTCCCAGCTACAACACTATCAGTAAGTCCTACGCTGCTGTCACTGCCGGACCTCAAGACCAGCGGCAACATGAGTATTGGTTGCTCGAACGGACTGGTAGACCATTAATGGCGTTGTGTCCAGCCCCTTATACTACTGGGTGACGGACCAGTAGGTGTATGCTGGCCCGGGATGAGTGAGTCATCTCTACCAGCTTTACCCGACGTGGAGCATTATCCCTGCGGATGACGTGCTTTTAATAGAAAAATCATATTGCATCGTGCAATTAACGCGACATGGTGTCAGGCCTGGTGGAGTCCTTATTGTGCGGTTAGTTGGGGTAAAGAAGGAAAGGATTTGCTTGGCGGTCGTTCCACCCTTCTTCTTTCAATATATGAACGACATGCCCACAAGAAAGCATGCGCGACCATTCCTCTCAAGAGAACCTGCAAATCTGACCTGGTGAAAAATGATTACCTGCCAATCACATCGCACGCCATTCCGGAGCGGCAACCTTGAGATGCCGACTTCAACATGGCCCAATGTCAACACTATGGTTTCTTGTGCTCCTAGACAAGTTTGACTTTCCATTAATTACGCAACATCACGATTGCAATTATAATCCTCCAAACTCCCCTCCTTCACGCAATCGGGCCAGGTACACGGGGATTCCTGGTCTTGCTAAGACCACCAACACTTCCACCATAACAACAGTAAGAACGACGCTACGCCACTACCTTAGCTTTCCCAGAAGTCGACATCAGCCTACGTCCATCCTATGTCAATGCCCCTTCTCAAAAATATCCTCAACAATGGCCAAACTCACCGACCTATCAAATGAGATCATCCTCGCTATACGCTCCCATCTTCGAAAACCGGCGGACATCCTACGATTCGCCTTCGTCGACCGCCGCTGCCATGGCTTGATCACGCCTCTTTTGTACCAAACTATCGTCCTACATCACAAAGACTACCTATCCATCGACCCTCGCTACAGCGATCGGAAGCTCCAACGCAAACTTCAGGAACTTGTGTCAACACAGCAAGGCCCTTTTGTCCGCAACCTCGAAATCTGTGCTGCGTTGGGCTATCATATTGGCTATAGACCCAAACAATTCAATCTCTTCCACCTCTTATCAAATCTCACGAATCTCACCTCCCTCTGTCTAAGGATGCTCAGGGAAGACAGCATATTTAATGTGTTCCCAGTATGGTTGTTGCCATACTCACTTGGCCCCGCAAGCGGCAACCTTAGAAGCCTCGTGCTCTGCATTGAGGGCCGCGCAGATGATGACGTACCTATCGGAAGCCTGCAGAAACTCACAGCCTTGAAACACTTATGCATTCAGAGTTCCGTCTTGCTTGGCTCCAGCCCGACCGACGACGAGATTACGCAAGCGCTAGCTGATGGGGACGTGCTTTATCCGAGACGAACGATGGCCAGCGAAGTGTTGCCTGCGAGCCTGGAGTCTCTGGAACTGCATTGCTGCCAGGATGGAAACGAATTCGGGGATGACGCGTTGGCGTGGTATGTGGATCGCGGCCAGCTTTACGCTTGTGAGTTGTCGCTCTTTGTGGGGAAGGCTGTCAATGTGCAACGAAGGCTACTGAAGAGTGTCTTGGTATGTCGGTCGCTGTTGAAGGGATGTGGCAAAAGGGTTCGCGATTTGCGAGAGCAGCTCGACGTGGTAGGCACAAAGACTTCGCATTTGGGTGTTGAGTTGAAATTTGCGAGAAGGCTGGAAGATAACAATGCGAGGATACTTTCGATCGTTTGAGTGGCGAAGCTTTCTGTGAAAGGATACGGTGTTTTGCATGCCAAACTCAGGATGGTCGGTCAATGCATTCGGGAGAGTACACTGTAGCCCATGAAGAAGAAGCTTGGTATAATCCGATTTCTGGTAGTAATGCGGGAGTCTTTCTTCAATCAGGGCCTGAGGGCGTCTCAATCTGGTATACCTATTTGCTTTGGACATCTTGAGGCCAAGATTTGTGAACACAGCAACGCCTACGGCTAGCGGAGGGTATGTTAGCATGCAAGTCTCGAAATGTTGAGGCTATGCTGATCAACGGTCCAGGTCGAGGGTCACTATATCTACAATTGTGTCACATTGGTGTACCGCTGCTGGATTCTGTTGCCCTGCTTCTGTAACGAAGACGTTGTTCTTGGTCTTGCTGCGTATGTTGAGACAATATTTTCGGCGGAATTCCCTGTGAGGGGATATTTATATTAGGTAATAGTGAGATTCAATATTGAATGACGGTTCCGGGGAATCTCGAGGCTGGCCCGCCTCTAGAGAGAATGCTATGCCGGCAGAGGCTGTAGTTCGAACAGTCAATATATTCGTGAATATGCTACCTACTGACATCCTCACCGAGTCAAATCGCATGCTGGTACAATAGCCTGTAGTGAGCGGCTGAGTTAAAGGATACGTTAATGTAGGACAAATATTCCATCCAGGACGTCAACATACTTGCTCCAATAATAAATCAACCAGATCTCTCATCGTCAGGCCTCCAGTGCGATAGGATTACGATAATTCAGGTAAACAAATTTGAATACGTGTAACACAAGCGCAGCCATTTCGATCTTATGTCTTGTACCATATTGCTTTTTCATTCGAACATAATTACGACATTCTTGTTCATGTCTCTTTTGCACGTGACGTAGCAAGATAGAGTACGAAAAGCCTTCTCGAAAGGGAGGCGACAAATTGAAAGTTATAAGCGTCTCCCCCGCTTGATTTGAACACCAACAATATTCTCGACACGTGTCATGACTTGGATGCAGAATGTCTTCCGTTGTGGTTGACGAAGGTAAGTGATAGAAGCGGTATCTGGTTTTGAAGCGCAGAAAGCTGACAACGATAGAGGCGAAGGCTTTCACGTTCGAAGAAGCTCTCCAAGATGTGACGCCAGGCAAGGTCACTTACCCAGGTTCATTGTCCTTGTGCTGACCAGACGTAGCCTCGGAGATCCAAACCAAGCGCAAATACCCCGTTCTGAAGTCAGCCATTGAAAGCATAGAGGCCCATGCCCGGTTCAACGGCCTGTCTGACGCTGCACTGAAACGACTAATTGAGGCTATAACGTCAAATTCGCTTGACCAAACCAGTCAAAACGCTCTCATCAAATGCTTGTATCCTGCGAAGCTGGTTTGTTCAGATGTGGTTTACAAAATCATCAGCTCACTGGACCATGGTACGCTCAAAGCATCAGTGCCTACACAACAGGCTCTTATCGAGTGGCTGATCATGGTCTATGAGCTCTTAGAGGATGTTGCAGCCTTGTCGAGGTGCTATGGCGTACTCTTTAGTCTACTTGATACGAGTACTCTTCAAGCCGAGCTATGCCATCTTCTCTCCATTATCACGAGGAAGAAGCACGTCAAACCATTTCGTATCCTGCTATTGAATGATCTTCCAAGCACAACGGGCCCCGAACCTGCTCTGCAGAAGCTTATGCTAGTGTACGAAGGGTACGTCCCAGGGTCAATGAACGTGGGGAACATTTCCAAAAAGGCCTCGTTAGACTTTGCTCACCCGGATGCTGAATGGGGTGCTCAACTGGAAAAAATCCAAGAGTTTGCAAAACTTCGTGCTGAGGGTTCATCAGGGCAAGACTTGGAGGATGAGAACTCTTCCGCACGAGCAATCCACGACGATCCGGCTACGGCCACTGAAGGCATATCCAACAGCATAGGAACCCACGACGACATCATCTCAAGCCTCTCAAAGCCGCTTCCTACCGAGCTCAAGCTCTCCGATCTGGGCAATCGATCTTTCCAGTCTCTTGCAAGCTTGATGCCTACCAACGATCTAGCAGCAAGAATCGATGACCTACTCACTCCACTCTTCGAGCAGGAATCGAAAAAGCTCGAGAATGGACGAGAAGCTGGCAAGGCCTTCTCCGGTATTCTGGAGAAAATCTTGACCTTTACAAGTATCACAAAGGTTTGCCAACCACAGCTCAATAATAAAGAATAGTGCATACTAAGAAGTCCTAGACCCTACCAAAAGCCGCAATACAATTCTTCGAGAACTATCTTCCAAAATGGGACGGTCAAAAACACCAGAAAACGATCTTAGAGCTCCTATCCCACCTCCCCATCCAGCCATTCGAAGGCAAGCCCCCCACACCCCTAGCCCAATCCCACTAACACCAACAGACCTCCAAACCACACTCCTCAACCCCCTCGAAACCGCCCTCCTCTCCTCGCCAACCAACCCCGAACCCAACCCCC
>JAABUW010009410.1_pt1 | contig 11148 bp, 10 predicted proteins | sample 5560081 | NCBI WGS metagenome assembly JAABUW01 (sample SAMN10711882, study PRJNA513363) | rock metagenome | isolation source: Antarctica rocks | place: Antarctica: Victoria Land, Knobhead sud | reverse complement strand
AGCTTAGCTAAAGGCACCTGGCTAACGGCCAACCTAGCCCATATGGAAACCTCAATTGGAAACCCATGAGTCCTCGGACGAAGCAGAAAGTCAAATATGTTCGATTGGTACAGCTTTTTCTACGCGTTTGCGCGCTCCTTGGAGCGATGGGCATGTTGTTCTGCGTTATCTGCATCAACAAAACCGAGACCACAGTGGGCTGGGTACTTCGAGTCGCAGTACGTTCCATCCCCAAGGAGGCAACCTTCGATTTGACTGACTTATCGTTAGCCGGGTGTTGCCATTCTGCATACCATATACGCTGTCTACCATCTATGTCGATCGTCTAAAGCACGTACCCCAGCATCCTCGGCCAGCTACATGATCTTCGCAGCTATTGTCGATGCCGGACTGGTGCCCTTCTTCGTAGTCATGGCAATCACGGCAAGGACAGAATATATCGAGCCCAGCAATACCATAGGACGTTGGCAAACTCTGTTCGGTTCAGATATCACAAATTACAAGATCTTTCATGCAACATTCCTCTTGAGTGTGGTCGAAGGAAGCCTGCACCTCATCTCGCTAGTAATCTCCATCTACCTTACGATCATCTTCAGAAAGATAAGCAACTTGCCACCAGATGCGAATCCCCTCGAAGATAATCTCACTTCGAGGGCTCACAAACGTAACAAGTCTTCTATTGTCGATAATCGTAGCAGTCAGGCGACAACCACGAACAGTATGCGAGATCCTGGAGCGGAAGACCCGCTGATGTCGACGACACGCAATGTCCCATTCATGCATACTAGGACGGAGTCGACTCCTGACCTAAACAATGCGCCTCGTCCGTATTTCAGCCCCCGAGAGTCTCGTACCGATATCTCAGCACCTTTTTACAGCCAACCTGCCTCTGAGCGTTCTTCGCGCGTCAATGCGACTCAATCGGCCAACAGACCACGCTCCGTCTATGAGCAACCGTTCTCAAACCGCTCCACACGGACTAACATCCGTCAGTCCCCAACCCGACCACGGTCCTTCTATGAGCAGCCAACTTCGGCGCGTTCCTCTCGCCCTGACATCCCACGAGCTCCCACCATGTCTCCGTCTGTCTACACCGACTTCTCCCGGCCAACCTCCACCCGACCACCTTCTACCCGTCCAGCGTCTACACAGCCCCGTCCAGTGGCGCCAACGATGAAGTCAAATGATAACTGGATCACGCATCCTTCCCCACCTAATTCTCCAGCGGCCGAGTTCCAACATCTTCGCACGCTGAATAGAAAGGATTATGCGCCCCTCCCTCAGTCCGCGCCAGCTTGGAATGTCGAGAACTTCAATCCTCTGGAATTGAACCCACCAACCCCACCCAACGCCGAGCGTCGACCGACTGCGCAGGGGCGGCCCTTGACGCAAGGAACAGGGAATTCGCTTGGATTTGGAGTGGGTAAGTTGAGGGACTACGAAGGTTTGGAAAGGGGATATGTAGGACAGAGAGTCGTGAGTTCAGGGCGTGATGAGGACGGAAAATCACTTGTTGGTGTAAGGATGAGAGGCGTCAGTGGCAAGGTGCATGAAACCGGGAGTGGTGGAGAGTGGTTCGCCAGGAGTGAGCGGTGAGCTGGACAAACGGATTGAAGATGGTGTTTGAAGGTACATTGAGGATTTGGCGTTGTAGATAGCAACTGAGCACATGTTCATGTCTTGTCTTTGACCGAACAAAAGAATGGAATCTCAATATATAACAGAAATCGTCTACCTTAGCGGACAGAGGCACCTGAAGCTTATGTGTGACAAGAGAATCCGAGTCCGTGCAAGCACCTTTGACGGCCTGACCTGCCGACAACTCGACGACTAGGCGGTGAGCAGCAAGGCGGTTTGACGTGCGAGTGATTGTCTCCAGACACTGCATCATTGTTGATATCCAAACTTAAAAGCAAGAAGATTCGAGGAAGGAGTTGACTGACGCAGAGGGCTGCTCGATCTGTCTATTCCGACATCCGGTCGATTTGAGTGATCTGGCACTAATGTGTATGGTCAATCCCTTTTAGGATTCTCAGGAGGTCCCCCCGTCGAATCCGCTTCTTGCCACCTCGTTTTACTATCTCTTTCCATCCACTGGATCGAGAAGAGCCGTAGAGCGTTTCTCTTCCTTCATGCACAGCAGATTCTTCTTCAAGCATCTGCATTTTTCTGATCGTCCTCCAACTCAACATCACGGTAAATTGTGACAAAACCCTGCTCCTCCAGTCGAATACTCTTACAGCAAAATTTCTCAAGCAATTGCGTCAACTGCCATGAGCAAAACGGCTGTGGAGGGTAGATCTTAGATCACTCCCAAGCTCGTCCTCCTTCTCGTGGTCTTCCCCATCGTCCTCGTCCGCTTCCTCACTTTCTGCTTCCTCTTCATTCTCTTCTTCTGTTTCCTCATTATAGCCTTCTTCTCCGTCCTCTTCGTATTTGTCTTCTTCTTCTCTATCCCCATTTGCATCGTTCGTGCCTTCCAGCTCTTCCGCTGTTTCATGACTGTTCCCCATCTGCGTTCCATGGCTACCGTCTCCCTGCATTTTCTGCACCCAACCAGCCCAATCAACGTCGACAGCTTCCTCAGGAGCGTTGAAGCGCATGTCTCTGCTGCCTTCCCTCCAACCTTCCCATTCTCTCAAGCCCAAAACATGCCTCATGGTCGGTCTGCCATGCGGACAATTCCACGGCTTATCGATCTCGCCCATTCTCCTCACCAACTTCCCCATCTGCGTGAGACTTAAGCTCTTTCCAATCATGACACTACTCCTACAGGCTCTCATCGCGAACATTTTCCTTACTTTGCTCGGCCGTGGTATGTTCTCCATCGCAGCGTGAGCTGAAGGGGTCGAATCCCCTAGTAAGGTAATGAGTTCTTCGAGGTCGCTAAGATCAAACGTCACTTCGCGGCTCATGGGAAGGGAAATGAGTTTGCAGCGTTGTCCAACGGGCATGTCGCCTGAGGTATCGATATCGACGAGAAAGCCGTTCTTGAGCAAGGCAGAGTCATTTTCAAGGATGATTTCTTCTTCAATCGCGGTGAGGTCGAGCGGGTAAGGATGGACTAGGCGCTGGTTTTGTACAATGGTCGTGGATTGAAGCCGCTCGAAGTTTGACTTTTCGTTTGAGGCGTGCTGGTCGATAATGAAGATTTCGTCAGTTGTGGTGGAGCAGCGCAATGGACGTATGGCGAGGATGAAACCGAGATTAAATTGGCCGACGATGTTCATGCGGGCAAAGTCCTCCTTCAAGACAATTAATGATAGACCCTCTTCTGGGGATGGGTCGTCCGGTAAAGCAGTTGGCTGAGTTTGGGAAATCGGATCGCTCGAAGCCTTCAGGCTTGCTTCTAGGTCATGCACTTGCACACTGATGCGATCTATGGATTGGTCCATAAGCTGTATCAGATGGATCGTCGAGTCTTTTTGACCTCTGCCCTTCAATATGTTGTAAGCACGCTTGATTTTATCCTGCGAGGGCAACGCTGCAGCTTCTTCGGCCTGCCGTATGAGTGCGGCAACTCGAGCACTTTCTCTGGCTTTCTCGTCCTGTTCATCCACGTACTCTTTATCAGATTCAGTGCTATTCGCTAGGTCTTCTGACTCGCTGCTCTCCTCGTCGTTATTGGCCTCGAGCACAGCCGACTCGGCGTTCTGACTCGAGCCCTGGTTCCCATCGTCATCTTCAGATATTGGAGTCCCACGATTCTGATCGTCCTCACTATCACTGCCCTGCTCTGACGGATCAAAGGTCTGAATATCATCGGGCTGTGCACCGGGAGCAGCAAAGCTTTGCATGCTGCTACTAAATCTCTGCATTGTCGGTGTTTTTACAGCTCCAGACGCTCTGGGACTTCGTACAATTTTCTGTCGCTTCGACCTGGTAGGGCCCAAAGCCATTGTGGTGGTTGTGTCTCCAATAGTAACTTCGGCGACTTCAATGGCACTGCGCCTTGGACGCATGCGGTCAAATGCATTCTGAACAACCCCTGGGGAGGGCTTGGCTGGTGTACCTGTCGTCGCAGGAATATCATCCTCTGGTAGACCGCCAGCTGAAGCTTGCGACCCAGCCTCCTCAACATCAGAGAGTACCTGCTGTTCCGCTATTCGCTTGTTGAAATCCGAGACCGGGTTGGGGTGCCCTTCCATCAAGACACCAGGCTCAGCTACATCTCTAGCAGAGCCGTAGTTGTCGGGCTCTCCTTCAGTAGTAGGCCTCTTCCCCAGCTTCCTGAGAAGCGCTTGCTTGTCTTTGGACAGCTCATTATGGCCATGCTGTGGATTTGCAATCACAGGCGCAGATCTATGTACACGCTCCGTAGTATCCCTTCCTGCGAATGCAGCAATGAGATTTGGTGTCGACCGCCCATTCCCGGTAGCTGCGGAACTTTCTTGGACCTCGGTGTCACCTGCTTTACTTGCTTCAATCTGTCCTGGATTTGTTTGTTGGTCACTCATACTGGCCATTGAAGCAGCGGTAGAGGTCTCTCGGCGAACAGTCAGCTTCTTGTATGATGGCAATCTCTGTAGCGGCGGTTGAGTCTGAGGCACCGTTTGGTCCTGCTTCTCGAATAATTCCGTCAAGGAGCTCTAAGTAGGTTAGCAATTGGATTATCTGTGTAATTCTACCCTGACTTACTTTCAAATTGTCAATAAGTATGTTCTGGTCGTGCAGCAAGATATTCCTTTTATCCGGAGAAACGTTCACATCGTAAGCATCTAGAACTTCTTAGCAGATTGACAGCTCCCGACTGGAGACCATACTCGTATCCAAAATGATGTTCGCGAATACGAAAGGCGATTGTGATACGTTGAAACCCTTGTAGACCTCATTGAATATCTTGGCAACTTGAGGCAATCCACAAGGCCTGGAATTGACGAAGAACATCTGCCGATCTGGGGTTTGTCGACCATCACCAAAAACAGGTCGAGAGACATGGCCGACTATTCGTACTTGTTTACCTCTTCGAGTTCCCCTCAGCTACAGTGCCTTTATTTGAATTGAGGAGAGCAGTACCTACTCTGGCTCCGGGTGAGTTGTCCATTCCTGCAACGAGGTTCTAGCAGACTGCTGCATCTCGAAGCAAAGATTCAAAGTCACCAGTCCAGGCAGCACTTTCGCGCCGAATACATTTGCTATGTTCTCCCTGGTTCTGTTGTTGGACTTGGTTGCAAAGACTGTGACCTTCTTTCCCTTCGCCATGACATTGCTCACGGAAAGTTTTGCTTCTGTACTGATGCAAGCATACGCCTGGAGGACAGCAAGAACCTTGCCATACTCTCGTTTGATATTTTTCTCTAGCTCTCGTCTCCGCACCGGGAGGTTCACAAAAAGGCTCTCGACGGTAACTGTTGTCCCCTTCTGACTCGCGACGACTTGCGTAACCTTGAGTTTCCCCGAAGTTTCGAAATCAAGCTTTGTGCCTCTTGGGGCATCTTCGACACGTGCCGTTACTATATGGAAATGGGAGAGCGCACAGAGAGAAGACAATGCCTCGCCACGGAAGCCAAACGTCTGCAAGGCCGTAAGGTCGTCGTAGCTTGCAAGTTTCGAGGTATAGTGCTTCAATGCTGGACACTAAATTCAGCGAAGAGAACCTTGCCCCACAGCAATATAAAGACTTACCGACTGTCTCATAATTGTCACTCGAAATGCCGACGCCATTATCTTGCACCTCAATAGACTCAAGCCCGTTGCCTTTGAAGCGGATGTCTACGGTATCAATCAGATATCCGGCTTCATATCACTGCAGTATTCGATTCACCTATAGCCGTAGCACCAGCGTCCAAGCTGTTCTCAACAAGCTCTTTGACTACCGAGCATAGATCGACGATTACTTGCCCAGATTGGATTTGATGAACCTGGATTCATGCACACTCAGCCATACTCGAGATTGAATATACGAATTCCAGTCGCGAAGTGTATCATACGGTTCGGCCCTCAAGAGCTTTGATGGTGGTCATGTCACACCATGACAGCGGAAGCCAGGAATTAATGGGAGTAATAAGATGTCGTGAATGTTGATGGACAATTGTGGAACCGAAACAGGTGCGTAGTTGATTCTACACTTCTACTACCATGAGTAGCTGTGATGTAACAACACCCCCACCGGGGGTCGATGTGCGATGTCCACCCAACCTGGAGAACTTCAGCAGAGGCCTTGACCTCTTCGACGCATTCAAAGCCTAAGCAACGGCAAGGACGATCGCCATCGATATGCACAACACGAAGGGGCAGATATAAATAGCCATGCGGGTGGTGAAAGGAAATTGGATCCCTGTGATGATTTCAGCCCCAAGTGGTTGAACCCCTGCCCATACCTACCCCTTATCAGGCCCAGATAATAATCTGCAATCGATCACGATAATCCTTGATACTTGCTACTTGCTACTGCTGTACTTACTTGCTGTAATACTACTCAATCGCCGCTCGTTGCATCGTTGGATAGATCTGCTACTCCTTTATCATAATACACTCACGCCAAAAGCTTCACGCCCCAACACCGAGCCCTCTACTTCTCGTTGAGCAAAACTTTCACTACTGAACCCCCCACTACTGGCACGACATCAATCTCTGGGTTAAGATTGTTCGACTGACGAGAACCTACACCACGTTCTGACCGTCAGCCGCACCCTACTCGCACTTCCACCCACTTTTAACCACAAACATGGCTTCAGCTTCGGCGCCCTTGATATACCGGGCTTCGCCCATTGACCCCACCCTGCGGCCACCGTCTACGCATCCAGTCCGGACTTTCTCGCCTCCCAACAAGGCTCCTGTAGCGGCAGACGAGAGGGCGCCTTCGCCCTTGCTTCCGCCAGGCCCAGATACTTCCCGAGCCCCGACCGCTTCCACGTATCAGCAGCAGCAGAGTACCTTGTCCAATGCCTCACTGCCTGCACTGAGCACTTTGGCGTCGGTGGCATCTGCTCCGACATCTCAGCTCAGGTATGTTGGTCCCACATGGCGGCTGACACGCGACCCGCTATGAGTACGCGTATGCCGGGAATTGTGAAGCTGATGTGCCGGTGCCGAATGTTTAGAGCATATAGTATGGCAGGACAGGGCATGACATACGCGTCTGCTTCTCCAGCAGCGACAAGTGGAGGTCAGGGCAATATTCCGGTGAGTTTGACACGGCCGTCCCGTTGGTGTTGTCTCCCAGCTCCAGCCTCGGCGACACATGACTTTTCCCTTATCGCGCCCCTCCGCTCTCCATCCTTATCGCTCCGCAAATCCACGCACATATTCTCGACCAAAGAGCATGGCTACCTTTACTGATCATAATAATGTCAACCTACAGCCCGTATGCCAGAACTGCCAGACTTCGACAACACCGCTGTGGCGGAGGGATGAGATCGGCTCTGTTCTCTGCAACGCCTGCGGCCTCTTCCTCAAGCTGCACGGCAGCCCTCGACCGATCAGTCTCAAGACTGACGTGATCAAAAGTCGCAATCGTGTCAAAAGTTCTGCGCAGGGCCAGAAGAGAAAGGTATATAAAGTCGCAAGGTTCCAGTGTTGGACTCTTTGCTGATGGCGCCGAACAGTCCCTTTTCGAGGGTAACGGATATGCGCCCAACAACACGGACGCCAACACGCCTCCAAATCAGACGAACAGCAACCGTCGAACATCACAAAAAACCTCATCTGGCGATTCGAATCATTCCAACTCGCCCGTCTCCCGCACAGTCACGCCGGCAATTCAGCAACCCTCGAACATCGCTCCCCAGCATATGTTCGATGGTGTATCCCTGTCGAACCACGATTTCCACGGATCGCCCTCATTACCATCACTTAATCTACGACAGCCGTCACCAAGCTCGGTGTCATCCCTGAACGACCGCCATCTCGAACCGCCAAAGACATACGAGGAGCTCCACCAGGCTTACAATACACTCAAGACTCGCGTGAGCGAATTAGAGGTGATCAATGGCCTTTACAGCAACGAGCTTGAGCAGCAGAGGATGAAGCAGCATCAATGGCAGCAAACGGAGATTGAACTCAAGCGCCATGTGGAAGAGCTCGAACATGAGGTCGATGAGTTACGAGGTGGACCGGGCCCACGCACAAAGAGGTCGCGGCTCTCTGAAGCGTCAGAGTATCCGGATCCCCCACAACCATTCATGACTTAGGTGGACCTCCTCCTCCGCTTCTGCTTCTCCGCCACAGACGATTTTCATTCTATTACTTTTGCATTGCCCAGATTGGCTTTGCTTTCTGTAAATCTAGCAGTCACGATTCTCCTTGCGTTCATCTTACGGTTCATGTACCATCAAAAATTAATTGTAAAACCTAATAAGCCCGTCTTCTGGCGGCTAATGTACGATTACTATTACAAGTCGAACAGGTCTAGCTTGATAGCATGTCTCGGCGTTTTCCACCGAGCAGGCGCGAGAAAGCTTGGGATCACCGATTGAGGGTATCACAATAGGGGTAGAAGACGTAGCGAACAATGACAATCAATAGCTAATGGCTATCACACAAATACCTAGGCATCCGTGAACGCCAACCCTTTGGCACCCATATAGGGCTATCCAACCATCACCGCCCATGCCCCTTCTCTGAGCACTAATGACCAAATCTGCCCGGCATCACCACCGGAGCCACCAGGCTCCATGTATAAATCGCGTAACAGACCCACGCACTCACAATCTTTACCCAGCTAGCCCAGTACGTCCGGCCCACCGGCGCAAAATTCACATCGGAGTCGTAGTCAATGTTCTGTGTCAACAGTGTCGCCACCCAACACGTCGCCAGCAGGAAAATCATATGAAATAGCGAATAATTGTACTGCGTACCACCCCTTTCGTCGTCTTTACCTCCCTTGCCATCATCGTCGTCTTCGCTGTCGTCATCGTCGTCGAGCGCATTCGCCGGAAGCGAACCTGCTTCTACAGCTGCGCGTAGGGCTTCGGCGCGCATTTGTCGGCGGGATGTGTCAGGCTGTTGATCGACAAGGCCGTGTTCAGGTTCCTCGTCGCCGAGCTTGGAGTAGTTGTGGGTGCTGGATGAGTTGAGAGCGATGCCCTGGGTTGCAGCGCGAGTGGTGGTATAAGCGATGGTGAGCATAGTAACGATGGCGCCGATGACGATCGAGGCGGTGCGGGTGCCGCGAGCGCGAATCAAGGGGTTACAGTGCTTGTCATCGGGTTCCATGCTGACAGCGGACATCGTGAGGTAGGTGCAGTAGATGGCGACCATGGCTGATTGAGCGAGGCCGGCTTGAGGATTATACTCTTGGACAACGGGATGGACCGAGACGAAGGAGATGACGAGGAGGATTATCAGATTCACCTGTCTGATGTTAGTATACAGAGACTTTCACGACTCTATACAAACCAACATACTGTGATGGCGGCTTGGTTCATAGCGCAGCCGCTGTTGGCGAAGAAGATGTACATGATGATGATCATGGCGAATGAGGCCGTGTACATGCCCAACGTAGACCCGATAAGGAGAGTTCGCCATACTCGGGAGTCGTAGTTCTCTATTTTCTCCAGACAATACTCGGCCCACGTGTGTGCGAGGTCGACCAGGAGTATAAGCCCGAGCAAAACGAAAAGCATGGCACCGATCAGCGCAAAGTATTGGCCCCAGACCTGAAAGAATGTCTCCGGGATGAGGAACGTGATAACCACGAAGACCAACCAGATCAAAACCTTAGGTCCCCAATATCCATTTTGTAGCGCAGCACGGCCATCTCGAGATGATTTGACACCAAGCAGTAGGAAGGCGAGACAGAAGTGGAAAAGCCCAAGCGCGAAGTTAACCCTTTGGACGGCCACATAGCCATAGCACTGCTTTCCTTGGCAGGTAATATTCATGTAATCCAGAGTCAGGCCTTCGAGTTTCTTCATGGCCCATGGCGTGAGCATTAGCCAGGATATTATCGAGTTGAGAAGCAGGATGACGGCGTAGGCAATGCGTGTAGCCATGCTGAGCACCAGTCAGCGCCTTTTGAGCTACTGCAGGAAATTCCTCATCTCGACTTACCTGGACTGGAATACTCCGCAGGCAGAGCACACTGCTGAGCACGTAGCCGCTCCACAGCAACTTGCGCCCATGGTCGCCAGCTATGGACCTGTCAGTCAAAGCTGGGCAAGACGGTGAGGTCTACGTACAGTGCCCACACTAGGCAGAGCCAATAGTGGCAGTGATAGCAATGCACCCATGATGCAACCAGCGTCGTTATAAGTGGTAAAGCAGTCCAGTACCTACTGCTCCTACTTTAGAGATGATGCTGGGTGATGGTCGACAGCAATGCGGAGAGGTGGATAAAGTTGCCGCTGTGCCAAGCCATGTTTACGGCGGTACGGCGGACTGTAAGAGCCATCCGGAAAAAACTATTTTTCGGTTTTCCCGGGAAAAAGGTTTTCCGAAAAGTGAAAAGTGAAAAGTGAAAACCGAAAAACGAAAAATCGTTTTTCACTTTGACGACGCAAAACATCAATATCGCAACTAATTAGTTGCTTACAGATTACTCAACGTATCAAAGAACATCTAGCATCTTTGTAAAGTATGTTTTAATTTGAACAAGATAGACTAAGCTTTTCAAATTTTAGAGTTATTTTAGGGCTATTGATAAACGGTAAGGTAGCTGGCATAAAAATAAAACTGAAATTTTGTTTTTCGATTTTTTTTCGATTTTTTTTCTTTTTCAAAAACTTTTTTTCGTAAGAGGCTTGTGATTCACTTATTGCGAAAGTCGAAGATTTTGAGTAACCCTAAATTGAACCCTAATTTTACGATTTTGAATTTCGAACTCTGTGTCGTACAAGCTTGCAATAGAAGCTTGATAACAATACAACTAGTACTACAAGTCGAAATAAACGATAAAATAAACTAAAAAGCACAACATTTGACGTCAAGATTGCCGAAGCTTGATGTTTCGCGTAGTCGAAATAAAAAACGGAAAACCGTTTTTCAGTTTTCACTTTTCAGTTTTCACTTTTTGGAAAACCTTTTTCCCGGGAAAACCGAAAAATAGTTTTTTCCGGATGGCTCTTACAGTCCGCCGTAGTTGTTGCCGCTTCCCTTTCGCTAGCTAGAGAATTAAGAAGTAATGTAAAGCACTTAAGTAATTATCTGTCACCAACAGCCCCGTCACAAACCAACATCTACATAACAATACCTTGGACAATCCAAACA
>JAABUW010009409.1_pt1 | contig 11149 bp, 12 predicted proteins | sample 5560081 | NCBI WGS metagenome assembly JAABUW01 (sample SAMN10711882, study PRJNA513363) | rock metagenome | isolation source: Antarctica rocks | place: Antarctica: Victoria Land, Knobhead sud | reverse complement strand
TTGCTTTTTTGTCATGACGCATATGCTTGCAGAGGCTCTGGTTTTGAGTCGAACATGCTGCCCTGCTTGTCAAAACTTTGCGAGTCTCGGCAATGCTTTGTGTACATCTACAAAGAAATCAGACTCGTACGTCACATCATACATTGCATGTGTTTGATACGGTGCACCATGCAGTACAGCACCACACTGCAGCTATTGAATACACTTGGGCAGCACGTACCCATGCTATGGTATCACCTGTAACATGAAAATATGACGTGTACAGTGTATAACATACCTAATCGATAACCTTTAGGTTGGTGTTGTTACACTACTTGCAATTGTCAGTGATAGTATAATACTGTTTCTCCCCTTATTGTGTGACAGAACAACTTGAAGACGCCTCCCTGTTTTCTCACCGAAATCGGTACTAGTCTAAGAAAATTACTGATGTGCAGCCTGTTGCTATGCAGCACATCTCTTGTACATGTGGCCAAGTAGCCTCACAACTTCAGAATTGAATCAACATCAAGCAAGGTTTGTGCAGGTAGGAGCGTGTGTGTGCTGGCCTAGACAAAAGCACTGTGCAGTTACACAGAGGTGACTTGTTGGCTCTTTGACTGGTGCTGAGGCACTCATCCTAGACTTTGTCATTGCCTGTCGTGTCATCTGGACTGTCAAACAAGTTGAATACATCTGCTGGTGTGGATGTGTGTGCCCCGGGTCCCATGGCTAGTCCATTTGACTGGTCTGCCATGAATGCTTGCTCAGCCTCAGGCTGCACAGCTGCATGTTGGGTTGCACCCCTTGCCTGTTGGTCTAATCTGCCTGAGTGATGACTGTCTGCTGCTTCAGCAGCAGGGTTAGCTCCAGTATGGGAGGGAACAGGCAGTGCTCTTGTAACATGAAACAGCTTGGCGCAGTACGCTCTAACTCTGACAAACATGCTTTGCTGATCATTGTTCACACTGTCTGCCGCAGGACTGCCTGATGCACCATCACGCAGAGTCACCTGGACACCACACGTGATTTTGAGACACAAGATGATGCATGTACCAGTCAGCATCACATTATAAAACTGCTTGCATGCAGAGGGATGCATTTGCCCTCTGCACAGCAACTGTCACTACACGCAATAATGCTGCTTGCAATGCGCTGTGTGATGACCTGATCAGAGCCTCCCAGAGCCTGGTAGCGCTCCATGTTGTCAAGCAAGGCAGTGTGCCTCTTTGCAGCCTGGGCATCTGCAAAGAATGTGATGGCTGATCCCATGACGGCGCTTGCCACAGCAACAGCTACTAGTGTGGCCCACATAGTCTTTTGCTTGACCCAATGTTGCTTGTTGCCTGCACAGCATTGGACCATTGCTTCACAAGCTGATGTAAGCACCATCTCCTCAGGCACTCTTCAATTGTACCGAACCGGACTGATCAAGTACATTTATGAGCCTCATGTTCCTGGGCAATCCTGACATGTAATCTAAGCATGCTCATTGTTAGTCATGAAACATCATTCTCAATAGACAGCACGCTTGACACAGCAATACTCAGTTGATCTTAGCCAGGATGCATGAGGTTGACAACCTTGTCAGCAATGTGAGGCTGCACGCAAATGCAGAAGTCTTGGGGCACCAGACCTGCTGTTGATGCTGCTGGGTCAGGACATGTGCCAGAAGAGTCCTGTATAGTTCTAATGCGACCAGAGCCTGGCTCTGCCACAAGCACTGAGCAGTTGTCAAGGCACTGCACATCCCAGACATCTGAAAATAGGGCTTCTGCAGCATTCCCATCCACCTCTCCTGCTTTGCCACAGACTCCAGCATAAGTGATGACAACACCTGCAGTTCATGGCTGATGGTGCAGGATCATTACCGTTTCACATTGCAAGCTTTGCTTAAAGCTAAAGAATGTGCCTGTCATAGTCATGGGCTACTGCTGAATTTTAATCCAGTATGACTTCCGCTTTCAGGTGCAGTATATGTTGCAGTGGTGTATACCCTCTGGGCTGACTGCTCGTATGCAGTGATTGCCTTGATCTGCGACAATCAGCTGCCTTTTGGGTTTATGCATATGCTCCTGGGCTGCTTGAACTTGGCTGCGCTTCTCAGGCCATCTTGATGACCTGCAGAGTCCGATGCACATTCGCCAGCCCATTGCTGCCAGACTCCTGCAACACAAGGCTGCCATTAACAACAAGCCGCCATACAGTCCTTTTGTGATGTGAGGAGAGTGAGCCCGTGCAACTTTACCCGTGTCTGCTTCCAGCTTGCGGATACAGTTCAGGGAGTGATCGGAGGCATATAAGCCTGTCGAGCCGGCTGCCAAAGAGAAGAACCATCCGGACCCGAACTCGTTGATGAACGGTGTCTTGACAAAAGGTTGTGCGTCAACTTTGGCTCCAGCAACTGCAACGTTAGGGCGAAGTGACCAACTGACCTAACGGAACTGCGCAGGCAACACTCGGACACAGCGCTCGGGAGAATTCTCGAGCGCTGTGAAATTTGCAGTCGATGCTGAATCATTTGGCCAGTTTGGAGCATAGAGACAAAAGGAACGACAATCGGAAGCCGATCGAGCAGGCGCAGACAGATCCGAGCATGATGCACTTGCGTGGCTTGATCTTCCGCGTACCAGCAAAACGTTGCTTTCAGGATAGATTGCTCTCGAATCTCACCTGACAGCAACACCAAGACGCCACACACAGTGCGCAGCGGTTTCAGACCCGCCATGTGAGGACCTTCGAGATTGTATCGGAACAGTCAGCCATGCAAAATGCGATCCAAGGTTTGCCTTGCCGTGTTTGCCGTGTTTGCCGTGTTGACTTCCGAGATTCTGGACTCCGTAGTAGCAGCTTTTCAGAGGTACTTCCCTTGCTCTCAGGCAAACTTGGCCTAGCCAGGTCTGCAGTTGCAAGCTGCAGGTTTCTGTTCGATAAACGGCTGCAACGCAAACATCCTTGACGAGCGTTACAGCTGGTTACTATGCTCTTTTGCTGGCGAACTCTGCTGGCGTTGAGCCTATCCCTTTGCCCGGTAAGCTATTCCTGAACAAGCTTGTTCTGATTTGTCAGGTCATCTCAGCTGACGTCTTTGCAGCTTACGCTTGGCCTGACCGATCCTCAGCAATCTCAGCTGAAGCTTGAACCAAGCCACCTGCCAGACGCTAAGGATCTGGAGCACATACAGCTGGAAATAGGGTAAAATTATGTTGTTGTGATGACTGTACATAGTAGAAGGCGTAGCCGCCACGCATGCATGCATGCATGCATGCATGCATGTGCACAGTCCATGATGAAAACAATACTGGCTTGTGGCAAGTGGAATATGGTGTGCAGCATTGGACGTCCACAATAACAAGCAATCACGTTTGACATCATCTTGTGCACCGCAGATACACCTTCAATGACACAGACTTGCTGAGATTGGCACTCATACACCCTTCTGTTGGTCAAATCAATAATGCCAGACTTGCATGGCTTGGGGATGCCATACTGGAGATGGTTGTGAGTCACAATGCATACAGAGATTTGCCATTTGACGTGCCTGGCCGATTGCACAAAGTGCGCCAGTCCTTGGTCGACACAAATGCTTGTGTCAACAACGCTAAAAAGCTCAACTTACTACAGTACTTTGTTGTTGGCAAGTCTTTCAAGCCTGATGACCAACATCCGACGCCTCACATGGTGGCTGATTTGTTTGAGGCTGTGCTAGCTGCGGTGTACATTGATGCAGGTTACAGCATAGATGCAGCACAGCATCTGTACAATGCACACTTTGCATGAACAGCATTGCTTTGAGGTCTCTGCAATTTCAAGTGAAATTCGACTGGTAGTGAGCGTCGACATTGTTTTGATCTATCCGTATGCCCCTGACGTCACTAGGGGCTCAGGTCTGGCATGTACGTTCTTCAACATCGTCAGAGATTTCCATGATGGTGCCGCAAGGTTATCAGGCCATGCTGGCCGCAACAGACTTCCAAGCTTTGCACGCTACAACACCATGACTAATAATGGCAAGCAAAGCTCTCCTTTGACACTTTCGGTCAGCAGCGCCTGTACCGTGTGGTGTTTGCGATATGCTTGACTCAACATGAGAACAATGGTTCCTGTTACGACTTAAAGTTTGCTGTTCATGATTAGTTGCATGCATGAATTTCTTTACAATATTGAGTTTGATGTACTTCTTGCATGCAGGACATGTACATGCGTACTTTGATGCTTATCCCAGGCCTTATGAAGCATTCATAAAATCCTTGCCATGGTCTTGAATAAATCAATGAGTCTGTTGCCATGTGGATCCACCAGAAGGCCGAGCCATGCATCAAATCAAGATGTACAGCGTGGCATGGCTAGGAACAATGGTGGACCCGAGTCAACAGTGTATTATCAGCTTTCGAAATCTGGTGGTTTTCGATTTGTAGACAAAGCAGATAGTCTGACAGCCATGTAGCAGCACAAAAGCCAAAGGAGCACCATGTACACTTGAGTGCCAATTGAGGATGCAATAGTTAAGCACTGTGATAGTCAGTGCTGAGTTTGTCACAAGCAGCTTCCCACAATTGTGACTGCTTTGCAAAGCAGACAGTCTATCCATGTCACATTGCCAAACAGGTCTCAGCTTCTATCACAGCCAGAACATGAAGTCATGATGCTGATAGACTATCAGTGTTCAATCTCATGCATAACAGGGCCACCATACTATGCAGAATCTCCAATTAAGACCCAAATGTGCATAATGGCACGAACCAGTGTTGTTACAACAGCTGTGTGGCTGTACATACTGTATACCATCATGTTGATCTGGAATCAGTCTTGCTGCTTGGGAGCCCTGTCACAATGTGTCTGTGCTGTCTTCTTTGCCTGCAGTGATGTGCATTGTGTTAGCACACAAAGTCACATGCTGCAAATTGCTGCTCTTGACGAGAAGGCTGTGACAAGCAGAAGTGGCATTGTAAGTCAGACATACACAAGTCTGTGTAACTAGTGATTGTGGATCACCCAGCAGTTGTCTGCTGTAGATGCAACCTTCTGCTTGCGCTTTCTAGCCTGCCTTTTCTTTCCTTGGTAGATCGGATCAGACGCACTTTCTCAAGGATGCACTGATTTGCAGAGCTTGGTAAAATGCCTGATCATAGGGGTGTTGCGTCAGCTACAGCATGCAGTCAAGCAAGGTTGTGTTGGGCTGCGCAACGCATTGAAATGCATCTTGGAGGCTATATTTACAGTCATGGAGAGTAGATTCGCTGACTGAGAAGCTGCTGTGACAACGGTAATACGTCTGTTGCTGACTATGAAGGCAAGGCTGACAGTCCCAACGGCCGGCCAGGAGCGCAAGCACCACGCAAGTACAGCCGATATTGGAGGTTTTGCCAGTGGTTATACCTATATCAGCAAAGTAGATATGCCTGCCTGCCTTTTCTTTGTTTGGTCTGCAAGCTCGTCATCTGAGTACTCGCCTATCCGTTCCTGCAGAGAGGCTTTGTTGCTCCTCAGCCACAACTTGGTGGCATTGATGGCATGATCAGGCATCCAGCCCCAGCCAGCATCTGCTGTATTGCCAGAGGCATCAACGGTGTCAAGTGCGTCAAAGCCAACAACTCATTGCCAAATAAGCCTGCTTGACTGTCAGCACCATTATTATGCTGGGCCTCGAACGGCCTCAAACAGCGCTTGACCCAAGCAGGATTCCTTCCTCCCTGCAAGTAGCATAGTCGTGTGTTGAATGTACAGCAGACAACATTTGCATGACTGCTGTGCACATCACTCTGTTGCCTGAGCGCGTTTAGCATGCAGTTTGTCCTCCCAGCTTTTGATTGGGGTAAAAGGTGTGCTGCAGATAGCACTCCAAAGACAATTGACTGCGGGTGCATGCGTTGACAACTAGGGTGCCTATTGGCTGTTAAGTTCCCCAAAGACTGTCTGGGCGATTCTCAGCGTCCTTGAAAGCTGGACATCAGTCATCAAGCACCAGGAGCTAACCCTGCTCATGAGAACTTACCAACAAACTAGGCCTCCTACTGAGCATGTAGCAGGGGACTTACGTGTCAATCTCCACTCACAAGTCCATGGGGCCCACATCAAACTTGGCTGTACTCTGGTACAGTGAACCATCAAACGGCTCGCACAACAGTGGTTTTTTATCACCATGTGGTGGTACACCCACCCACTGTCACATCATCTGTAGCCCACACTTGCAGGGCCAGAGTCCTGGGCGCTGCACTCTCATGTCCCAGCCATACACCTTACGACGAATACGACAACGAATACAGAGCTTGTTGCGCAAACTCAATCTGCACAATAAAAGTGGATTTTAAGCTTATGACTAGGTTTCAGTTTACTCCACACCCATGTTCATGATTTGCATAGAATCAGGGTTCAACTCCTATGCTAGGACATTGGTGGCGCCTTCTGACAACAACACCCTTGTCACAAATATATATAGAGATCTAAATGTAATACAAATTAAAGGTTGACATTGTATATTGTTGTGACTCAACTATGTCTAATTTGTCACATACAGCCTGACACAAGATGCATGCCAGACATGCATGCATCTGTCCAAAAGCAAAGGACCTAGTGCCTTTCCAGACTGCGTGATGTCTAGTCATGCCAGCAAACGGGCTACTCCCCAGGAAAGAATTGTGCAGCCAGTGAATCCAGTGATGTGGCAGGAACAGGATCAGGTGGACAGTGCAGTATCACAAGATCAAGGTGCTCACATCTACAAGTGGGATGCCCCTGACCAGTCCTGCAACTTGATCCCTCCATGTCCCTTCCGGGTACTCAATCAGTCTTGAATGCGGCTGCAACACTCTTGAGATGGTGCCCTTTGGCCAGGCTGCCTCTTGCTTTTTCAGAAATGCAGGCCAAAATGTTCAAGTTTAGTCTTGTGCACTCCACTATCACATGGAAACACTGTCAACGCCTGAAAATTGTCTATACTGTCCTGAAAACAGACTAGTCGGTATCCTGCTTGCCCGCATAACACCCACACACGATCGTAGTAATGGTTTAGGTGACCAGGTGCGTCTTTATGTCCATCCCAACTCCGAAGACAGGTACACTGACCGGTGTAGTTCTGCACAAAAGCTTCTGTATAATTGCAAGCAGGATGTCATGAAAATGTGACGCGGTTTTCTTCAGGTCTACATTCCTCAAAAGCTCTGTCAGCTCTGCGAGCATCCCTAGAAGGAATTTTCCCATAAGATGCGGAAAGAAGTTGTTCCGAAGTAAGATGCCCAGAAGCTGTCCTGGAATCACATCCACTTCATAACATAGGCATCCATAAGACGCTGCTTCCACTCACGAGCTGACAGATATTGCCCAGAGCCCCAAGGACGGGCAACGCGAGTGCCAAGTCTACTTGTCTATCAGATCTTGGTACTGCTCTGGGGTCAGCCCACAGCCTGCGGGAGGGTCCTTGGGAAAATCGTCTGCTGTCCACACCTCAACCTGCATAACAATCACTGAGAAGTTTTGTCAGAGAAAGAGACGGTGAGGGGCGGACAACTGCAAATTGCGAAGTTCACCTGTGCGAGATGAGGAGGACCCTGCGGATTTGCGATCAACTTATCGGACTGCCGACACACAAGCATCGTCCTTTGGGTGTCGTCGTTTTTCGTTACGTGTGCAACGACAAATTGGCACGAGGCGTCCAGGGTATTGAGCGCTGACGTTGTTTGTGATCTGTCGGTGTGCCTCTGAAGTCACTAGGGGCTCAGGTCTGGCTTGTACATTCTTCAACATCGTCAGAGATTTCCATGATGGTGCCGCAAAGTCATCAGGCCACAGCATGTGCACAGACTTGAAAGCTTTGCATGCTGCAACACCATGACTAACACCGGCAAACATAGCTCTCCGTTGACGGTTTCGTCCAGCAGCGCCTGTACCATGTGGTGTTTGCGATATGCTTGAAACCTTGCCGGAAGAGCAGAACATGTCTTGAAGCATCGCAAGCAAAACACGCAATACGCTTTGTAAGCGAATCTCAACAAGTTGACTGGCCGTTTGTCGTATACAACTTTGTTTGCGTAGCATTATGTCCTGCATGCATGCACACAGCAGCTTGTGTTGGATTTACTCGCGACCGGCCACAGTACGAAAATGGCGCACCGGGCGTACCATGATTGCATGCAATACAAGCAGCGCAGACGCTGCGGAAAAGTATGACTGGAAATTAGATCGGAAGCCAAATCCTCACACTAGAGGTGAGCACGCTGCTTCAGAAGTCTGTTGCATTACCATCACTCCATGACCAGGGGGCCCTCCCTTTGTGGCTGCAAAGCATGCTGTGCATGGCTTGAGTTGACTCTGATACTGCGATACTCAGCAACATCTCACTGCACAATGTTGCAGGTGATTTGCTGGAAATTCCCGTGACTGCTATTCGGCGGCCTCTTGGCAGGACTCGAAGCAACGGTACGACCAATTTTGCCTCAGCATATTTTGTGCCACTTGTGTGCAGCCAACATACACTCAAGCACCTGTTGCGCAGATCAAGATAAAGTGCAAGCCTTGATGGACAGCATACAGGAAATTGGTCTCAAAGAACCGGTGTGTGGTATGGCTGCATTGCTTGACACAAAGTACTCATTGACTTCCTGAGGCCATCTCTGATCGATGCGCTACATGACTTGCTGTGTGGGATACATGTTGCTATCTATACCAACACAAGTCATGCCCTGAGCACTACAGCAGCAGCTTGCCATTGTATTGCAGATTGACATTCTTGAGGTGGATGGCAAGTACTATGGGTTCTCCGGGTGTCATCGATATGAGGTGAGAAGATGCAGGTTACAACAGCTTTTGTTCAGCATGTGCATATGTTGACTGAGGTATGTCACCACGGCATGTTTAAGCATGAGGTGAAAGCAGTATGAACAAGCGTACTGTATTGTCTGCATAAAGTCAGATCAACATGCGCTATAACATGATGCACCTTATGCTTGTGCAGCAATGTTTATGCACCAGCCATGCACTCCCCATGTTACAGATCACACATTATGCCCACATGTTCACTGCAGGCATTTCAGCGGTTGGGTATGGAAAAAATTCCATGCAAGGTCCGAAAAGCAAACCAAAATACTCTGAAGATGCACATGATGTGAGCAAGGTGCATAAAAGTGGGTGGAGCCATGATCTGACTCAGCTCTGAGTTTGCATGTTCAGCGCCTCATTGTAGCCCCATCCTGAATTTGTATGCTGTATACTATCTTGAGGCTGCTGATGTTGGCCAACAGTACAGGCCCTAGCCAACATCTGCACTCAGGTCCTATGTATTATTGGGGGCACTCAGATGATTGCAAGACTTTGTACACTCAGCCACTCATGTCTGGCGCGAGGTTGTGAAGCATATCGTTGGCTTTGCAGGCTCCTGTACTTTTGGTCATCGAATTTGTGATTTCATCGATCCAGTCTTAGAATCTGCGATTCCACCACACAAATTACAGCGCCAAGCTGAGGGCACCATTGTGGCTTCACTCCAGCATTAGCTAACTATATTGACGAGACCCAACAGCTAGCTGATGAGATCTGCAGACCTGGGGCTCAACTTGTATTCTTTTGCAAGACTGTGGAAGAGCAGCTGCAGATGCGGTTTGCAATCTGCATACGCCACAGTTGCAAACTGCATACGCCGTATGCATTGCACAGCCTACCGTTAGACTGCATACTGTATCAGACACAGCACCACTGCGATCTAAGAACTTTACCAAGCTCTGCAATTGGTGATCTAATGCTACAAATGGCTGCCATACCTCACTGCTGCTATCACCTCCACAAACAACAGATAGACGAACAAACACTGTGCATAGTTTTGTCATACTTGCTGCAGTGCATTCATGCCATGGCGTGACAGTAAAAGGTGGGTGCAGAGCAACAAATGTATCCTGCAGATGAAAAAGTATCTGTCTCAGCTGGGCTGCACAGAGGGCTTGTCTGCTTCATATTGTCTTTATGCTCAGGCATTATGAGACCGCATCATCTCTTTGCCTTTGCCTTGTCTGCTTTCTCCTTGTCTTCCTTGTCTTTCTTCTTTTGCCATGGAAACTTGAAGTTTATGCCCATGCCCCACGCCTCCTTGCCCTCATTTCGTTGTACATCACCTGCAAACCAGGTACAAATTCAATGCCAGCAGGTCACTCATTGCACTGATTACCATTGTGCAAGTGCAACTTGTGTACGTCACGCTTGCCATTTGCCTTATGAAGTGAATGGCAAAAAAACGCAAGCTAGACATGGCTCCCATGATACAAATTCAGTATGCAATGCCATGCCAAGTCCATGCATGCTGAAGTCATTTCAAAAGGCGAGGGCATACGAAGCACTGCGAGCTCATCAAATATCAATCAAAGGAACAAGACAAAACGACGCTTACATTTGTGCCGACAAAACTTTGCGACATGCAAATCTAAACACACAACGACAGCCCTTGAGCAAGTTTCCACGAATGAGCATTGGGGGTATGAATCAAGCACGCAAATGCCCACCTAGGTCAACAACACCAGAGCTTTGCTTCATGCTAGCACCACCGGCACCTCCAGCCCCAGTTGCATCATCCAAGCCACCCTCTCCCTTTGGACCTGCACACAATCAAGCAGGCAGGTGTAAGCTTGTGATCACAATACCGACAGCCTTGCAAGCCTGACTTGCTTCTGAGACTGGCATGAGTCATCCATGTGTTGATCTGGTGGTTAGCAAGCTGCATCCATGTTCTGTTTGCAGAGTCTCTGGTGCAAATCAGTGCCTTTTAAGCATCTGACCCTGCTTTCCTGACATGCAGGAGGAGAGATGGATGACACCAAAGTGACATGCACAGGCAAAGACCATTTTTGTGGCACGGTGTTTGCTGAAGCAGCAGCGCCTTGACAATGCATTGAAGCAGCAGAGTCTAGTGAGCGTACAGTGCGTCATCAGTGACAAATTCTTAAGATAACATGTTACCTCCATGCACACAGGCCATGCCGATTTGGCCGTCCTGCCACTCGTACAAGGCCATCCCAATTGGGCCCTCAAGATGCTGCTGAACCTGCATTGCACCTTCCCTTGATACATCTTTCTACAGGATTGCATGCCATGCATTGCATAGAAACCTCAGGCATTTGGTACTTTCCGCACCAATCGCATGAATTTGCTGTATTCATCTGTTGTGTTATGCAGTCCCATGCTCCTGTTG
>JAABUW010009405.1_pt1 | contig 11152 bp, 10 predicted proteins | sample 5560081 | NCBI WGS metagenome assembly JAABUW01 (sample SAMN10711882, study PRJNA513363) | rock metagenome | isolation source: Antarctica rocks | place: Antarctica: Victoria Land, Knobhead sud | reverse complement strand
GTTCACACTAAGCTACGGCACACCCCTGAAAGTTGTGTTTTGATTCTCAAACGCCCTAAGGTAGCTCGAACTAGAGGTTAAGCAAGATGTAGTCGGGTTCTCGAAACCTCCCTTGAGATTCCTATACGATCGATCTTCCAGTCTAAATATTGTACTCTTTGGTTATCTGCCCTTTTAGCTGTAAGTTGTTTATGGCTGGTTGGTCTTCTACCCCCGTATCGTTGCGCGAACTATTTATGTCGAAGAGTGTCAAGTAGTGGTGCCAGTGTGTTGGAGAGAGAATGTTTGACTCGGCTTCGCCCTCCTCAGCCCATAAGTCCTTGGATTTTATGTAGTACTGTAGTGACCCTTCTTGATATGTCTAAGACATATTTTGACGGAGTGATGATAGACTGATCGACCAGTGGCCGTCCGGGGCAAAAGCCCGAACCCTTAGCGCACGTCGACTAGTCGATCAGAACCCCAATAAAAGGATTGAGGTGGGTTTTGGTGACCTATCAGGAGCTCGCCAAACAGAAAGCAGCCATCCACGTCGGCGCATAGAACCAGCGCGACCGCGGCAAAAATATACATATATCAAGTCGTATTCAATTGATAGCTTCGATGAATGGGTTTGGGGTATTTTTTCGATTAGCGAAGCACCAGAAAGTACCCTAATTCATGCCATATCAGTTGACGCGGGTGGAGTATAGGTGACCATGAAGATGTGAAGAATGAGAATTGAGAAGAGAAGAGAACAGCTGGGTCTTCCCCTTGGAAGCCAAAGCGGACTTTGAATTCGCGGCTGAATGGGCTCTGGTCGTGGTTCTGATATCAAATAAGCGTTCGATAACCATGAGACAGCAACGCTTGACTAGATGTGGCGTGAAGCGAAAGCTGGTTTACCAAAACTGTCATTTGGTGTCACAAAGGTATGGACGAGACAGTTTGAGCGGTGGATCCTTGAGCGAGCAGTGAATGTTGTGTCAATCACAACTCTTCATCTACTCCTCTAGGTGTTGATTCAACGGTTTGTAATGTACGCCTTCCAAGGCAATGTGTGGATCTTGAACAGAATCTAGATCTGGCTCTGTCTCTTCCTCGACTCGATGACAATGCCAATTGCCGAGTCTTTGTATAATGCGGACAAAGCCTGGTCTCGGGCATCCAATCTCTCAAGATCGAGTTCTGTAGGAAGTTACAATACCCTTTGTCATTGTTCAAGATTCTTTGTTACCTCTTGCGCATATTTCAGGGCTCGACTGGACGGCACACTGCATGGCCATCAGCACTTGCCGTCTCTAAGACATCTCCACACAACACAGAACCTTCTTGATTCTTGAGCAGGACTCAAGCACGCTGCAGAGCTAGCTATCGATCTATTCGTTGGGAATCGAACACGCTCGAACAGCACAAAGATGGCATCACCAATCTCCCAAGGCATCAACGAGTTGCCGAATGAGATTACTGATATGATCTGCGACGCCGCCGCCGAACACTATGAAGCATCCAAGAATCTCCGGCTGACGGCACGGCGGTTCTACGCTCGTGCGACCACGAATACCTTTGCTGGCCTTGTTGTACACCAGCATCCCGATTCCTACGAGAAGGTTAACCAGATCGCCCGGAGCCCGGAGCTCGCGCCTCTGGTCGAAGTTCTATACCTGTCGCGCGAAGAGCCGCTTCCTGATTACTTCGAAGTGCAGAAATTCCTTATCGAATCAGGGGAGGAAAAGTTGTACATCTGGCTTAAAGAGTACTTGTCTGAACACGTAGGTCTGAGAGAGTTCATAATGGAAGAAGAGCAGGATCGTAGGGACCACCCAGATGGCGATGACGATGAGATGGATGTAGACAATTTGTTCGGGGAGAGTCCTTTCTTTCAGGAAAACCTGCATTTGGTATCAGAACCGGCTCCTAACCTGCAAGAAACGATTCACGCTTACGGATATTGGTGGAAAGGTCAGCAAATTGTTGGGAAGTGGTCTTTCGAAGCCCGGGAAGCCCAAAAAACCAGCCAGCCAACAGTCCAGCGAGTCTTTTTTGAGAGGCTTCGAGGAGTCCACAGTCTTGAATCTCTCGATCGTGACGACCTGGTCAACTTGAACCGCCGAAAGCCCGGAAATGAAAGTCTCGATATCACGCGCGTCGAAATGGCGACGTGCTCCAGGAGAGATGGGTTCGAACATACGTTGTTGGACGAGGTATGTGACAACCTCAGTATCGAACTGTTCCTACTGGAGCGAGAACGATGTGGTAGCACCATCGAAAATCTTAAGTTAAGAGCATTTGACGAGATTTGTACAGAGCCACCCCTACAGATCAACTTCTCATGTCTCCGGACTTTGACAATTGATTTATGCGATGAAAGTGGCACCAAAACACCGTCGACGTTGGATCAGCTTTATGACATCCAAATAGCAGACTGCGTGGTCGCTCCTTGGTTCCGAACAATTAGGAACCTCGAGTCTCTCACGCTAATCCAGGACCCATCGGATCTTAGCATCAATCTCTTAGGCTTTCTAGGTCAATTCCAGTTTCCAAAGCTCAGACACCTCAACCTCGTACACATCACAGCCACAGCGGATACTCTTCGGGAATTCCTGGTCGCGCACCCCTCGCTGGTCAATCTGAACATTGAAGAACCGGTCATCAAACCTCGACTTTGGAGTCAACTACGTAACGAGATCCCCAGCCTCTTCAATGGCGTCTCCAAAGGAAAAGCTGCAACAATACTGCACTTGACAGAATCCTTCAAGCCAGAGGACAACGCTGACTTCGTCAGAAGTGTCGAAACAAGTACCATTAGACTCGCTGACGCGGTCACTATATGGTGGGCAGACGTAGAAGTTTTCCCTTTCGACTAATGGATTGTTTTGATTAGGGAGTTGTAGGTAGCTAGGTTGGACTCTTGGGTTAATGAAATGATTACTAACTTTATTTGTGCTCGTCGACGCATCCTCCAGTCTTCGCACTTAAGGCATCTCTTTATGTTTCCTTATCTGAATTATCTTACCACAGTTCCCAATTATACTCCTTCTTGTAGGGTGGCTCTTTCGATGCATCCCACACACGACCTCCCTTGAGGGATTTTGCTAGTGATGCCACCAGACCAGGAATTCCGTGAAGCCCTCATCGACGGCGTATACCAGACAAAGTCTAAATTCTTCTTCGTGTATGCCTCGACACGTCTTCTCAGTCTGCTCCAAAATCATCTTGCTCAACGTATTTCGTTCTTTGGACCATTGGTCGTTGATGGCAAAGTATAAGTCGGATTCGGCATCCGGATGTTGAAGAGGCGGAACCATCTCTTCCCCACATCCAATGCTATCTGGAAGCCTAGACAACTCACAGAGGTGGAGAAGCTGCTTCAATGTCATGTATTGCAGTCTGAACTGCCATTCGGCAGGGTTGAATTTCATCAAACTCCAAAGCTGATCGTACGAGCGGATGAACCTTGGTCGTTCGGTGCGTGTCGAGTACGGGGATGCTGAACAGCGCCGACGCCGTAACAATCCTCTGTTCGATGACCGCGAGCTTGGACTTTGCGGACGATCTGGCGTTCGAATTGGTGTAATGCCATGTTTATCACCTGCCTATTCTTCGTCATTCGAACAAGGTCTTCGGCGCACGTGATCTCGGTCTCGGGCGATGTTCCGCCTTGGTCGGCGAGGAAATCGCGTGCGTGACGTTTGCAGGGAATACTGTCTCGCGCAACGTGGTTGTATATTGTCGCCACATTTTCTAGCCAGACATCTTGCAATAGATTGCAAGTGGAAGAAAGAATGAAGACCTCGCCAGAGGAATTGAGATAGTGGGAGACTGATGTTGAGAGCTCAACTAGGAACGATGAGAAAGTACCACTGCTACTACTGGCGAGAATGTGCATCGCAGATGACTTCGCGGTAAAGCGCATGCTATCACTCTCTGATGATATTGTTACGACTCGAAGAACGAAGACAGATCTCGGCGGGCTCCGCTCGCTGTGAATAGTCAATCGTCTCCAGAATGATGTAGGTAGCTCACTTGGAATTTTGGCCATGAAAGGACTAGCAACTCTGTGCATCCGGTGCTTATGATCGCTCACTGTGAAATTTGACTGTCAATTTCGTCCTCAACTTTAGTTCGCAACGTAGCAATCGAAGGGCTGACCGATGCCTTGCTCTTTAATGTCATCACGCTGGCCTGTTGTGCAATTTGCACGAGATCAGCAAGAGGCCTTGGGTTCCCTTGAGCAAGCCCAGCCATTATTACACCAAGAAATGTGTCGCCGGCACCGTTGACGCTAATTATTTGATCTGTAGGCACAATCTCCGCAGGCGGAAACAAGCACATGAAGACTCCCCCAACAACGCCGTTCTCGTTCAATGACCGAGTGAGGATATGTGGTGAAGATGACGCAGAAGTCAAGCGAGGATCATTGGGTCCAAGTAATTGAGTCATGAGGACACCCTGGCTTCCTAGTTTGGTGAGGATAGTGGGGATGAAAGGCAATAGTTGCAGGCTTTGTTGAGGAACGCCTTGATCAACAATCGACGTATTGGTCATGGAGACGAGCTTGTCCCGCGATCCAGAGCTAGAGAGACCCATGCTGTCAATGATATGCCACCAATCAGCGCGTCCGAAGTAATCGGCATCTCTGGCTGCGGCGTGCATAGATGCTAATTCCAGCGCATTAGGCGCTGCCAGAGAAACGACATTCTGTGGTATGGTTGATAGCGCTGCCGTCACTTCTGACGACTTTGGGAAGAGTCGTTTGCATTTTGCAGCTGACACAGGTTCGAAAGCAACCTTTGCTCTTGCCACTTTGGCCGCTGATATCCATTTCTGGAGCGCCTGTTGGGACCAATTGGCGTCGAGCATAAGCCACTTCGGTTTTGCGATATCCACTTGGAGCTGCCAAAGCTGTTCAAAATCTGTTTCGGTCTCCTCTAAAATGCTCATATCTGCCATGGCCAAGACCAGATCCTTGTTGGCGTCATTGAACGCGACATATTGAGCAGTCCGTACGCTTGAGCCAAGCTTCTTGACACCTGACGTTTCTAGGCCTCTCTGATGCAGCATTTCCAGTGCCGTGTGACCTGCGAGGTCATCTGCGACAGCGCTGCAGAGGCGGACCGAAGCACCTAGATAATGAATTGCAGTGGCGAGGTTCGCACCGACGCCCCCAAGACTTTGAAATATCAGCGCTGGGTTTGATGTTGACGCTTGCGGTACCTCTGATCGCTGAGTGGCTAAAGCGGGAGTGTAGTCACAACAAAGATCTATAGCTAGAGATCCGGCTACCAAAACATCTACATTAGATTTTGGACGAACTCCGGAAGACGCAGTCACCGAAGCCTTGGATCCTTTTGTTGAAAAAGACAGAGTCTTGTAATCAGGTTGTTTGACACTGACGCCAGGGTGCATGTCTTTGCTGAAGTCTGATTCAGCTCATGCGCCTCTAAGAGCGCAATGTCCTTACTGGTCGGTTTGATTCTCTCGCTGCAGAATTTCATACTGAATAGCGAGTCTGGTCCCGCGAAGCACATTTGCTTCCACGAGGGATCTGTTGGAAACTACAGTCATGCCCTCGCTGAGTTCACGGATTCTTTCCAGCACGAACGGAGTGTTGCGATGCCCCGTGGCGCCGGCTATCTCAGCATCTCGAACAGCCTTCCCAATGATCTGATCCATCCTGTCCTTTGCAATGGAGTCCACTGTCGGAATGGGATTCGCGAGGAGTATCGAAGGCTTGATTCCCAATTGCGTCCTGGCAACTGAGGATATACACCATCAGTCTCAATTCATCTCCGGATACATCTAAAAAGGTTCGAGGTTTCATGCTACCAAGCCGCAACTTGACGGTACAAGTGACGGAGAGGATATCATGCACCACCTTCTTGAACGAGGTTCCGAAGAAGTAACGATGAGGCTGATCAGCCAGTGCCGAGCCCCAGGCACGAAAGCAAACAAATAGATACCCTATCTCAAAATGAACCGGGAGAATTGGTGGTTGAAGCGTCTTAAGCAATGGCTGAAAGGTGGACGTAAGAAAGGCACAGATTTTAGAGATGTTTAGGAAGATCTCAAGAAGATGACGGTCCTACTCACATATCATACCTGCGGCCTCCACCTCATTTCTGACGGTCAGGGGGCTTGGAATACCGCTTTCTCGCGTCCAAAAAGCCGGGAAGTCTACTGCACCTTCGCGTCCGTCCGCAAAAGTCGCTACGGTTACACCTTGAGTTTCCAGAACTTCGAGTGTACGAGGGATATCAAGGAAGCTTTTACACCCGCTGCTAACAACGATAACAGGTGTTCGTGCAAGCTCGATAAGATCAGCACTGATATCCATCGAGGTCTCTGCTCCTCGGTGGACTCCTATTGAAAATCTTGGGGTCAGCATGACTTTGAAGTAGCTCGTCTGACAACGTTTCTTCCCCAGACATGTTGCAGTTCTTATTACACTATACAAAGGAGGTATCAGAAGCTTCAATACTGACCACCTAAGCCCCCTGTCGCGAAGATTTGGATACCGGCCCTGTGAGCGAGCGTCATTGTGCCGGCAATTGTCGTTCCGCCATGCAGCTTACGTCCGTTGAGGCCCTGATGTGAAAATTTCAGACAAAGTTCACCTTGAAAGTAGTCGTTGGTGTTGTACCAAACCACAGATATATGACAGGTCTCGAGTCGAGACTTTCATTATGTCTGCGTTGCCTGCTGAACTGCAAAGCTGAATCAATTCTTCCGATTCTAGACCTATGCGGGCCGCGCCATCGAGAACCCCAATAGTAGCCGGGATGCCTCCATTTAAGCGGACGACAGACTCTAGATGAGATGCCAAGGCAATATTGTCAGGGTAGGGGAATCCTGTGAGCGTCGTAAGGTACCGAGCCGCCAAGGACGTAGAAATTATGCAGACCGTGGGTGTATATAGCCGTCTCAAGTGCTACTACGGGTTTTGTCGCAGCATTGTGCTTGTTCGCAATAGCTTCACGAATTTCCTCGGATACCTTAAAAATTGGATTGCTTTCCCCAGACCAAGGATTGAGCCTGGAATGCGATCTTTCAGGCTCTGTATACAAATATCTGCTGGCTTGGTGACTGCCTGGGCACGGTCGAAATCGCCTTGTTGCATTACCAGTAAGCCTTAAAGACGTCAAGCACAGAGAAGCCATTGCGATCACGATGTCCCCAATTTGATGGGGCTATGCCAATGATGCAGAAACTGGTATCAAGCTCCGTGGTGGTCCAGTCTTGACTTTACTGCCATATCAGAGATCTTTCGTCTCAATGGCCATAAACTGGATTGTACTTTGAAGTGACAGCGTTCGAGTACACTATATTGCTTATCACCGATTCCTCGAAGCAAGGAACTTAATCTTGCATCTTCTGTACAAGGTTGTCACTCGGCCTCAAATGTATGGTTGAAGAGATATGGCCTCGTAAATGTGAAGCGTTCAGTCTGCTCTACATGGTAGTCGTGTCGTACCCATATCAGGCCACCCATGACAGGCGCTAGCCGCTTTGGGTGAGGCCACCTTCAATCTGGATACTCTATGGAATGCGCGATTGAACGAGTGCGCTCTCAAGGACGTGATTGATCTTCTGTCCAGAGCCCTAGCAATGAGGGGCTCAGCTCTGTTGGCAGCCTTCCTGTCACTCTTCTCAATATCTAGCGCCGACGACTCCAATCTGACAGATCAACTATCCTCTCATCAGATCCTCCCAAACACCTTCAAACCCGAGGAGGTCTGGAAAAATGTCAACCTGCTGCGGAATATCAATCTCGAGAAGGGCTACGTCCGGGAAACCATCAACGTTGTCATAGAGAATACCCACACAAGACCTCAAGATAAATACTACTTCCCCTTTCAAGCCAACACAGTCAGCAAAGTCGGCGGCTTCGAAGTCAGAGACAAAAAAGATGCTTCAAAGCCTCCTTTTCCCGCCGAGCTCGTCGAATACGATCCCTATAGGTAAAGAACCTTCCTCCATCTTCCCCTCCCCCAAACCCACTAACCCCCTTCTCCACCAGCCCAACTCAATTCTACCGCATCACCTTCCCAGCCTACGTCCAGCCCTCGCAACAACTCACCCTCTCCATAAGCTACCACATCCTGTCCACGCTCCAACCCCTCCCCGCCCTCATCGAGCAAAACGACAAGCAATACCTCCTCCACACCTTCTCCACCTTCGCCCCCTCCTGCTACCCTACCTCCAAGCAAAAAACCAAGCTCAAATTCCCCAACGCCGAGATCCCAGACTACACCTCCGACCCCGAGCGCCAAGGCTCAACCTTCACCTACGGGCCCTACGACAACATCCCCGCAGGCGCAGAGCAGGAAGCGAGCGTGCGGTACGAATTCACGAAACCGCTCATCCACGCCACGCTGCTGGAGCGAGACGTCGAAGTCAGCCAATGGGGCGGCAACCTCGCAACCGAAGAGCGGTACTGGTTGACGAACCGAGGCGCAAATTTGAAGAACCAGTTCTCGCGTGTCGCGTGGGCGGCGTCGCAGTACTACAACCCTCCAACGAGCGCGATCAAGGAGCTGAAAGTCCCGCTGAAGATCGGATCCCTGGATCCGTACTACACAGACGACATCGGCAACGTGTCAACCAGCCGCTTCAGGAGTAATCTAAAGGAAGCGAACCTCGAGCTCAAGCCTCGATACCCCGTTTTCGGCGGCTGGAAGTACAGTTTCCGCATCGGATGGGATGCGAACCTCAAGGACTCCCTGCGGAAACTGAAGGCTGGCGATGGGTATATACTGAAGGTGCCGTTCCTCGAGGGCCCGAAGATGGCAGAGGGGGTTTCCTATGAGAAGGTGGAGGTCAGGGTCATTCTTCCCGAAGGGGCGACGAACGTGAAGTTCGAGACGGCGGTGCCGCTGGTGGGGGATGAGCTTTTGTCGCACAAGACGTTTATGGATACGTTGGGGAGGACGATGCTGAAGCTGACGGCCATGAATGTTGTGGATGCGTCAAGGGATCAGGACCTGATCGTCAGTCTCAAGTCTCGTTACTTTGCCCATTCCATCATCGTGCATGCTGCTCGTTTCGATTCCCCCTCTTTCTCCAGGCCTCTTTGGCTCGCTCATCAACTACTTTCACAATCCTCCACTGGAAACCCCTTTTTCCTCATCAGAGCGCTGCATCTCCCCAACCTTCCCCACCACGCTAACAGTCCTCACCCAGGTCACATACGACTACCCCTTCACCGCCGCCTTCCGCAAACCCATTACGATATTCCTAGGGGTCCTCAGTGTCTTCGTCACAGCGTGGGTCGTCGGAAGGGTAGACACCAGCATTGGGAAGTAGACATCGGAAGGGAATTCGTCCTTTTGGTAAGCAGCCAGCAGGCGTTGTAGAATATATATGTAACTTCGGACAAGCTTCGCAATTCCAGCTCACAGTTGGTGGTCTGTATCTTGTGCTCGTATCGTATTTGATCTCGAGTTACTCATCTATGTACACACGCTATCAGTAATCGGGTACATTGTCCACAACAGCGCAATGCCACCCCTTCCATGACCAGCTCTTCCTAGCCCCACCCCTTCCATGCAGATTCACAACGCCCAAGCAGCCTCAACCCAAAATTAATCGCCACCGCCACAAACAGCCCCACGCACAACACCGTCGGCCCCACCCGATCATGATACCTCACTGCCCTCCTCTCCCTGATCATCCTCACCCTCCACAGATACAATCCCAGGCTATACACCAGACTCGCACACGCCATAACCATAAACCCGCAAGCGCTGTATAAACTGATCCTATCCCCGAAATTTAGTAACGTGGCGGCGATGCTGCCAATAATGATGGCGAACTCCAGCCATGAAAGGAAAGTGCGTTCGGCGGCGAAGTAGACTTTGGGCTCGACGCGCACGGGGACGTGGATTCGTTTGCCTTTGGGGGCTTTGAAGTGTTTGGTGTGGACTTGCCCTGTACGGTCTGGGATTTCTGTTGAGCGAGGCATGGGTGCTATAGTGGTGAGGAAGCGCCAGGTGTAGTCTTTGAGAAGGTAGACGTGGTGGGTGAGTTTGTTGCGGAGCCAGGGCCACGGGCGTTTGTTCAATTGAGGGTCTTGGGAGTCGTCGTCCTCCTCTTCGGAGTCGTAAAGGGGGTAGTCGTCGGTGTTGGCAGTTGGGCCGTTCGCTATGCGCTCTTCGATGTCAAGGGCGTTGCCGGTCGTGGGCAGAGAGTCTGTCCCTCGAGCCATGTCGTACTGCTCCATTGCGTCGCGGGCTTCGCGTAGCCGGCGAATGCCCGGGTCGCTGTCATTATCTTCGTGATCGTGCGATGCTCTGCCGTTTTGGGGCGCAAATTCTCCGTCTTCACCGTACTCATCGTCGGAATCGTCATCGAGAAGGTCATCGCTGGTGCTGCGGCTGGCCGACTGACCAGGGCGTTCGATGCCGAAACCGTGACTAATGGGTTTGCGGATGTCGACATCCATCTGCGGCATCCAGAACGGGAGTAGATTGATTCGGGTCGGGAATAGAGTCGCAGTACCATGTATGAATTTGCTGAACTTCGGTACAGCTTCCACGAGATGGCTACTGATCAGTTCGCGCACCCACTCCGGAGCCTCCTGGCCTTCGTTTGTCTGCAGTTTTACTTCCAGTACTGCGTAGGGAAAGCGCTCGACGTCTTCGGGCGGAAGCTGAGGGAATGGGTAGTCGATACCGATATCCATTCGGCGCCAATTCTTGCCCACGCGTTCTCGGTGGTCAAGGTTGTCCTCGCGGGTCATCGTCAGTTCTGTGTCAAGTGATATCCTGACGCGAGCGTCACCTGGAAGCTGAAAAGCTGTACGATTGTAAAAAGATCTTGTGACGGGAACGAAGCCTCTCTTGATGACTCGATATTGTATTTCACGGGCTAGTCGTTCAAGGTTTGCTATCTCATTTTCACTCTTCTTGCCGTCTCTCCTCATCTTCTCGAAGATGCTCTCAACACTGATCCTGCCGGCCAGAAAGTCGTTGACCTTTTTCTCTTTGAGTGAGAAGCGCGCTTTGACCGACTTCTCCCCTGTCCAATCTTCGCGATGTGTCTTCCTCTCAACGAAGATTGTCTCCGTATCCATTGCGCCGTACCATCGTAATCTGATGGCTTCCGCTCCCTCCGTCTTCTTGAGCCGACCAGTGTAGAGTTCCCATGTCTCAGGATTATCGAAGTAAATCGA
>JAABUW010009400.1_pt1 | contig 11161 bp, 11 predicted proteins | sample 5560081 | NCBI WGS metagenome assembly JAABUW01 (sample SAMN10711882, study PRJNA513363) | rock metagenome | isolation source: Antarctica rocks | place: Antarctica: Victoria Land, Knobhead sud | reverse complement strand
ACGCCTGGTGGTGGGGGTGGGGGTGGGGTGAGGTTGGTGGGTGGTGAGGAGGGTGATGAGGAATGGGAGAGGATGAGGATGAGGGCTGCCAGTGGGGGGAGTGGAGGGAGTTTTGGTAGGGTGAGGGCGGGTAGTGGAGACTGAATGCTGAGTACGACATTTCACCTGGACGAGTTTAAAGTTGCATAGCGAATCGTATGAGTTGTTTTGGTAGAGGCAATTGAGCTGGAGGTGTCTCCATGCTGTCTAGATGAGTGGATGCAATGCCATCGTATATGTACAGGGAAGTTGCTCAAAGAAGCGTTGTAGGGTATGATACATTCCGCCTTATTTCCTCCTCGTCATTGTCTTCACACACATCTCCTGTAGTCCCTCTTTGGCTTCTGAGTCTGGAAAGTTGCAGACGGCATGAGCAGCTTTGTCTGCGTATTCCTGCGCTAAGGCTCGAGTCTGCTCAAGCCCATCACTCCGAGCGACCAGATCACGTGCCATCTGAACATCTCCGTCCGCGGCGAATTTACGGCCAACGAGGACGCCGAGCTGCTGATTTCCCTTCCACGCAAAGAGCAAGGGGGCCGTGGCAAGTCCGAGCTCGAGGTCTGCGCCTGCGGGCTTGCCTAATTCCGCAGCGCTGATGGTGTAATCTAGCATGTCGTCGACCAGCTGGAACGCGAGTCCCAGGTTTCGTCCATAAGTGTATGCTGCTTCAACGACTTCCGGAGAATTTTGGCCCAAGAGGGCCGCGGCGCGACAGGATTTGCTGATAAGGCTTGCGGACTTCAGATATGTTTTTTGAAGATAGTAAGAGAGTGTATCCTCATTCCAAGTTGGTTGTGCCTCGTCTAAAGTCGTATTCTTCAGTTGCATGAACTCTCCCTCCACCAGGTTTGCAATGACGGTAGCCAACAGCTCTATCACCTCAGCATCGCGTAATCTTGCCAACGCTACGGATGCTCTTCCCAGTAGAAAATCCCCTGCCAACACAGCCATCTTGTTCCCAAACGCAATATTTGCCGAAGGAGCGGATCTGCGCGAAACTGAATTGTCTATGACATCATCGTGCAGCAATGATGCTGTATGTATGAGCTCTGTAATCTCGGCGAGTCGTCTTTGGGACGGAAGGATGTCTGAGTCTTCTAAGGTATATGCGGCATCTAACGAGGACGCGGAGAGCGGATTGGTTGTTGGAGAAGATGGATTGACATCTGCGAGGATATTGGATGGTGATATTGGATTATCTATTGCGGAAGAAGTAGGTATTAAGGTCCGCCGTGCTGCTTTGGGTGTGAGAGCCGTAGCTCTTGACATAAGAAGGACTAGTAGAGGCCGTATATGCTTTCCTTCGGAGCTTGTGTAGTATTTCGCGACCCTGTCCAGTATAGGATGCCCGGAGCCAAGCAGCTGTTGTAGATTCTTATTGAGGAACTTCAACTCATTTGCAACGATCCGTAATGGATCAACGGACACGCCTGCGAACGAGGTCTCGGTCTTCGCGCCATTGAGCACATGTCTCGCAGCTGAGACTGCCTGAGCCAAGGTTGACTGATTTCTTCGGCGTGCAGGAGGATACTGTGCAGGGATTCTTGAGCTTGTGGTGAGGTCACGTCGTGCGTAAAGACATCTAGGGCAAATGTAGGATCGCTGCTGTTGAAGAGTCTGTGAAGTGTACGTAAGCGACGGTAGGCGAGCTTTCATGCTCAGGAAGCGTCAATGATCAGTGAAAAGACGACGTTGGTGAAGAAATGAGCATCATAAAGTGAGACCGAACATAATAAAATAATATCGAGGTACGGAGTATTCTAGATGATCTGCAGACAGGGCTTGGTTTCGCCGACGATCCGACGTCTGAGCAAAGGTCTGGTTCAATATTTCAGGCACCGAACGGCTTCTCGAGTGCAAGACTGTAACAATGTATCATGGTTCGCCTTACAATGACGCCCGGGATTTTGCGGGCCCTCGAGCTGCTGCAACTTCGTGGCCAGCTCCCAGAGCCTTGCGATGACGCTGACTTGGATGAACCTGCCGTTGGAAAGCCGATCTCGCATGGACAAATCATAGAAATTTCAAGAAGCTTAAAGCATATCGATGGGGACTCGGGCTTCAAGGATTGTGTGTCCCACAGTCTGGACATTCTCCTGCGAGGATCCCGGGTCTACATTGAGCCTCCCAAGCCCAAAAAGGAACCCGTAACTACACTCTTTTTGTTCTGCTAATCGTTCCTGCTGATGCCTGATAGACCTCAGAGTATAAGGCCTTGATGGCTCGCTTACGCCGCGAAGAGGAGGAGCGGGCTTACGAGCGGATAATCAATCCTCCTCTACCAGCGGGGACCTACTCCCAGCGCTTCCCAAGTCCTCAAGCAGACCTCTTTCCTACATCACAGGAAGACATTGGGGAAGAAGATGAAATATCATATGCGGACATCAACCGGCAGATGGCCTTGATCATCAACATATTAGTTTCCATTGTTGCCTGCAGCGTGGCAATCTGGCTAGCAGCACGCCATTGGAGTACACCTTCTAGGCTTGGATTAAGTATGGGAGGGAGCGGAGCAGTTGCCGTTGCAGAAGCTGTGGTGTATGCCGGGTACATAAGAAGACTAAAGGATGCTAGAGACAAAGGAAAGAAGGAGGTCGAAATTAAGGAGGTTATCAAGTCTTGGGTCATTGGTGGGAAGGAGGAGACGACGGCTCACAGCGATCCGATATCTATCACGGCGAAGGAGCCACGAGACGACAATGTTCGACGAAGAAGGCTCATAGACAACTGACCTCTTTCATCAGCTCTATTCAAGACTTTTCACAACCTCAGGAGCTAACCTTTCGAGGTTTAATGTTCACATTCTCTAAGGTTATGAAGGCTAGGATGACCAGCCGTGCACTCAAATGGTTAGGTCCCGAGCATGTGACTTCCCACCAAAGCATGGAATTCTACGCATATTAGTGATAATCTTTAGCTACCTACAGTACCACCAAATGACGCCAAAGGGCAACCTCAACTACATCGGTTTCCAAATTACAAGATTGCTTTTGAAGCACACCCTCGAATCTGCAGAACAATGAATGAAAGAACAGGAAACATGCGGTTGGGTGCTGCTCAATCCATCAGAATCATCTGTCACATGTCGCAGCATGGATCTGTAATTTGACAATTGCTGACTGTTCCTGAACACGCTGACGAGTACCATCGACCGTTGTCTGGAGCTTCAGTTGATATTAGCTCATTGACACTACTTCTTACGGACACTCGTTGAAAGTGTTATGTCTCATTCTTGAATACATCGGTGTCTATATATATATATATATTATGTACACCCCGAACCTAGGATTGGCAATTGCCGTTCCGGGTCGAGAAAGGGAGCAGGGCCGCTCTGGAGGGAGCACGGGGGCGCAGCAAAAGAGCTTCACTCTACCCGGCTACAGCTGCTCCTATCATTTATCCAACACCGCACCTATGATTGCTGCTCAGTTAATCTCACTTCAAGATAGCTTTTGAACGATAATTAAGCTATTAGCAAAGTATAGCCTTGGCCATAACATCAATAGCTTGTCGTTTTCTCCTGATCCTGTTCCACCCTCGGTGTTTGCCAATCCGCCCATTGATTCCATTATGGCTATGAGACTCAATTCATCCAAGAGCCATCGCCCCAAAGCGTTCCTCAAAGTCTCGGGCATATGTCACCTCGGCCGCTGGTTGATGGCTCTACCCTCCTACGGGAACGCCGCATTGTGGGCATATCGACGTCTGCATTAGCATGCCACACTCTCCAACTATAAAAGGATGATCATTAAGATAGATATACTAATGACCCGTATCGGTGAACTCCCGCGCCATTGCCGCGTACGCCTGCCGTTTCTCCTCATTATCGACCGATGTATAGAAAGGTATGTTCTTTAGCATCATATCGACGTTCGAAACATCTCTGAGCATGCCTTAAGTTTGGCTCGGGTATCTTTTGCATGTTCTCTATGCCAAAGCCACGTGTTGCTTTGCCTCTGATAGTAATGTCTCGGACCATTCAAGGCTCGAAGATTTGCCAGAACGTTTAAGTATTGATCAGCGCATAAAAAAGATTCGGGCCTCCACTTCATGCATAGGTTGATCTCGGACGATTGCCTCTGTGACGAGGCTCTCACAAACCTGTCGATTTTTGGTAAAGTCGAGGTGAAGCTTAAACGGAGATGGCTTCATTCTCAGGACGAGCTCAAAGGCCTCGATGCGCTTGATTCTGCCGCTCTGAACCTTCATGCCCCCGTGGCCCTTCGTCAGCCACGGTTTGGCCGTTGCTCCGCCGACCCTTGAATCTGCGACAACATTAGTTGGAAGGCTTCAAGAGCAGGGTGAGGCTTGAGGGGCAAAGCACTGATCTGGTGACTTCGCGCATCGAGGGCAGATCATGCAGTCACTACAGGGGGAAGCCGAAGCCAGCGAATGGAGTCTCAGGATTGTGACGGCGGTTTTCGTTCATTCAAATCTATCTCTAAGACTTACGCGCTCATAGAGAATCTTATGGTTGGAGGGCGCTGCTGCTTTGAACATGCTGGGTTGCACGTAAAAAGTTTGAATCCTGCTTGGAAAGGGGTTCCTTTTAACAAACAGAAATTAATCCTAGTCGTGGTTACGTTAAGAGATTTTGCTTAAAACAAGGGTTTGGAGATGTCTTGTAGTGTTTAAACAGAGATTGCTAATGCGGTCCCATATTACTGGAAATACACCCCTTAAAGATACAAAATTTTCTGTTGAATAATGTCCTCGTGAGTATCACCCATATAATATATCTCAGCTCATCTAGAAATCAATGTAATAAGTCTTATAATAGTCACTACTCCTTCTAGCAACCGGCCTCTCCTACCGACTCTCCTCCGTTCAACCTGTCTTCGAGCGACAATTTTCGCTTATTCGATGGTAATATACAGACCACCACAGGATATGTCAGACCAAAGAAACCAGTTGGTGTGCCAGCTCTGCCACTGGGAGGCAGAGGAGACAGCACAACCGCACTGACTCAAGTCGCCACGGACGCACATGCGGCCATCTTGAGCCTGGTAGCAGCCGCCGCCGCCAGCGCACACTGCCGCAATCCTGTCGTTGGGCGCATCGGAATCATTCCACCTTCCAGCGTCACCGTTGTGGATGCAATTGCAATCGGCGTAGGCGCTTGAAACCAGGAATGGCATCAGAAGAAATGCGAGGGATGACTTGGGGAGTTGCATCTTGGAGTTGGACTTTATCTAAGGGGAGTCACTCGTGAGTATATGCATTAGAAGGAGAGAGAACTTAAAGAGAGGAGGCATACTTTTTGGGTAGGGGATAAATTCTGGTGAGTCTGGTGAATTGAAGTGTGTTTCTTGGTTGAGTTGTAAGAGAAATGGGGGACACTTTCCTCTTTTATAGATGAATCTTGGACAGCTTACTTTCACTGTCGGCGAAGTGTTTATCTCACTATTGGTAACATCTTCTTTCTCGTGGACAGGCAAGTCAGAGACCCTAGTCGCCCGACGATGCATCAATTCTATCACTCTCACCGGCCTGAAAAGCTTTACTTAGCTGTTTGATAGGACTCGTTTACGAAGGTAGTAATCTTTGTCTTGCATGTAAGCCGCCTCAGTCGCATGGCTATGGAGCTGGAAATTGCATTCAGTCATCAAGTCCGCAGCATAGTCAGCTGAATGCGAGTCAACTACGAATTGAAACTGAAGTAGAATGACGCAAAATTGAGATAGCGGTGAAGGAAGAACATCGGACATGTCTGTCGAGCCGAGAACGCAGTCAGCCTCCACAGAAATTGGTTTCACTGATCGTAATTGGCTTCTCCAAATCATCGTCTTACCCTTCATTCCATTCGGAAATCTTGAAACGTAATGACTTGCGCGTCCGTGTCTCGAAATGGTCTTCACAAGTACAGTTGACGAGTACGAGTCGTTGTTTCTGCCTATGTTTTCGAATCCGTCTGAGTGCCATTATAGTGTTTTCTGCGGTTTTTGTACGACTCTGAAATAGTCGTTCTTGTAAGGGCAGTCCTACGCCACTCAATCAAGGAAACGATAATGCGGGCAAGTTTGCTTCGATCTGGTATCCTTCAATTCTCGTAGAGCCTTGCGCAACCTCGGGAAGACTTATCAGGCAGAATGAAAGATCCGCTACATCGAGCAGACTCGCTCGCCGATCGTCCATACCTTCTTCTTGATCTGGCACAACCTGAGCATACTGGCCAGCCAGCATCAATGTCAACTCATTGTCAGGCCACCACCGCGATAGTTACTGCTGCATCAAGTGAATTTGACCGCAATAATGGTATTAAGACGACCTCTTTTTCCATTGGTGACACCCATTTCTTGGGTATAAAGCCTTCGAAGGTGCTTTCATACAAGCTTGCTCGTAGCGTTATGACTGCTGATCATTACGCATCAGCCGTTACACACGAATCATCGAGGCCCGCCATCTTACGTTACGGTGATACGCCTCGACGGCGTCATTCCGATCTCTGAGACTTGGTTGAACCAAGTCGTCGAGACTTACCGATCCATGGATGATGTCTTCCATGCCGATTTCCTGAGTGGAGTCATCTTTACTGGAAAGACGAACGGAAAAGACGTTGAAATTTCTCCGGGCGCGAAGACGCTGCTAGAGTCCTTAGGGACCAGATGGATCGAAGTACTCGACACTGATACTGCAGATGAGATTCCCCTCCCAGGACCTTATATTACGGCTGGGCAGGATCTTATCCTTATCTGCAGACTCTATGACGACGTCCAAGGCGCTTTCATGACCGGGCTGATACCAGCGTCCCAATCGTAAGCTTGGCGTTGGTAATATTCCTTCAAATGCTAATTCACAAGAAGGACAGCCGAGGAACTTCATGCCGGTGGTGACTACGTGCAAAGCCTGAGCATAGCAGTGACTTCACGCCTTCGAGATAAAACAACTACTGCGGTTCCGCTTGCAGGCTGGAGGGTGGCTGTGAAGGAAATATTTCAGATCGAAGGCATTCGAACGTCGCTTTGCAACCGGGCTTACTATGAGCTATACCCGCCAGCTACTAAAACCGCCGCATGCATCGAAGTCTTGCGTCACTTGGGTGCCAGCATAGTGGGGACTACGAAATTGGCATCGTTCGCGGCAACCGAGGAGCCCATAGAATGTGTAGACTTCCAAGCACCCTGGAATCCTCGTGCAGATGGGTACCAGTCCCCCGCAGGAAGCAGCAGTGGGAGTGGAGCTGCGATTGCTTCATACCCTTGGCTAGATATAGCTATAGGCTCAGATAGTAAGTCTTCTCAAGCTAATAGTCAATGGCACCTAAGCTCAGATGAGTCTTCAGCAAGTGGCAGCGGACGGCGGCCGGGCCATTGGAATGGTTGCTACGCCATGCGACCTACACATGGAATCCTTCCTGTAGATGGGTACATTCCGAGCTTCAGGTACGCACAACGAGGCTACCATTATGTCGCACAGCTTATTTGGATGCCCACCCATATTTAGGCAATTCGATGTGCCCTGCTTTTATGGCAGAGATTTGGGGAAATGTGAAGAGTTTGCGAAGCATTGGTACAGCAATAAATTGCCAAAGACTGCTTCGGTAGGTTTGTGGCGTTCACTGATATAAATTCTTTCTGATGATTTACTTAGCTGCCAATCTCGATCATCTATCCCACCGATTATATGTCGCTGATCACGAACAGGGATCAGGTGGAGATCATTGACAGATTTGTCACAGACCTCGAGTCATCACTCGGAGTGAAGCAGAAGAAATTCTCCTTTGAAGCTTTATGGGATAATTCACCGCGGACTGAAGCGAATGGCCAGAGTCTTCGAGATTATATGAAGGATGTGAGCTTCTGATCGATATGATAACAGTTAGGCTACCACTGAATAGTCTAGGCCTGCAAGGACTCTTTCTTCCATGATGACTATCACAGCTTCGATCAATTTCGCGAGGACTATCAAAGGAAATACTCAAAGACTCCTTACGTCAGCCCGCCTGTTCGGTGGCAATGGTATGCTTGATGACCAGGCAATGTAGCCTGAAGTTCGTGCTCACCTCCGTGCTCAGGAACCTCTCTGCCACGATCACCGAAGCAGAAAGAGACACGGCCGTCACTAGGCTGGAGCTTTACCGACAATGGTTTTCTTCGAAAGTCATGCAGGTTGAGAAGTACGACTCGATAGTAGTTATCCCCATAGAAAATATCTCGCCAAGATATCGAGATGACGCAACGTGCGTACCGCTCCCTTGTGCTTACCCATGAACGGGTGTGAACTGACAGATATTATAGGAGTCGCTTCATTCCAGTTGGGGTTCCCATGCTCTTCCTATCGCCAATCACAGGAGGTCCAGAGTTGACAATCCCAGGTAATTTGTTCCTTGTGTCTGTGAATGATTGGTCTAATGTCAACAGTCGGAGAGACTCCTTTTCCGTCTAAAGTGACTGGAAAATGCGAGCATCTCCCCGTGGCTGTATCGTTGTTGTCAAGTCCAGGTACATGTTTCTCTCACTACTCTCGGTTTTTATTTTGATGCTGACACAATGGAGGACGAGACATGGAGCTTTTTAATCAAGCTCGAGACTGCTTAAAGAAAGCAGGCAGAGCTACAAGTGTGAGTGCTGGAAAGAAACTTTTTTCCAGCTAGGGAGGCTAGGGCCGCCGAAAAGGCCTTTGAGTACAGTCCCTCGGGGCATCAAAAAACGTCACAGTGGGAAGTCCTGCAAGCACTATATATCACTACCAACAGATTATGAGGCGAAAAATTCGCGTAGACACCGGTCTTAACTAGGCCTAGCGCCAGAATTCCGTCGCCCAGTGACGTTTTTTCTCGATCACTCCAAGACAGTCTTGTCTTTGCTCAAGCGACGCTAGACTTTAACTTTTCCGTAAAGTATGGAATTTATATCATGATTCGGTACAGTTTCCCGCATCTTAAGATATATGACTGCCCCTAAAACGTGCGTCGAATATCACCAAGATCCAGCAAGAAGCAAGCCATGCCAGCAACCCTTGACCGTGAGCAAATGTACGTATCATATAGACCTCGAACCTGATTGCAATTAACTAAATGATTTGGTCCGTCTCAGCTGGCCATTCGAAATTATATCACGCAGCCTTGATAGTCCAGTGCTAATGAGTAGATCTTACCCAAGTGTAGAGCAGGACTCAATACTGCATGCTGCAGGGCGCCGATCTGCGGCCAGGGCTTTTAATGGTTAACCGGTCCAAACAGGACTACTGGTCCTAGACTAGTCCGGACCGCTTAGTAAGCGGACTGGTTTACCATTTGGACCAATAAGAGTAGACCGGTTCAAGGTTCTTCCGGGACCGATCCAGACCGGTAGTCCTCCCGAAGTTTAGCCGGCTGAGTAATCATCTATCTACCTAATCAGATCGCGCCCTGCCCGCAATTGCCCGAGTATTTACCGAACCATCTCGCAATATTATCTTGAAAAAAATTCTTATTTATTCAATAATCTTGACTACCTTATAAATCTACATACTTATAGCTAGCGATGATGAGTCTCTTATATCAGACCCCTACTCCTCTATAAGTAATCCCTTTACGAAAGCCAAATCAGTTAAATCAGCCGTCTCATTAGCTATTCCTACCCAGCGCACCCCGTTTATTAGTACCCGACGCCCTGTCAAGGACTCTACTAAGTAGCCTTCCCAACCGTAATTAACGGTAATTCCTCCCTACTAGTCGCAAGAGCCTCTATTAGTTAATCGTCAGGATAATAAGGAGGAGCAAGTCGATGAGTAAGAGGTAGAGTAAGAGGTGGAGCCTAATTTTTCGGCGCTATATCTATAAATACTAGGCCCTGGATCGAGTATATTATAATCTATCTCATTAGGCTCTTTAAAGTAGAAGGCTCAGCTTAAGACGTTATAGATACACGCTTACCTTCGGTTAATAAAAAAGTAAGATAGATAGTACTTCTAGTGCAATCATTACTCGAAGTCTTATAAGAGTAGTAATAAGAATGACGTATTTACAAGACATCTAAAGGCCGTATATAATATCGATAATTTAGCCTCTGGAATTACTCTTAAGCGAGATAAGAATAGTATAGCCGTATATACAGCCCTTCTTCGTTATACTTAGTACAGTTAGGAGCTTGCCATATAAGATAATATCAAAAAACGAGAACAATTACTTATCCTCGATAAGACTATATTAGAATATCTATATATCCGGTAGATTATAACTTATAATATTGCCTTTAATTAAGTTACTTATATCGAATTTCGCGATTAGCTAGAATATGTAAACCCTATTACTAATCGACTGCTTCTAAGCGTATTAGATACTATTCGTCAGCATGTATATACCTTAATGCTTAAGGGTAAGCAGCGGCTTCGTTATATCCTTACCTCAGCCGTGTTAGACATCTATATTACCTGCGATATATAGACCTTACTAAATTATCTTGTAATCCTTGCGGTCGTCGCTCATTTCACTAGTAAGAAACTTCAGCTTACGATAGCGACACTCGCCTTAACAGAGCTTAAAGGCGAGTATTCAGGACTTAATCAAGTGATAGCGGTTAACAAGGTCCTTAATAATTTCAGAATTCGTAGAAAGCTTAGATATTTCGTTATAAATAATACTATATCGAATAATTAGCTTATCTAGAGTATCGCTAGATTATTAAATACTAATAGGATTACTTATAATCCTAAACATCGTCGCCTACGCTATAATAGACATATTATTAATCTTATCGTTCAGGCGTTTCTTTTTAGTAAAGAGGAAGATGATTATTAATATTCTAACGATATAATATCGCCTTCTAAGGATGAGCTTGATCGATAGCGAAGATATAGCCTACTTGGAAAGCTTCATAATATTGTTATTTAGATTACAGCTTCACCCCAGCGTATTTAATCGTTTAAGAAGAAAAGTAACGGCCTAATATCCTATCGCGACAATAGTACGCGATGGAATTCCTAGTATAAGATACTTAATCGGGTAATACGTTATCTTAAAGTCGCGATGATTTAGATAGTTCATGAGGAATTATTACTTATTAAGGACTTACTCTTAAATGCTAACTAGTAAATACTCTTGAATATACGTAATTTCCTATAGGGCTTTTACGACACTATAAAGGCTACTAAGGGTAGGTAAGCGACTCTTAATAGGGTCCTTCCGTCGCTTGATTTCTTA
>JAABUW010009399.1_pt1 | contig 11162 bp, 10 predicted proteins | sample 5560081 | NCBI WGS metagenome assembly JAABUW01 (sample SAMN10711882, study PRJNA513363) | rock metagenome | isolation source: Antarctica rocks | place: Antarctica: Victoria Land, Knobhead sud | reverse complement strand
CACGGCGGGTCTTCGCCTCGACCCGCCGGCGCTGGGCCGCCCGGCTGGGGCGGGTCGGGCGCCGCGTCCGCGGCCCGGGCGCGATCGCGTCGCGGACCAGGGCGGCCAGTCGCAGTCGGGCCGCAGTCCGGTTCCGTAATTGGGCGCGGTGCTCGCTGGCCGTCACCACGAGCGCCCCGTCGACCAGCCGGCCGGCCAACCGCTGCATCGCCCGCTCCCGGGTGTCGGCGCTCAGCGCGGTCGACGCAGCCAGGTCCCACCGCAGTTCCACCCGGCTGTCGGTCGTGTTGACCCCCTGACCGCCGGGCCCGGAGGATCGGGAGAACCGCCAGGACAGTTCGGCGGCCGGGATACGGATCCCGTTGTCGAGGTCTAGATCGGTGTCCACACCCCCACGATCGCGGGTCCAGCCCGCGGGCGGAGGCGGATCCGCCGACGTATGGGGGAAGATCGACCACACAGAACCCAACGGAGGGCGGTTGACATGTCAACGACACCGATTCGTCACGGCGCACCGAGCCATCGCAGAGAGCCCAACCGTCGCAGGGAACCCGGCCTTCGCAGGGGACCGAGCCGTCCCGCCGGGCTGCGCCGCCGCGCCTGGCTGGTCGGTCCAGCCGCCGCGGCGGTAGCGGTTTCGCTGGCGGGATGTTCGGGCAGTTCGCCGTCGGTGACCCCGACCCAGGTTCTTTCCCCGGCCGTCAGCTCGGCGAGTACCCCGGCGGACACCACAAGCGCCAGCCCGTCCGACGTTCCGGTCGTCGAATCGCCCACAGTGGCCAGTGAGTCGCCAACCGTGTCGGTGTCACCCAGCGCGTCGGCTACTGCCACCTCCAGCGAACCCACCGCAAGCCCGAGCGCGCAGCCCTGCTCGACCTCGCAGTTGGCGGTCAGCGCGGTGCGTTCCGGCGGGAAGGCGCTGCCCACCGCGCTGGAATTCCGGAACACCGCCAAGGCCGCGTGCACCCTCAGCGGCGTGCCGGGGGTCTCCTACGTCAGGAACGCCGGCGGCGTCAATGTCGGCCCGCTGGCTGTCCCGAGCGGCGGTCCGTCACGAGTGGTCCTCGACCCGGGGGGCCGGGCGCGGGCGCCGCTGAGTGTGCGTCCGTATTCGGAGCTGTCGGTCACCAAGTGCCGCCCAACGTCGGTCGGCGGGCTGCAGGTGTCCCTGCCCGGGCAGTCCACCAAGCTGTTCGTTCCCTCGCCGGGCGTTGCCTGCGGCGCCGGGACCGTCAGCTTGCTCAAGATCGGATCGCTGCAGGCCGGCTGACCCCTGCTCTGGCGGCCCTTTGCTCAAGGCTGACCTTGTTGCCGTCCCGCCCTCTTCGGCCGGACCTTGTTGCCGCCCGGCCAACTCTGTTGCCGGCCAACCGGCAACAAAGTCGTCGCAGCGGCAACAGAGTGGTGGGGCGGTAACAGAGTGGTGGGGCGGTAACAGAGTGGTGGGGCGGTAACAGAGTGGTGGGGCGGTAACAGAGTGGTGGGGCGGCGACAAGGTGCGCGCGGCGCCGGCAGGACAGGGTGGACGCGGCCGCGGGACGGGTTGGCCGCGTTGGCCGCGCTGGCCGCGACAGGGATGGCCCCGGGGATGGGCAACGATGGGGTCGATGACGACGACATCAACCGGTCCCGGTTCCTCCGGTCAGTCCCCGCAGGCCGCACGTCGCGACGCACTGCCGGAGCTGAGCTGGCATCCGGATCCCGACGGTGACCCGGCCCGGCTGGCGTACACCTTCGGGGGTGTCGCTCCGGTGGCAGAACTCCCGAGCCGGACCCTGCTACGCACCAGCAGCCTGGACTGCTTCGCCGGGCGGATCACCAGCATCGACGGGCGGCCCAGCGTCGACACTGATCCCCGTTACCTCAATCCGCAGACCGGGCCGTTCTACATCCGCGGTGCCGCACCCGGTGACACCCTCGCGGTGCACCTGGTCTCGATAGAGCCGACCTTCACCTGGGGGGTCAGCTCCACCGTCCCGTTCTTCGGATCGCTGACGAGCACCCACACCACGGCCGGGCTGCAGCAGGCGCTGGATGAACGGACCTGGATCTACGAGCTGGACACCGCCGAACGACTGGTCCGGTACGCCGCGCTGGACTCGGAGTTCACCGTCGACCTGCCGATGGACCCGATGCACGGCACCGTCGGAGTGGCCCCTGCTCTCGGAGAGGTGCGCAGCTCACTGGCACCCGGCGACTGGGGCGGGAACATGGACACCCCGGAGATGAGAGCAGGTGTCACGGCCTATTTCGGCGTGAACGTGGAGGGAGCAATGCTCTCCCTCGGTGATGGGCACGCCCGGCAGGGGGAGGGTGAGACCTGCGGGGTCGCGGTCGAATGCGCGATGACCACCTCGCTGATCGTTTCCGTCGGGCACGGGGTCGTCACGCCGTGGCCGCGGCTGGAGTCCGACACCCATCTGATGACCACCGGGTCCGCCCGGCCGTTGGAGGACGCGTTCCGGATCGCGCATGCGGAGATGGTCGGCTGGGTCGCCGAGCTGACCGGGCTCTCCCAGCTGGACGCCTACCAGCTGGTCAGCCAGGTCGCGCTGACCCCGGTGGCCAACGTCGTCGACACCAACTACACGGTGGTGGCCAAGGTTCCGAAGTCGGTGCTGCAGGGGGCCGTCGCCTACGGCGGGATCCACGACACCCTGCGTGGGCTGGCCGCCGGCGGCGGGGCAGGGTGAGCCGATGAAGCTGCCCCGTCCGAGGATCCTGCTCGCCACGACGGCCGCGGTCGTCGCCACCGGTGCGATCGGTGCGGCTACCGGTGATTTCGACTCGCGCTGGTACCGGCGGCTGCGTAAACCGTCCTTCCAGCCGTCCGGTCTGGTGTTTCCGCTGGTCTGGCCGGTGCTCTACGCCGACATCGCGGTCAGCTCGGCGGCGGTGCTGGATGCGGCGGGCCGGGCGGCGAACAAGAAGGCTCAGCGGTCGTTCGCCGTGGCGCTCGGGGTCAACCTGGCTTTGAACACCGCCTGGACGCCGCTGACCACCCGCGGGCGCCGGATCTGGTTGTCCGCCGCCGAGGCGGCCGTGCTGGCGGTGAGCAGCTGGGACCTGGTCCGGCGGGCCAGGCAGCTGGAGCCGAAGGCGGCCGTGGCGCTGACGCCCTACGCCGCCTGGTGCACGTTCGCGACGGTGCTCTCAGCGGACCTCGCGCACCGGAACGACTGACGCCGTCCCCGCAGCACGAGGAGCAGCGACACGTCACGCCCTCGCTCGACGCGATAGCGCTGCGCTGCGCCGCGCTGCCGGTACTGGACACGCGAAGCGAGCAGGAGATCCTGGGCTACGACGAGAATGATGGGGCGTCTCACCGAGCGCCATCCACTCCTGCCAGGACATCGGAACGCGCAGCGTCCCGCCGGCGACGAGTTCGGCGACCACGCGCGACACAGGAGGACTGCATCTGGCGGCGGGACCCCCGCGTCAGGCGGCGATCATCGACCGCGCGGCCAGGTAGCCGGCCAGAAAGGCGACGCCGACCTCGCCCACGGTGTCATCGGAGGGCAGGAACCGGGGATGGTGCAGGCCGGGCACGTGCTCGCTGCCGATCGAGGGCCCGGCGGCCAGCCCGGTCGCCGTTCCCACAAACGTCATCACCGAGGGGAACACCGGGCAGTAGTGGGCGAAGTCGTCCGCGCCGAAGGACCGGAACCCGGTGTCGACGGCCACCCCGAGTTCTCGCAGCCGGGCCGCGGTCGCCGTGGCCAGGCCCGGATGGTTGCGCAGCACCGGGTCGGCCGGGGAGAAGTCCACCCGCGCCGAGCAGCCGTGGGCCGCGGCCGTGTGCTCGGCGATGGACCGGACCACCCCCCTTAGCCGTTCCTGCTCGTTGTCGTCCATGCTGCGCAGCGATCCGCCGGCCCGCGCGGTGTCCGGGATGACGTTGAACGCCGACCCGGCATCCAGTCGCCCGAACGTGCATACGGCCCCGGCCACCGGGTCCACCCGCCGGCTGACCACCTGCTGCAACGCGACGACCACGGCGGCCAGCGCCAGCACCGGGTCGGCCGTGGTGTGCGGGTATCCGCCGTGTCCACCGCGACCGCTGATCACCACGTCGAACTGGTCTGCGGCGGCGTTGGTCGCCCCCGGCTTGACGGCGATGACACCGGCGGCGACCCGTGGCTGGACGTGCGCGCCGATCACCGCCCGCACGTCATGACGGTGCAGTGATCCCGACGCCACCAGGTCGATCGCGCCGGAACGGGGCACTTCCTCGCGTGGCTGCATCACTGCCAGCACCGGCACGTCGACCCCGACCGCGGCGGCGGCGCGGACGAAGGCGACCAGTCCCGCCATGTGGACGTCGTGCCCGCAGGCGTGCATGACCGCGCCCGGCGACGCCCAGTCGACCCCGGTCGCCTCGACCACGGGCAGCGCGTCAAGTTCGGTCCGAACGGCCACGCACGGCCCGGTTGCCGGGCCGACCCGCACCAGCGCCCCCGTCTCGGCGACCGGCTCGGCCGGACCGGCATCCAGGGCGTGGACCAGCAGGTCACGGGTGTCCTGCTCCAGCCCGGACAGGCGGGGGTCGGCGTGCACCGCGTGCCGCAACGCCACCGCACCGGGGATCTCGCTCAGCAGCGCGGCGTACAGCTTCTCGGCCAGTTCGGCGTGCGCCAGATGCGCGCCGGGGTCGGTCACTGGGTGGCTCCCTGGGTCAGGTCGTAGACCCGGGCGGCATTGCCCGCGGCGATCGCGACTGCCGCTGCGACGGCGTCCTGCTCCCCCCAGTCTCCCGCGCGGACACCGTCGTCGAGGATCCCGGCCAGCGCGCGCCGGAACAGCCGGGCTGCCAGCAGGTACAGCTCGGGCAGCCCGTAGGCGTCCGAGCTGTATAGGAACGACCCGAACGGGGCCAGCTCCAGCGCTTCGGACAACACCGCCCGGGCCCGGTTGCCCACCCCGTGCAGCGCCAGGCCCACGTCGGTGAACACGTGCGGGAACACCTGCGCCAGATGCCCGGCCTGGCGGTGGAAGGGGTAGGTGTGCAGCAGCATGACCGGGACGCCGGCCGGTGCGGTGTGCACCAGCAGGTCGGTGGCCGCGACCGGGTCGGCTCGGTGCAGGTGCGCGTCGGTGTCGCCGATGCCGGTGTGCAGCTGCACGGGAAGCCGGCGCTGGATGCCCTCCCAGATCAGGAAGCGGTGCAGGGTCGGGCTGGTCAGGCGGAACCCGGCGGCCTCTCCGGCACGTAGGCCGCCGGCGCCCGCGCCGGCGCCCTTCCCCGCTCCGGCGCCGGACGGGTGCCGTCGTCGCCAGCGAGCCGCGGCGGCGACAACCTCCAGCCGCGAGGGTCGGCGCCCGTCCAGGTTCAGCCCGGCGCGGTAGGCGGCGACCGATTTGAACCCGACCACCGGGACCCCTCCGGTTCCGACCATCGCCGCGTCCAACGCCGCCCCGAATGCGTCGGGGAATCCGCTCGCGCTGGTACCGGCGGCCATGACGGCCTCGGCGACCGACTCCAGGCGGACGATTTCGTACGCCCGGGCCGGCTTCCCGTCCGGGCCGACGCCCGCCGCGGCGGCCAGCTCTGTCGGGGAACTCAGCCCACCCGGGCCGTCGGGTACGCCGGTGTCCACGAGAAACGCGCCGGTCCCGGTTGCGGCCAGCATCCGGCGACCGACCTCCGCCTCGCCGAGCGCTGACCGGGCGGCGAGGTACCCGGTGACCGGGGTGTCCGGGTCCAGGTCGAGCAGCGGCGCGGCTTCGCGGCGCAACGCGAAGCCGATCCGGGAGAACCACGGCGAGCCGGCCCGCGGGTCCAGCTGGTCGGCCTCGGTCAGCGAGGTCGCGATGCCGGCCCCGTCCAACGGTCCGCGGAACAGCCCGTGGCAGTGGTGGTCGACCAGGGCGGTGGCAGCCAGCGCCTCCGCGGCGGGGCCGGAGGACTGGTTACGTGGCACCCGGTTGATCCTCGCAGCTGCGCGGGAGATGCAAGCAGCAGCTGCGCGGGGTGAGGCTGCAGCAGCTGCAGGGCAGGGCAGGATCAGCCTGCGTCAGCCGCCACCGCCGAGAGGAGCGCCCCGTGCAGCAGCAGGACCGCGACCGCCGCGCCGAACGGGCCGCCGACCTGGTCCCCGGTCTGTCCGAGCAGGGGGTGCAGGCGGTCGCCGTCACCTCGGTCGACCTGGCCGGGATCACCCGGACCAAGGGGTTCCCGCTGGACCGGCTGCCGGAGGTCGCCGCCTGGGGGGTGGGCACGTCGGTGGTCTTCGACACCTACGGCACCGACGACCTTGCCGTCCCGGTGCCTGCCGCCGCCGGCCCGGTGGGCGGGGCTGTCGGGGACCTGCGGCTGCACCCGGACACCGACCGCCTGATTCGGCTGCCCGCCACCCCGGGCTGGGCCTGGGCACCGGCCGACCGGTACGCGCAGGACGGCTCCCCGCACCCGCTGGACACCCGGCTGCTGCTGGCGGCCACCGTCGCGGATCTGGCCGCCGCCGGATACCGAGCCCGCGCCGCGGTGGAGATCGAGTGGGTGTTCTCCTCCGGGGTCGACGCCTACGGGGGCATCGTGCCGCCGACAACGGGCAATGCCTACGGGATGACCCGGCTGATCGAAACCGCGGAGGTCCTCGGCGACGTGCTGGGCGCGCTGACCGGAGCGGGGGTGCGGGTCGGGCAGATCCATCCCGAGTACGGCACCGGCCAGTTCGAGGTCTCGGTGGCCGCCGAGGACCCGCTCGGTGCCGCGGACACCTCCGTACTGGTCCGGGCGACAATCCGGGCCGTGGCCGCCCGGCACGGGCTGCGGGTCAGCTTCGCCCCGAAGGTGGTGGTCAACGATGTCGGCAACGGCGGCCACATCCACCTGAGCCTGCACGCGGGGGAGACCAACCTGATGACCGGCGGTGACGGCGCTGCCGCGATGACCTCGGCCGGTGAGGGGTTCGCCGCGGGCATCCTGGCCCACCTCCCGGGGTTGCAGGCCATCGGTGCGCCCAGTGTCGCGAGTTGGTTGCGGCTGCAGCCCGAGCAGTGGGCCGGCGCGTGGGCCGGCTGGGGGGTGGAGAACCGGGAGACGGCGCTGCGGTTCGTGCCCGGGGTGGCTGGCGACGGCGCCCGCGCGGCGAACCTGGAGGTCAAGTCCTTCGACCTGGCTGCCAATCCGTACCTGTCGATGGCGGCGCTGCTGGTGGCCGGGGCCGTCGGGGTCCGGGACCGGTTGCGGCTGCCGCCGGCCGTCGACGTGGACCCGGCCCGGCTGTCCGAGCAGCAGCGGGCCGACGCGGAGGTGCACCCGCTGCCGGCGGATCTGGGTGCCGCCGCCGACGCCCTGGCTGGCGATGACGTGCTGGCCGACGGGCTGGGGCGGTCGCTGGCCGCGACGCTGGTGGCGCACCGCCGCGCGGAGGTGGAGCGCTTCGCCGGGATGGACGCGCACGCGATCGTCGCGGCGACACGCTGGGTCTGGTGACGCTGCCCACCGCGAACACCGTTCAGCGGTGCACGAGGTATCCCAGCGTGGGCTGGCAATCGAACGGGGGGTTGTGGCCGCTTCTCGCTTCGGGGCTGGGTCTGCCGGCCCACACCTTGGCCCCTGCTCCGGCCCGGACGTCCGGGCCGGACATGCTTCGTCGAGTAGGCGGGTGAGTCGTTTGGTGATCCGGACCTGGCCCCGGTTCGGTGGGTTCACGACCGCCACCCCGTCGGACACGCGCTTCGCGGGCCCGGTTCACAGCGCTGTCCCGACGGCGGTCCCGATGCCATAGGTGATCGCCATCGCCAGCAGCCCGATGACCACGTTGCGCAGGGTGGCCCGACCGGGCGGCGCCTGCCCGAGCCGGGCGGCCACATGCCCGGTCAGGGCGAGCCCGGCGGCCACCGTGGCGAAGGTCACCGGGACCCGCCAGCTGGTCGGGGGCAGCAGCACGGCCAGGATGGGCAGCAGCCCACCGAGGGCGAAGGCGACCGCCGAGGCCAGCGCCGCCTCGACCGGGCTGACCAGGTCGGTGACGTCGATGCCCAGCTCGATATCGGCGTGCGCGGCCAGCGCATCACGGCTGGTCAGCTCGGCGGCGACCTCGCGGGCCAACGCTGTGGACAGTCCCTTCTGGGCGTAGAGATGGGCCAGCTCGTCCAGCTCCTCGTCGGGGACGGTCTCCAGCTCGTGGCGCTGGAGGGCGAGCAGTGCTTCCTGGGAGTCGCGTTGGGCGCTGACCGAGGTGAACTCCCCACCGCCCATCGACAGCGACCCGGCGACCAACCCTGACACCCCGGCGATCACCAGCGGCGCCACCCCGGAGGTCGCACCGGCCACCCCGACCACCAGCCCGGCCGTTGAGGTGAGGCCGTCGTTGGCACCGAGCACCGCGGCGCGCAACCGGTTCAGCCGGCTGACCGAGGTCGAGAGCAGATGCGCCCGAGCATGCTCGGGGAACTCCTCGGCCACGGGCCGCGTCTCGTCCACGTTCACCCGTCCCGTCTGCATCGTCTGGCCGGTCAGCGCGCGTTTCCGGCCAGCGTTGCTCGCCGGTCAGTCGTGCCCGGCCGGCCAGGGTAGTGAGGTCGGGGTAGGGGGGCGCGGTCCGGACTGGCGGGTGCGGCCCCGGCTGGCAGGGTGGTGGGCATGCAGACACGGCACGCGGACCGGCTCGGCAGGAACGTCTCAGTGGTCGGGCTCGGCGCCTGGCAGCTGGGTGGGGACTGGGGGGAGGTGGACGACTCGGCCGCCCATGCGGTGCTCGGCGCGGCGCTGGGGGCGGGAATCACCTTCCTGGACACCGCCGACGTATACGGCGACGGGCGTAGTGAGCGCCTGGTGGGGTCCGCCGCCGCCGGACATCCGGAGGTCACGGTGGCCACCAAGATGGGCCGCCGGGTGCCGCAGGAACCGGGCAACTACACGGCGCAGGCGTTCGGGGAATGGGTGGACCGGTCCCGGGAGAACCTGGGCGTCGACACCCTGGATCTGGTGCAGCTGCACTGCCCGCCCACGCCGGTCTTCGGTGACGACGCGGTCTTCGACGCCCTGGACGGCCTGGTCGCGGACAAGCGGATCGCCGCCTACGGGGTGTCGGTGGAGACCTGCGAGCAGGCGTTGACCGCCATCGGACGGCCGGGTGTCGCCTCAGTGCAGATCATCCTCAACTGCTTCCGGCAGAAGCCGCTGGACCGGGTGCTGCCCGCAGCCACCGATGCCGGGGTGGCGGTCATCGCCCGGGTCCCGTTGGCCTCCGGCCTGCTCTCGGGCAAGTACGACGCATCGACCACCTTTGCGGCCGACGACCACCGCACCTATAACCGCCAGGGGCAGGCCTTCGACGTGGGGGAGACGTTTGCCGGGGTGCCGTTCGAGGTGGGCCTGGCCGCGGTCGACGAGCTCAGCGAGGTGGCGGGGCCGGGCGCGTCGATGCCGCAGTTCGCGTTGCGCTGGATCCTGGACCAGCCCGGCGTCACGGTGGTCATCCCCGGCGCCCGCAACGCCGACCAGGTGGCGTCCAATGCCGGCGCGGCCGACCTGTCCCCGTTGACCGACGCCCAACTGGCCGGGGTGCGCGACGTCTACGACCGGCTGATCCGGGAGCACGTACACGACCGCTGGTGAAGTGACCAGATCGGCGCCGCTCCCTGCCGCGGACCAGAGTCCCCGGACGGGGGGCATGGTGGCGATGCGTGTCAGATCGTCCCGACGGCCAGGCGGGTCGGTGGTCCGACGATGCCGTCGACGGTTATCTCCTCCTTGCGGTTACACGCGCCCGGGTCGGTCAGTCGGGTGGGTACCCACGATCAGAGCCACAGATGGCCCCACCAGCGGGGAACTGCTTGCGGGGATCGCCGACTCGTCTCCGGACGAGCTGCCGTAGGGGCGCGCGGATGCAATTCGGCGGTTGGCGGTGCGGTGCTGGGCAGATAATTCGTGAAATGCCGCGGGTAGTGTCGCCCCGTGGATGACGTGGCCTTCGTCGAGTACGTCGGGCGCGTGCTGTCAACGTTGAACCGGGTGGAGGCTGTCACCCTCGGTGGGTCGCGGGCGGAAGGCACGAACCGCCCGGATAGTGACTGGGACTTCGGACTGTATTACCGCGGCCAATTTGAGCCGCAGCGACTCCGCGAGATCGGCTGGCCCGGCGTCGTCAGCGAGATCGGCGGCTGGTCGGCGGTCGATGGGGGAGTTTTCAACGGCGGTGCGTGGCTGGAGATCGACGGCCGCCCCAGCGATATTCACTACCGAGACTTGGACGTCGTCGACCGGGTGGTTGCAGCTACGCGCGAGGGCCACTTCGAGGCCGAACCGCTCTGGTTTCACCTGGCGGGTCTTCCGTCGTATCTGGTTCTCGCGGAACTCGCGATAAGCAGGACCCTCGTCGGGGAGCTCCCTGACGTGTCCTATCCCGTGGCGTTGCGACAGATGGCTCCGGGGGTGTGGTGGGAGCAGGCCGAGGCCGAGTTTGACTATGCGCGGAAGTTCCACGCTGCCGCGGGCCGGCTAACCCAGTGCGTCGGGCTCCTGGCAAGGGCCGCCTCATGCGCCGCCCACGCGGTGCTCGCCGCGAGGGGTGTGTGGGTAACTAATGAAAAGCAATTGCTCATCCGTGCGGGACTCAGCGATATCGACCGGGTCCTGTCCCTCGTCAGCCCGAACCCCGCGGCTCTCCGCGATGCCGTTGACGCCGTACATACCGCGTGCTCGGAAGCAGTTCGCTCCGCCCGACTGAACGCGGAACAAGTCTGACCGTCTCGGCGCCTCGGTGCGCGACGCGTGGCCGCAACTACGCGCCGTCGGACGTGGTTGTAGTAGGCGGAGTCCGCGCGGATGATCACCAAACCCGCACCGGTGTCCGTGGTCAATTCCGTGCCCGGGTTCGGTTCGGGTCGAGTCGTACGGTTCAGAGTCGCGAGGCCGTCGGCGAGCAGTTTCGTCGCGCCCCTCGACGAAGCGGTGGAACCCTTCCGCAGCCGGGCACCGAGGATGACCGACGCGCTGGTAGGGGTGGTCGCGGTGACGATCATCGCGTTCAGCCCCTTCACCTTGGAGTAGCCGTACCCGGCGCCCTGTTTGGTGTAGCCGTAGGTCTGGCGGATGGTGTCGTCGATATCGACGTAGACGAGCTCGCCGGCATCGGGCAGCACCGGCGACCCGGCCCTCGTGGTGGCGGCCTGGAGGTTGGTGAGCAGGCGGGAGTTGATCGCGTCGAGCT
>JAABUW010009396.1_pt1 | contig 11167 bp, 7 predicted proteins | sample 5560081 | NCBI WGS metagenome assembly JAABUW01 (sample SAMN10711882, study PRJNA513363) | rock metagenome | isolation source: Antarctica rocks | place: Antarctica: Victoria Land, Knobhead sud | reverse complement strand
GCGCTTCTACCCTAATCCTAATTTCTCACCCGATTTCAAAGGAATCGACTCGATTCCTTCGTCTACTACCCTGAGGACTTCTATAAAGTAAGCCTCTATCGCGGAGTATCTCTCCCTATATTAGTTAGCTCTATTATACGAGGAGTACTAGCTAGAATGCGACGTATATTACATTACGTAATAGCCTCCTTAAAGAAGATAGGTAGTTTCCGCGTCCTTCTTATAATTTAAAGGATATTAGGCGTTAAGCGCTTACGCTCTATTATTAGCTCTTATAGCGAATTACTAGCTAAGTAATCCTTAAGCGTATACCCTAATAAGATAGTACCTAGGTAGTCGTATCCTATAGAGTAGAAGCTATATAATAGCGTATTAAGAGTAAACTACGAAGTAAGTATAAGAGGCCTATCCTCCTTAGTAGAATCTTCCTTACTATATACTATAGCGTTATTAAGTCTCTTAGGATAGAAGGAACCGTTAATCGACTTACTATTACTATTAAACGGAGATAGTACGTTACTATTAAAGGAGTACGGCGTAACGCCTACTATAGACCTATAAGAGAAAGACCGTCTTAAGCTAGAGCTATAGTACTCTACTACTAAGTATAGTAATAGCGCTAGACTATATCTCTTACCTCTACTATAACGCTCCTCCTCTATAGTATACTCCCTAATATCGTCCTAGCTTTCTATAGGTACTAAGTCTAGTCTTCTACTTAGTAGCTAGTTACTAGTAGAATTAAGCGCTAGCGAAGGTAGTCGCTAGTAAGGTCTCTCTTATCTAGGCTTATCGTCGCGGTTAATTAAATAAACGCTATAAGTAGGTAATAGTAATCGTAGTAGTAGGTCTAGGAGTATAAAGAGCTTATTAATAGTAGGCGAAGGAGAGCTAGCTAAGCTTATAAACTTAGTATTAGTAGGGTATTATATATAATATCGCTATTAATAGTTAAAAGAAGGAAAGTAGACTATAGGCTAGTAGTTTACTTTTAGTTAAGAAGGAATTAGAACGCCGCTACTACTACTTATATTAGTAGATTAAGTTATCTTATCTTCTTCTTTCTTAGCTCTTACCTTATCTTAAAAAGAAGCTAAGATATCTTATATAGGCTATAGACTTAGTTATATAATACTCTTAAGTAGAGCTTAGTCCTCTTAATTACTAGTAGGTAGCTCTTATACTAGCGTAGTAGCTATACCTAATAGCTATATAACTAGAATTAAATATCGTAGTAGGTAAGGAAGCGTACTATCTTTATAATATTAGTAAGAAGTTAGTAGAAGTAGAGCTAAAGTAGATAAATCTCTTAAAGGTCGCTTATATTATATAGGTACTTAGTTTATAGAATAGTTAGGTCTTATAATAGAGAGGAGAGTTAAAAGGCGCCTTATTAGTAAAGAGCTACTAAGATAGGATAAGCTACTCGTAGAGGTATAGATATTAGAAAGAGACGAAGAAAACTCTATCTATTCCTACTACTACTACTACTATATATACTACTACTATTAACGGTTTAATTATTAAACTATTCGCTATTCTCGTATTATAGCCTTCTTTACTACCTACTCTTTAGTAAGTAAAGTAACCTTCTTTAAAGGTATAGTATTATAGTAACTAAGTAGGTATAGTCGTTATATAGTCTTATAGTATATAGTAGTAATAGCGGTAAGAGTAGGTATCTCGTTCCGAAAAGAAGCGTAGAGTTATATATAGGCTTTAAAGTCTACGTATATAACTTAGTTTATATAATAAGTAGAAAAAGAAAGTAAGGATAGAGCCTTAGTAGGCGCTAGCTAATAAGACGTTATTCTATAGTAGCTTTAATAAGGTCGGCTAATTAGTATAGTTACTAAAGCTTAGCTTTACTCTACGCCTATAAAGCTAACTCTAAAATATAGTATTATAGTAGTAAGGTAGGCGCGGTAGTAGTAATTATCTTATTATATATAGTAGGAGTAGTAGTAAGAATAGATATCTCGTTCTAAAAGCGTAGGTAAAGTCGTCTATAAGCTTTAAAGCCTATATATATAACTTAGTTTATATAATAAGTAGAAAAGAAAGTAAGAATAGAGGCCTTAGTAAGCGCTAGCTAATAAGACGTCGTCCTATAGCGGCTTTAATAGGCGCTAGCTAATAGGACGTTACCTTATAATAGCTTTAGTAAGGTTAACTAATTAGTATAGCTACTAACGCCTAGCTACGCGCGATACCTATAGCGCCTACCTCTAATCTAAAGAGTAGAAAAGGTAATAAGACTAGGTAAAGTCTAATATTAAATAAGCTAGAGCTATTTAGCTAGTTAGATATAAGGTAGAAGTAGCTCTAGTAACCTTAACTAATAACGATAAGCCTTTAACACCTTATAATAAGTTTATAAATACGGTTATTACTAAGTAGAGCTATAGACGTAGTAGACTTAATAGATTTAACTAGTTTATTAATAGTACTACTAATCTAGTTCTAAAAGGAGGTCTACTATAGTAGTAGCTCTAACTATAATAAAGACGCTCTTATCTATAGCTATCTATAATAGTAATAGACGTCCTTAGTTATTAAGTAATAAGCGCTAAAAATAAGTAAGTATTTAGTAGAATATAGTAAATAATTACTTAGATACGAGCTAGCCTATCTAGACTACTAATTAAGGCCTTAAAGTATACTAAATACTAGTAAAGAAGCGGTCTAATTAAAAAGGACTTTATTAAGCTAGCTAATAACGATAATAAGGTCTAATTTAGGCCTAATAATAATAATAAGGTTAATATTTACTTACTATAGGTCTATATCTATATCTATATCTATATTTACTTATATAAGCTACTTTATATATAAGTCTATATTTATACGTTATTTTTACTCTATATAGACGAATATTATAGTACTATATAGTAGTAATAGTCTCTACTTAAGAAGCCGAAAGCGTAGAACGAGTAGTAGGTAATTAATAAGTCTATCTTAATAGAGGACGTCTTAGTTACTATACGTTTACCTATAGGTACAAATTATAAGGCTACTAGAGTTATACTATAGTACTATAATATATAATCCTTAACTTTTATAACCTCTATTACTTAAGGTATAAGCGCTACTTTACGTTTTTACCTTTATCTTTACTCTTCCTTTCTTAAAGCCGTAAGCTTAGAAAACTAAAAGATAACGACTATTCCTTTCTAATTAACCTCTTACTTAAGTTCCTTTCTAAATAAATCTTATATATTAATTCTAGGTAGCCTATTACTCTTAAGCTTACGTATAAGATCTATAGTATCTAGGTAATAGTTAATTTCGTACTAGAACTAGTCTACTTAACTATTCTATAACGCTTTTAAGTATAATATAATTAAAGTTATTATAAATAGGATTATAAAGAGGTAGAATACTAGTAAGAGGAGGAATAAGAAACCCCGTTTATAGTAATCTAATAGCTAATACGTACTTTTCTCTTTTAGGTATATCGAGCTAAAAGTAAGATTACTAGACGATATATAGTTTATTTCTAGTAGTCTAAGAGCTATAGACTATTACTTACTCTTAGACCGTAGTTTAGCTATAATAGTTAGGGGTAGTAATTCTAACTACTAGGGCTCGGTATTAATAGTAATGTTACTTAGGGTATAATAGCTAGGGATTATACCGCTAGGCTACTTAGGATACCGTAGACTAGAGAGAAGATACGCTAGTACTCTATAAAAGTTCTTAAAGGTATACTTATAATTATAGATTTTCCTATAATCGCCGAAGTCGAGGCCGAATTAGTATAGCTAGTAGTACTACTATATTAACCGTTCGCCGTAACTACTAGGTAGGAGTCCTAATAGTATGTACGATGCTATAGTATCTTAGCAACGTTATGTTAGTTCTCTACTAGACAGACGAAATTTGACTACGTATAGGAGAGTAGAATGTTTGTTCTTAGATCGCCTTCGTAGATCGGCTGATTGTTCAGGAGTCTAATGCGATGTCCGCCAACGATGACAAACATAGGGGTTTGAAGCTCGGAAATGCGCATCAGGAAATGGTCGTCAGGTCGTGAGACGGACGGCGTATAGCTTGCCTGGTAGCTAGTTATGACAGAGACCATAGTTGGAAATCCGAGGACGTAGGTTACCACAATGAAATATCTGAGAAGGCGCCAGTTGAGAATGCACCTCGCAAAAACAACATCCCGGTCTAGCTTTAGGGCCTTGAAGCAGTCGGTCGTCGTCGAATATAAGGCTGCCAGTGAGATCTTATCGAACGCGAACGAAGCAAATGCTTGTAACGTTACGAGACGCCGCTCTATGTGATAATCCAACGACCTCCGCAAGGCCGGTTACGCGATAGCAGCGGTCAAGACCTGCGCAAACCTGACCACGACAGAATCCCAGCGTATTTCGATGCCCTTGGCGGTGGCATATGCAAAATGGTCGAACCCAAACGTAATGCTCTCAAGATTATTACAGAGCTTGTACAGTCTTTCCAAATCGCAATTTTATTGTACATAGGGTTGGGGTCTATAATGAAGTGCGCTCGACTTCGAATGCGCTGTTCCTTTAAGCCGGACCATCGCCAGTTCAAATGCGTTCTGCCCGGGTCGGTTGTGGATAAAGTCGACCCACACAACCGACCTGAGTAATTCTCTGGCCTGGGGCCACGACTCGATACCGGCATACGAGATGCTTCTGTCAAGCCAAATGCATCGCCAGTCCGTCGGAGGAAGATTCTTTTGAGCGACGATATGTGACAATACGGTCAGCCACAGTGCAATCGGCGTAGGAACCTTCGTGTAGGTAGAATTCCATAGCCTCCATAGGGCGCTGGTAAAGAGACACAGCAGATGATCGTAGGGCTTGTCCATGACATATCGTTGCATAAACATCATGGAAGAGAAGACCAGCAACCCCGTCCGGACCACTCTTTGCAAGGCGTCGGTCTCAAAGGACAAGTGCGTGAGTCGGTAAAGAACCGAAATCATGACTTCGTTGTAAGTGTCGGGCGAGAGCTTGCGTGTCGTCTGGTAGGCAAGATTGCTGATACAGCAGAAGGCGTGAAGATCTTTCAAAACATTGCTTAATTTTCTGTCCAGGATGGTCTCTAAGAAGGTACGCAAACCATCGGCGCCGGACGGCTGGTGATTGCACCTGATTAAGCCGCGGTCCGCAACGTAGCATTCCCATGAGATCTGTTCGGTGGGGAGGAGACTTGGACGTTGTCCAGATGCCAATGCGTACTCTAGATCGGCTCTAACGGCCATGTCAGCAATACGCCAACTTTAGAGGATGGCACGGCTTTGAAGTTGGCAACGCACCTGCAGACCTTGACCTGCGTGTTATTGTACGTATTTAGAGCCCGCATTCCACCTCGGAGGCTGACAATGGCTTTTAGGCCTTTGATGTGATTCGCCATTGCCTCCATGTCTCCCATAAGCTCTGCCACCGCGGCCAGCGTTGTAACGACCATGAGAGTGGTATCGGACATTGCAGCTGATCGGTCGACATCATCCAGTCGAGCTCTGAGGAGTTGCAGGCACTGGCCGTAGTGGAAGCAGGCACGTCGGCTGAGCTGGTTGTGTGAAGTGCCTTCTAAAAATGCCCGAACGGAAAACATCATCGAGTGGAGGCAGCAGAGGTCGCTGATCATTTGCGGAAACCATCCTCTCTCCACGACATGGATGTTGAAGCAGACTTCGTAGGGATATACTCCATGTTTATTGAGATCGATCACTGAAAGTCGTTTTAGTCAGCGTTTTACTTGATAGATAAGTGTAGCATGATCGAGCAGGGAACGACTAATACATTTGACTAGATCTTGAATAATGCATGGCTCCACTCCTGACGGCAGCTGCAGTCCAGAAAACTCCGCACCGAACCGACCTGGGCTTGGCGTTGACAACCTGGACCTTGCGATCGGTGCTTCCTTGGGCGTGGTCTTTTTCAGTGCCCCAATCTCGAGGCCTGGGGATAACCAGGATCTTAGTTTGGCAGTCCGTCGGCCAGCTACACCTGCTCGAGTCGCATGGCTTCTGATGGCTGTACGGCTGCCATTTCCTACGCTCTGGCCGGAAGTGCTGTCAATGAAGTGAAGGCCAGCGCCATCTGTCATGCAACAGTCAACTTCGAACGAGAGCACGTGAGGACAGGGGAACAGGCAGTGGTACCGGGCACATTGGGACAGGTAATGCTGTGGATAGACTTACATCCGGGCTTCACCATGACAGGGTTTGGGGACTCGTCCAGCTGTGTTGGCTTGATGGTGAGTGAGATAGACGGGAGTAGTAATCTGTGGTCGAAGTTGAGCGTAGCCAAGAGAATGGATATGTCCTATTTCAGGCTAGCGATATTGATGCCAAGATCATTTCGACTTCCTATTCCAGGCTAGCGATATTTATGCCAAGACCAATTTGACCTCCTATTTGGGAATAAGCAATAATGCCACGGTGCATCCACGGTCCCGTCGCGGCCGAACAGTACAGTCCAACATACATATAGTCCAAGCGGAGAGGACGGCTGCGGGTCACATCTGCACGCCGGTGTTCCGACAGACGCTCCTGCCTCAAATGTCGTCCGTTCCCGCCGTGTAGTGTACTTGTATATATGTCGAAAGGCAGCCTACATACACGTGAACACTGGTCTCACTTCTTTGTGTTCTGTTCTATTGGCGTCTTGAATCTCTGCTCTCTATTAAGGAACGAAAGCCACACTCTCGCTCATGATGGTTGCTTCGAAGGATATGGCCCTGTTCCCAAAGAACTTCGCCAAGGTCTTCTTCAACAACCAGTTCAAGGTCAAGATCGAGTTACCGTCTGAGAAAGAGCTTCCGAGCTTAGCTGGCAAAGTCGCCATCGTCACAGGCGCCAACTCTGGGCTTGGTAAAGAATCGGCGAAGCAGCTCCTGACTCTCGGCTTGTCTCGTCTTGTAATAGCTGTACGGTCTCCCGACAAAGGCAAGACTGCAGCTTCCCAATTGAAACTTGCGAATCCCGGAGCAATCATCGATGTCTGGACTCTGGACATGGAATCTTATGAATCTGTCCAGGCCTTCGTTCGCAAATGCAGTATTGATCTCCCATCCATCGACTACACGGTCTTGAATGCCGGCGTGGCCCCAACCGCGTTCAGCACAGTTCGCTCCACTGGACACGAGACTGCGATTCAAGTCAACCACATCAGCACGGCGCTCCTTACCATTCTCCTCCTGCCAGTTCTTAAGGCCAAATCTACGCAAAGTAATCCCGCGCGCCTTACTGTGGTAAACTCCCTCACAGCCCATCTCTGCAAATTCGCAAACCGAAACGAGCGACCGCTCTTGGCCTCCTTCGACGACGTCAGCATAACTCCATGGAGCTCGGCGGAGAGATACGGCGTGTCGAAGCTTTTGTCTCAGCTCTTTCTGCTGCAGTTGACGGAGGTTGTTAAAGCTAACTACGTTGTCATCAACATGGTCGATCCAGGCCTGACAAAAGGCACAGATCTGGCTCGCGATACGAGCGGTGTACTTCGGATCGCTTCAAAAGCCTTCTCCTCAATCGCAGGCAGGCCGGTTGACAGGGGTGCTGCTACGTATGTGGATGCCTTGTTGTGTCATGGCAAAGAGTCGCATGGATGCTTTCTCATGAACACCGAGATCTCACCGTAAGTAGACACACTCCTCTCCCCTTCCCAAGTGAGCTCAACGGTGTAAGTGGCCTTAGAGCCATTACTGACAGAATCGTCAACGGCAGGCTTGCGAGTTTCTACTATTCCGCCGACGGGAAGACTGCACGAGAACAAGTCTGGAAAGAGACTATGAAGGAGCTGAGCTTTGCCCGTATAGAGGACATTATTGCTTCCATGATATAATTGGACCCGTCCGATTGGATTAGACTATTGTTGTCTCTCTGGGTCTTATCACAGCAAGATGTTTGAATTGAGAAGTATCCACACTCCGCCTGGGAGTTAGTATCTATACTACATTGTTTCTAACATTTGCCTCCAAGACAAGGAGGATCATGCAATTTGACGATGCATCTACTCTACTATACAGGTACATTGAATGAACGAAAGTATCACTATGATGCTTGTACAGCCGCGAATCGTATTTCGTGAACCTGAGACTATCTGTCTTTCATTCGCGGAGCAGCTCTGCGAAATCTCGAACACTGAAACTGGAGGTTCGGAAACCGAACGCTATGTGTGGAGGCTCCGGAGCTGGGCTTGTAGCTGGATGCAAAGTATTGACTGGAGCAGTGCAAGGAGCAGTCGAGCACTCGCACTCCATCTTCGTTCACTGAACACCCTAGCGGGCACCCAAACTGCACCTAAACGAAGACGATCTGGGCGTGAAGTATTCCACGTGGGAGATGGACAAGACGTGGTCTGGCAGGCACACGCTCCGCCTCTATGGGGCTCTCAGCTCCGACGAAGCGTCCCTCCTAGTAGAAGCTAGGACCGAGCACTGCGGGCTGAACGCCTGTCTCTTCAGGAAGAAGCTCGCGGAAAGTCCGGCGTGCGATTGAAGACGCGGTGACGAGACAGTACGACATGTGCTGCTACACCGCGGACGGTGGGCTAAGGCTCGCGAGGCGTTGCGAGAAGCAACCGACGACAGGTGGGGAGACATTTCATACCTGTTGCGAGGGTGGAGCGTTCAGAAGGATATGAATACGGGCAAGCTAGTAGATAGCCTACGCGATAGTTAGAAGCCGAGTCTTAAGGTTATTAGAGCCCCGATTCGCTTTCTTTGTTAGACTAGTAGACTTTCTCGTTCTATAGGTATAAGGCGTAGATGAGTTGTTTAATAATCTTTCGTATTATAACGTAACGACGATTTTATTATTATATAAGGTACCGCTTAAAGACCCTTATACGGAATACCGTATATCGTAGAGGGCCCGGCTTATTAGTCTAGACGTTAGGTATAGTTTCTTAGTAGTTAGTAATAGACGAGTATAGATCTAGCTTCTAATTAGCTAGTTAGTAATAGTTTAAGGGCTTAGTAGCTACCGCTTACTACTTTAAGCCGTTTAGGTTTCCTAATTAAGTAGTTCGTAGCCGCGGAAGTAAATAATTAGCTACTAAGTAACTATAAGAAAGTATTTCGTCTTATCTTTTACTAGTTACGGCGCGTTTTTAACGCGCTTATACGTTATCTACTACTTAAAGTACTCTTCTACCTCTTCTTAGTATCTATTATCTCTTTAATATAGCTCTTTTATAGGTAATAACTAATAATATTACCTTTTAAAAGCCTAATTCGAGTTATTTAAAGGATAAGTAGCTCTTCTACTTTAAAATTAATAGAGTAGAATACGCTTAGAAGATAGAGATTAGTATAGTAGTAAAAGGGTATAAGGCTTCCTTAAAGATATAGGATTAAGGTAAAAAGCTAGTTAATATAGTAGATTACTTAGTAGAGGTATACTATTACTATAAGTATAAAGTTAGTAAGAGAAGGTAACTACTACCTATTATAAACGGAATAAGTAGTACTAGTAATTATATAAGGCTTATTTATAAGCGTAAGCTAAAGATAGGTAAATTAATACTTTTAGCTTAAACGGCGTAGTCGAAGATAGCGCGCTTATTAGTAAGTATAAAAGATTATAACGTCTTTAAGCTACTACTTATATATTAGTTCGTCTTTTACTAATTAACTTTATTTATACTAAAGAACGAGTTCTTTAAAGTAGTAGTATATTACTTATACGAAGGTATTAGTCCCTTATTACTTAAGGCCTTATTAACGCTACGGAAATAGATAATAAGCGAGTTAAAGGCTTAAAAAGAGTAGCTAGTAAACGAGTCGTCCGAATATATTAGTAAAGTTAACGTAACCTTTAATATCTAGCTCGCTCGTAACTAAAGGAGATATATAAGCGTCTAAGCCTATTAAATTAGTCTATAAGACTACTAGCGACGACTAATTATCTTTAAGCGAATCTATCGCTCTCTTATTAGTAAGAACTAAGTAGACGTACTTCTTAAGGTACTTAAGGACTATTAAATTAATTAACGGCTCTATTACGTAGTATTAAATAACGTCTCTATAAATAATACTATAGTTACCCTTTTTTTACGGTAGCTCGAGCCTAATATTAGTAATAAAGTAATCTACTCTTACTATCTACGCTACTTTAGTTATTTCGTAAACCTCGCTATATAGAGTTTACTTACTATAAGTAGTATTAAAGTAATAACTATAAGCTACTTACTAACGCTAAATAGCGACTACTTAACGAGAAACTTACCTTAAGTAACTAGTAATACCTTAAGTAGGTTTATACTTACCTTAAAGCCTTTTACGTAGCTACTATAACTATAAAAGGGTATAGACTACTATTAAATAAGTACTTTATAAGCCTTTACGGCCTTATAGATAAGATCTACGGCTAAGAGGCTTATACTCGTAATAAGATAGCTAATATAGGCCTTAAAGCTACTCTTTATACTACGTAGTATAAGACTAAGAAGTATTACAAGCTCGTAGATAATATACTAGTCTATTACGCTATAATTATCCTTAATTTAACGCTTAAAGACCGCTAGTTCTATTAAGAGTAGATAACTAATACGTTATTAAGTTAGAATAAGCTTATAATTAACTAAGTTTGAGCCTTATAGTACTACTATTAATAGTAGTAATAGTAATACTATACTATATAAACTAACGACGATAAAGAAGATAACGCCTTTACTTATATATAGGCTATTAAGAGACTAAAGCTTAGTCCTTTATAGTTATAGGCTTTAGTCGATTACTTTAAAGCCTATATTATAATAGATTTACTACTACTACTAGAAGATAAGAATAAATACTTTAACGTTATTAAATACTAGCTTAAGCTTACTTTAGATACCTTAAACGCGCTCTTTTACCTTACTATAATCCCTATAGCCTACCTATTAAAGCGAATCGAGCGTACTACTTTTCTTTCTATATAATATATAATAAGGCTAAGTAGAGACGTATTTACTTCTTAAAGGAAAGTATTCTTTTAACGTTTAAGTAATATCTAATTATATAGGTAAAAGGTAATTAAAACTATTATTAATAGAATTAATAGTATATTACGATCCTATAAGGTAGTATTACGTAAGTACTTCTTTAAAGAGTAGGTAGTAGTAGGTATTTAGATAAGATAACTCGAATATACTATAAATAGTTATAGACCTTTTAGTAAGATTATAATATAAGTTAAATATAAGTA
>JAABUW010009394.1_pt1 | contig 11168 bp, 4 predicted proteins | sample 5560081 | NCBI WGS metagenome assembly JAABUW01 (sample SAMN10711882, study PRJNA513363) | rock metagenome | isolation source: Antarctica rocks | place: Antarctica: Victoria Land, Knobhead sud | reverse complement strand
TTCGTCATCATAGCGGAATTTGTCCTCGAAGTTTTCGCGGAGTTTGAGCAGGAGGTTGCCTTCCATCATCTCCTCGTCGATCTTGTCCCGCAAAGCGCCCCAGGACTTCCTACGTAGCCTCCACAGTCCGACTTCGACTTCGTCGGGGCTGGCGTCGAAGCTGCGCGCGCGTTCGGTGAAGCGAATCTCAGCGTGGGAGACTGTATCGGTGAAGACGGACCAGATGCGGTCCCAGAGGTCCTTTTCGGAGGGCTTCTCGCCGTCTTCTGGGGCGCCGGAGCCTGCGCGGCCGGAGCCGAGTTTGTTGAATTCCATGCCGATGCTCTCGCCCAGGCGCGAACGCACCCAGCGCTCTGAGCGTGTGGCTAGGCGGCGCATTTCCTCTTTCCGTAGGCGTCCGCTGACCTCGTCGATCTCCTTTTGGTAGAGGTTTAGCTGGGATTTGTAGTCGCTCCAAGGTGTCCCCGTCACCAAGCTCGCCTGCGCCTCGGACTCGAATCGCTTGATCGACTTCTGCTTCTCGGTCTGTACAATCTTATAGAAGTCGTAATTGCCTCCCTTCTTTTGCCCAGCCTTGACAGCGGTGGACACAGCTTCGCTAAAGTCGTGAATGCCGCTCTTGTGGGCAGCAGTCAACTGCCCTTGAAACAACGTCTTGAGCCGGCCATCAATCTTGGCCGCCAGCTCCGTCTGTTTCGTCTTGAACACGCCCTTGTGGTATCTGCTCGCTTCCTCCTCGAAGCTCTTCAGTACCAGCTCCCGCGCCCCACCCAGCGTCTTGCCGAGCGCAGCGATCACGATCGGTGCTCCAGCAGAGACAGCATTCGACTGCTGCTCCTCCAAAGGCGCGATAGTCGCATCGAAAGGCAACAGAACCTCTTTCGCGATCTCGTCACAACGAAATTGCGCCAGCAACTCCTGCTGTGTCGGGAGATCGAGGTCCTTATTGCTGTCGATCTGCTCCCATACACCCGCAGCATACATCGGGAATCCGTCAGCGGGTATCCGTCGATGGTACTGGGGCAATAAAACTGGGTCATCTGCATCGTCTACCAAGCCAGCCTTTTTGGAGTCCACGTAGCCCTCCCTAAATCTGGTGCCCAGCTTCGCGACCTCTTGCTCGAAGCACTCCGGCTGCAGAATCTTGTGAGGCAGTGCAACGAAGGCAAAGTCAAAGTAGTCGTTGATCTTGCTCTTCTCCAGACCTGGCGGCTTGCTCAAACCAGACCATATCCGCTCCAAGTCCTGCATCAATGTGTTCTTCAGATTGGCGAGCGGCGTATGTCCGAGATGATCTCGAATGACGAAGAACAGCAGCGACTTGGTGACATTTTTCGAGTTCTTGAGAAACAGCTGCAAGTCCACCTCGAACACCGTCTTCAACAGGCCCATGTTGGCGCCCTGGTACAACCCAACCTGATGCTCCCAGATGTTCACAATCAAGACCTCGCTTGTCGCCAGCGCGAACAGCGCACTCTTCCGCTCGAAATCCTGGTCCTCGCCTCTTTCCCGCCCATCCGTACCCTCGACATCCATAACCAAGATGTTCTCCGCCATGCACCTTCCCTGCCCATCCTTCGCACCCCCCTTCTTGTTCTTACTCATCCATATTCCCTTCGTGGTCTGCCGCCTCTCCCGCTCGCTCATAACCCCAAACTCAGTCCCGAACAGATAATTCAACAGCGTACTCTTGCCCGTACTCTGGCTTCCAAAAACAGATATCAGGTGGTAGTTGAACCCAGCCTTGGTGATCCCCTCCGCCTGCAGATACTGTGGCATCTGCTCGTTGAAGTTCTTGTCCTCGTCAACGATTTGGACGCCATGTTCGAAGTCCTGGTTCGCACCGCTGGCGAAGTGGCTGTTCACTGAGCCGTTCATCGTCAAGACCGAGGGGGCGGTGGGATGGCGGATTTGCGAAGAGGGCCGGCCAGAAGAGCCGTTCGGTTGTAAGGTGGACATCGTGGGCTGCACGGTACGAAGGTACTGCCGTACAGGATTGTGCTGACGATAGTATTGGTTGGATGCCCTGGCTTGGCTGGCCAAAATGTTCCGAGTGACGCCTGCCAACTTAATTTCGACGTCAGTGTGGCGTATGTGGCTGTGTGGACGACCCCATCATCTGTTCGGAGGGAGTACGGAGGAGGACGTGGGAAACAATGCTGTAGCAGAGCGAACATCTCCTTTGTCCGTCAATATGAGTATAGACTCTTCGTCCGCATCCCAACGATCTATGTTTGAATGGACCTCGCCTTCCCCCCTCTACTCACTCCAAGAACGCCTCCACAATGCTGTCCTAAACCCACAAGACGACTACAAGTTGAGCCACTTCTCCTCAACGGCGAACAGAAGACTGCGAACTACGTCGCTGGGACAGCCCAGCAGTAAGGCGCGCCCAAAACCAGATCGAGATCTCGACCACACTAGCATCCATTATGTCCCTTCTGCTGCCACATCTTCACACTCTTCACCTCCATGCCGTGGTCCCAAGTGGGATACCACTGATCACGCGCATTCCAAAAGTCCAGCTTCGCGGTTGGGGATTCATTGACCCATGGTTTTCCGGCCATGCCGTCTTCAAACCAATTGTTGGTTCTGATTACACAAGATTAGCGGATGGAGCTAGATGGGGGAAGGCCTTGCTACTCACCCTCCCACAGCGACGTTCAAGATGAGGTAGAAGTCCTGATCAAACGGCGTTGAGTCTCGTCCTGTCTGAGACCAGGGATCCACGAGGCTTGTGCCGTTGGGTGTCGAGGGAGGGAAGTCGCCTTTCGCCCAGAAAGGCTTGTCGAAGTTCTGTGTGGATGCATCAGCTGAGGTGTGTCGTGGTCGTGGGGAGGAGGACTTACCGTGTAGAGTACTTGCAGCAATCGGGTGTCGACGTAGGTGAAAATGTACTTCTCGCTCCATTCTAGTCCGAAGGTGTGGTATTTACCGCTGTAGGTACTGTGGAGTGCGGAGAGCTTTTCGTTGTTCTGCCACCAGTTGTCATTTGCAGGATCAGGACCCCAGTGGAGAGCTGACGAGATGATGTTGTTCCCGCCTTGTGGGAGGTAGGTGTGGTTGTTACCTGTTACAAGAAGAAAAAAGATCAGTTTGTGTGAGTGTGGGCAGTGCGGAGAGTAGTGGGTACTCACCTCAAGATTCCATCACATCTGCAAACCGCGAAGGTCACCAGTCAGCGACATCTCTCCTTCGAAGATTGCTGGTTACTCACCGATTTCTCCGGAGGCTGGCCATGGACCCTAAGTCTCTTTGACCGGCAACATCAAGATAGCAGGCCACGGCCAGTTGCCTGCTGGAAGCCTGGCTTCAACCTCGACCCGGCCATATTTGATGCTAGCGCCCTTCTTCGTGCTGATGCGCGCAGACTTGACCGGACTGACGATCGTCCCGTTTGTCGTACTGGTAGTCGCCACACAGTTCGACCATACATCGGACGTGCATTGTCCGCTTTTCAGCAGGTTGATGGTGTTGTTCGTCTCGATCAGGATCTTATCCTGCAGAGTGGGCTTGAGGATCAGGAGACCATCTTGAGTGAAGGCATTCTCGTTGGTGTTGGTAGTCTCTTCGAACTGGCCGTTGCCGAAACCACCAACTTCTACTTCCTTGGTCCAAACGCCCATATCAAGACCATTTGCGAAGTCGGATTCGTACACCGTACAGTATTTGTGGTTAATAACCGTGGACAGCCCTTGAACGATTAAGTAGGCAGCAATGCCCAGGCCAGCGAGTATGCCGAGCAGAGGTATGATAGTCACCCACTTCTCCTTTGGGTCTTTGCGTTTCAGCCATGGCTTTTCGTTCTCTCGATTCTGTATTCTGCGTGAGCGGAAGTATGGTTGCTCCTGTTGTTGCTGTTGTTGGTAGGCAGTCGAGGAGGTGACGAACGATCCTGGCTTCGACCCTGAAGGTGTGTTGGACGCATAGGGAGTTGCGAAAGGGTTCGCTGGCCTCGAGAATGGATTAATGCGGTCTTCATCTGGGTTTGGGGTGTGGGATCGTGGTGTCGTGCCCGCAGTCGTGGTGCTCGTACCCCAGCGATTGTAATCCATCTTTGTACTACACAACTGACCTGTCCCGAAAATCAAGCAGCATTCAACCGAGAGCTGGTGGCTTGACTTGACTACTTTTCAGTCTATCGTAATCGCTCGCTTAAGGGTTGATTTTATGGGCTCCAAAGACGTTGTAAGATCGCTTTGGTTTTTGCCCGGCTTGCAGTCGATTGAACAAAGCGCTGTTCATGGTGACAATCTTGCTGTGTAGCCACGCTTTCAAGCACATCAGATGGCTGATCTTTGAACTTGAAAGGAGCCTCCTCCTTGGTCTAGTCGCCCCTCCAGTGATGTCAAAGATCCTTTCAGGCTCGTCTGACATAACCGGTATAGAGTAAAGAGCCCAGGCTGTACGCTGTGGCCAGTCCGCGGAAGTTGCCACCTATACATGCCTTCAAGTTGAACAGTAGCGTCTGGTAGAGGCTTGAATATCCCCATCTATGACATAATCCAGCCTTTGCACTGCAGGATTATCTCTATGGATAAGGATCGGAAATGTCTCGGAGCTCAAGTCATCCCAACATCTTCCCTTGGCAGACCTAAAATCACTCCACCAATTCCTAAGCACACCTTCTCCTTCAATTTAATACTTGACCTGCAAAGTCAAATGCGTTCCTCCTCAATATGCAACCTCATAATCCCATATCCTCATTGCCTTTGCCGACAGGCCCAGGTAAGAGTAGCCTTGCCGCCACTTCTTCGCCTTGCTTGCAACCTACACAAGTATCGTCTTTGTCATTTCATAATTGCATTGGTAAAATTTCGCGGATGTTTTCGGTTCGAAACCCCAGTACGAAGCTAGCAGCTTCCTTGGGAATCTTCAGCAGATTCATACCCTTCTTCGCTCGTATGAACCTTTCCCTGTCAAACAAGTCAAGACGTAATTCGCTCCCGAACCACCAGCGCAATAAGGGTTCGCTCCAGATACTAGCGTGATTGTATCCTAGACGGTGGAGAGTGCCCATTCCTTCCCGGCTTGTGCCCGGCGGGTCTTGGCCAGTGACCATGGACACAGCCGTCAGTTTCTCTGGTGATAAAGAGTTGGCGCAAGCTAGTGCATAGGTTCCGCCGCCCAAGGTACCCTGTTGAAATAGACTGTCAACGTGCGGTACCGTTTTCAGATTGATGCCAAGGAACAGTCTGGATGTACCATCGCCGCGTACTTCCCTATGTTCAGATGCTCCGAGAGCGCCCTCACATCAGTGGTGTGATCTAACACCGTTCGCTCCGGCCGCAGCGAGCTCCAACCGATACCAGGCCGCTTAACAATGATGTTGCGCTCGGCGAAGTTTTTTGCATTGGCCATTCCGACACGTATAACCATGAGCATCCGGCAAGCCCCTTAGCAAGTGCGATTTCGTTGCGCGATGGCTCGTAGCGGCTGCCAGTATATGTACAGTGTTCGGCTAGGGAGACACCAGACTAGGTGAAGCACCGTCACCGTCCTGTATTAGCTGCTCACACTTTTCGGAGTTACATCCAGCGACACAGCTGTGTACAGGTGTCCGATAGGATGGAGTCCAGGATACTAGGTCCGTTTCGTAAAGGACTGCGCCTCGTGTCTCTTCAACAGGCGTATCGACGTCTTCGGAAACGATTGTGTCGACCTCGAGAGCGGAGGCAATGCTCTGCTTAGGATCCACCTCTTGAGTGGTTCACGCCCTAGCCTTGTGTCTGTAATAAGCACCGGAAAGGTAAAACCAGGAGCTTTCTAGACAACAAAGTCATTATTTGTATATCGTGCTAGCATATAGTAGTACCGAAACACCTAGAAGGGCATTAGCGAAGATTCTATAAAGGCATTAGAAAGTACGTCCGGCAACGTATTATAAGTATTATATATTAGATATAGGGTGTTACCCGTACTCCGGATAAAGTCGAACATCCCAACCTATAAAGCCTACCGTTCGTTAGGTTACCTATATTTAACGGTATATATACGTATTAATAGATAAATACATACGTAAAGAAATATAGATATATATATAGGGGGAAGACGCTAGTATAGATATAGGCGTATTATAAAGAAGTATACTAATAGAGGTATTAGTAAGAACGAGGTAGTTAGGTAGATAAACGTTAAAGAGAGACTCCTAATTACGTATAAGTCGGTAGCTAGCGGTACTAACGATTTTTTAAAGCGGGTAGATAGTAACGATATTTCGTAGTCGAGGTAGGGTCTAAAGAAGTAACGCTAGTAGACGATATAGATAAGTAGAGATAAGCGAAAATAATATTTAGCTAGTATAAGATAACTAATAGGAAGCTAGGGCCTAAACGCGCCGTTAAGGGTAATTCTAGTTAATTTATACTAAATATATAGTTATTATTTACTAGGTAGGCCGGTTATTTAGTATAATTTTAAAGTAAGGAGTAGATACTAGCGTATATCTAGCGTACTACTAATAAAAGTATAGACGACGGTTTAAAGGATATATATCGTAGTACTAAATAGTTAATATAAGTAGTATTCTAAATATATAAGCTAGAGATCGTTAGTAAGGCGGCGTTAGAGACTATTAACTAACGGGAGATAGGCGTAGAGTCTAATAAAAGACTATTTTATACTAGCTAGTAAGTTAAGACAATTCGAAAATATTATAATAGCTAGATATATATATTACGATATATATAGTAGATAGTATTCTAAAGAGAGCGACCTAAGTATATAATTACTAAGCGGTAGTCTAAGTATTTAAAGAAGTTATAAGAAGCCGCTATACTTAGAGGGTAAGACTATAAAGAAGATAGGCTTAAAAGAAGTAAGGTATAGAGAATAAAAGAATAATATTAAGTAATTAAGGATATATATAGAGTTTTTTAAATTACTATATTAGATTATAAATTAAAGAATAGTAAGTTTAAGAGTAGTATTATAAGTAGCTTAGCTATACTAGGAATCGATAGCTAAAATAGTAGTTAGAAGCCCGCTATAAGCTATATACTAATTTTATTCGTAATTATTACCGTTATAAGAGTATTAGTCGTATATTAGGCGTAGTAGATCCGATAAAATAGTATATAAGAGAGTATTACTATAGGGTAGTTAGTAAAAGAGGCGAGTAATAATAGTAGAGTCGGTAGTAAATAGTATCGATAAGTTAGTAGCTTAGTATATAATATTACGCGAATTTAAAGGCCGTATTAGCCTAATAGATTAGATTTTAAGGATAAGAATATATAGGTTAAAGATTCGTATAATAATAAAGGTAGATAGGAGAGTAGTATAAAAAGGAAATAATATTTTAGTAAATAAGATCCGATTCGGTATAGAATATATCCGTATCGTCGTCTATAGGTTATATAAAACTATACGGAATAGACTTAAAACGGAGTTATTATTCGTTAATAAAGTTAATATATTACTAGACTTCGATATTAAATTATTAGCGGATAATATAGCTAAGTTAAGTAAGGAATAGAATTTCTTATAAGATAGGAACTAATTCGCCGTAGATAGCTAACGATAGATATAGTAACCTATATTCTTAAATAAGAAGATCGAGTAAAGATTTACCCTTAGTAAGTTAGAGTATATAAAGAGTCGAGACGACCTCTAATAGAATTAAAAGGTATTTAAGTATTATTTTCGAGGTATACGCTATTTTAAAGAAGAGTATATAGTATTAGTATATTTAATAGTAGAAGTACCTACTTAAGTAATAGAACTAATTAATAGCTAAATTAAGAATAGGCTTTATAGTCGTAGTTAGCGTAGTATTTTTATTAAGAATAGAATAGTAGATATAGTAACGTCGTAAAGAATAGAGTACTAGTAAGAAATCTAAGATTATCTATCGATACGTACTACGGAAGGTTAGTAAGTTAATCGTATATAGTATATAGTTATTAAATCTATAGGTAAAGTAACTATAAAATATAGTATATAACTAAACTAATTTTAGCCTAATTATATAGGAATCTAAACTTAAGGAGGATTAAAAGGTAAGCAAAGATAAAAATAGAGGGTTTAAGGATAAAGGTAATAAGGACGAGGGCGTAACTAACGACGATAAAGAGTAGAGTAATAATAAGATAAATAACGAACTATAGCCGACCCCTAAGAATATAGATAGGTTTTAGGATACTAATCGGTTAAGAAGGGTAATATAGGGTAAGTATAAGGAGAGTTATAAATAGGTAGTATCGATACGAGTAAGTAGTAGTTTTAAGTAACTATAAATATCTAAGAAGGAGAGACGGTTATAGAGAAGTAGAGCTTATATAGTAGTCGGCCCTAAGGGTAGTACTAGTAGGCTAACGGAGCTAGCTTATTACGTATAGGCTTTCCTAATAACTATCCCCCCCTCTTAAGGCTTCGTCCTTAGAGCTAGTAATACGTAGTCTTAGTAGGTACTATAGCGCTATAGCGCTAGTTACGCGCTTACTTATCGCGGTACTACGTTACTATAGTAGCGATCTTTATATATTAAGCGTATATACTATTTAGTAGTAGTAGGTATATATAACTAACGGCGGAGTTACCTAGCCCCTATAGTATTACTATAGCGTTACGAGGGCCTTTTAGTATCGCTCTAGCGGCGGTATTATATAAGTAGGGCTATATTAGAGCTTTATTTACTCCTTTAACCTTCTACCTTATATCTATATTACTATAGGTCTTTAAAGCCCTTTAACCTTCTTATTTATTTATTATTACTCTATTATATTTAGTAGTAATATACTTAGTAGCTCTAGTAGTAAGAAAACGATACCTCTATCTAGTAAGCGTTATTCTTAAACTAACTATAGCTCTACTCTACTTAATAACCGTCGCGGTAGTACTCCTAGTAAGTTTCTTAGCTACTCCTATATCGTACCTACTAATTATCGTAGCTAGGCCTAATATAAGCGCCCTAAATATAAACTACCGTCCTTTTAGCTTTACGCCGATTAATATACCTACGATAGAATACCTATATAGTCGTCTTAGTACGCCGTATACTATAACTTACGATAGCTAGCGTATAGGTACTAAAGGTAGTCCTTAATCTTTCGCTAATTCTCTAATACTAGAGACTCGTAACCTCTTCGGTATAGGGCTAGCCTCTTAGTAGTCCTCTTCTTAAGCCCTAAACCTAAGCTCCTTTAGTAACCCTAACTCGATAGTAAAGGCCTAGCTTACTCTTAGTCTTAAGTTATTAAAGCCTATATTAGACGCTAAGAAGAAGCTATATTAAGTATATAATCTTAACGAGACTAACGTATCTTTAAAGGACCTCCTCGTCGTCCTTAACCTTCTAGAGTAAATTATACTACGACTAGATCTCCGTCGTTATATCTACCGTAAGTATATCCGCTACTAGGGCCTCGATATACTACTAGCTAGCTCTAGCTACTCTTACGTCTCTTTAAGTAATAAGTATAGTAACTATAAGAATTTAAAATCGAATCCTAAGTACGATACTAAGTATCTAGCTAAGTTTAACCGTAGCCTTAATATAGTAGAGTAGTACTACTAGCGTACTATTCGTAATAACGGAGCTAACCCCTTTTAGATTACTAATCGCTAGTCTAAGTTCCGTACTTACTATAAGAGCTTTACTACTCGTCTCTATATAGTTATTAAGGAAGTAGAGAACGACTACGATAATAGTATCTCGAAGTAGCGTACTACTTACCGTACGTCGTTTAAGAAGAATAGTCGTTCTTTTAAGGATTATATAGATATCTTTAATAGTATAGAGCTAAGTAATATTGTATCTAACTATAAGATAGAGCTTAAAGTAGTACGTAGTATAACGAATTAAAAGAAGCGTTTAGCGTACTATATATTACGATCCTATAAGTAGTATTACGTAAGTGCTTCTTTAAAGAGTAGGTAGTAGTAGGTGTTTAGGTAAGATAACTCGAATGTACTATAAATAGTTGTAGACCTTTTAGTAAGATTGTAATATAAGTTGAACATAAGTATATTAAAGATATCCTTAGTTCCTATATACTAAATAAGTGTTACTAGCTTACTAGGCTCGTAACGAGCTAGTTAAGTAGTGCTTACTATCTCGCTATCGAGTAGTCGAGTAATATTACGTAGTTCCTATACTATCTTACTTACTTAGCGTCGAGATATATACGTACCTATACGTCTTTCCTCTAATTACCTATATTCTAGTATCTACCCGTAATACTATCCCCCTTCTAGCTTAGCTATCTTAGCTAAGCTAGATTATAAAAGGCAAGCGTATACCCTTCTTTCCCCTACTATCCGTTATATCTTAGTCCTTAATAAATCGTCTTTGTCTTATAACTAAAATATAACGACTTAGACGTCCCTCCGAATCTCCCTACGACTATTACTTCCTATTTAGTTACTACTATACTATTATAGATAGTTCTTTAAGAGTAAAGTACTCTAAGTATATACGCGTTAGGAAACTCTACGTAAACCTTTCCTAGAGTTCCCTTAATAAGACTTAGGAAGATTATTAGAAGAAGGTAGATAATAATAAAGATCTACTAGTAGAGGTTATAGCGCGGTTAATACGGAATAAGAAGATTCTTCGCTAGGCTACTAAGCGCGCTAAGAAGAAGGCTTAGTACTTAATATCTACGATAGATACTACTAGAGAGTTAGAGGATCTAGATCTATAGGAGGACTATCCTACTACGGACGCGATAGTCGGTCTTTCGCCTACTATATAGTCTACTCTTAGGTAGCTTAATAATTTTATCGACTTTAGTTCCTCCTCTACTAGTATAGCTCTAGTAGAAGGTTCCTAGTAAGTCGACTAGGTATTAGTTTAGTTCTTCGTAACTACTAGCGGAATTTAGTAAGTATCGTTAATTCTAGTATTCTCTATTTATACTAACTAGGGTTTCTTTAGTAATAGTTCCTAATTATTCCCTAGTAGGTATCTATATAATATAGTAGTTCCTACGAGTTATCCGCCTCTAGATATCCTTACTACTTTATAAGGTATTAGTTTCTATCCTAATCCTATATTTCCTCTACTTCGAAGACGTCGTCTTCCTATAGCTCGAAGTAGAATATAGTTTATAGTAGGATTTCTAAATTAGCTAGTTCTAGTATAGATATATAGAAGACTAGGTACACTCTTACGTCCTTTAGAAGTTCGAGTCGGTAGTTATTAGGTCCTTTAACCTCGTTAATTA
>JAABUW010009391.1_pt1 | contig 11169 bp, 9 predicted proteins | sample 5560081 | NCBI WGS metagenome assembly JAABUW01 (sample SAMN10711882, study PRJNA513363) | rock metagenome | isolation source: Antarctica rocks | place: Antarctica: Victoria Land, Knobhead sud | reverse complement strand
TGCGCAGCACATTTCGAGCAGGCTGTCTGCGAGACTTTAGTGCAAGCGTTGCATGCCGACGAACCGCACGACGAAAACTGCAGGCAGACTTGCACGCACTCTTGGACAAGGAACTCATGCCTATAGCTATGATCTTACAAACGTTTGACAGGGGCGCAAATCAGGCACGAGCGATTGCCTGTGTGCAACGGTTCAATGAGAACGGTTCAATTGCCTGTCTGCAACGGTTCAATGAGAACCATTACCTCGTCGGTTCGTATTCCTCTATTCCTGGACCTTTTGAGCGACCTCTGGCGATCTTACGCTCGAAGCCTGAGTGGCACTAAGATCTGGTATTGTTCAATTGCCAGTCACTTCAACAGCAGCTTCTCCAGGGAGAGCGCAGCAGGGTGGTCTCAGGTGTGACAGCTTTGCAACACAAGATATGTCAAGAGCCAAACACAACCGTATCTCACTTCGATAGATCTGTCATTTGACGCATAACATCTTCATCGTTGTCTAGTGCTCCCTCTCTGACTAGCCGAATAGTACCAAGCAGTTCTGCGGCAGATATCACTGTATCTTAACCCAGGGAAAAGCCTCTGCTTGTACAACTCCACCAAAAGCTGCATCACAGGTTTGTCACCATACATGGCTCTCTCCTTGACTTTGCCCACCACATACTGCGGAAGTTCTAGACCACAGGGCCTTGCAGCAGAGCGTTTCCCTGTGCTACGCAACTGGCTGAGCCTGACAGCACTTCTCCTACCAGGGTTTGCAGAAGCCTGTGGGAACAGAAGGCAGATCTTCAAAGGCATGCAGCTGCAATCTGGAGATGTGCAGTAAGGCCTGAGCTGTCAGCATTTATCCACAGCTTGTAGCATTCCGCCACAACCCACATAGTGCTCCTGTTGAGACAGAGGGCAGAGTCCAGATGAAAGGCCTGAGTTTGCCCTCTAAAATCATGCAGCAAGGCTTGGCGTAGTTTGAGCCTGGCATCAATGCATGTACAACCTGATGTGATGCCGAGCCTGGCTGCAGTGCACCTGCAACCGGAAGGCGGGCACACACTCCCCCACTACCCAGGGAGTACTCCAGTGGAAGAGTGCAGAATTCGAACCAAAGGGCATGAGTCTGGCCTCTGGCATGGTCCAGCAAAGCCTGCCTTGGTACTGCCAAGCGCAGCAACACACCCAGCAGGGTTTGCCGGGCAAATGCTCCTTCACTCACCAAAGACTAATCCAGTAGAGGTCTAGGTAGAAAGCGCAAGTCTGCTGACTGGCATGACCTTGCACAAGAGACATGAGATGTGAGCTTGGCTGATGCCGTCAGCTCCTGCATAATGCCAGTGGGGATTTGGCTGGATGAGTACTACTGTGGCACCAAGTGACAGGCATTTGGAATCATGTGAAGTAATTTGCTTACCAAATGGGCCAAGCTACATCATCTTATTGCCTGCAAAGCTCCTGATTGCCTGCAAAGCTGCTGCAGCTGATATGTCGAAGTTTTTGTCAGATGCAGACATGCAGAATAGCATACAGCTAAGTCACATTCAGTTGTTGTGTTTATCATAGGTGTTTATCATAGGTGTTTATCATAGGTGTTTATCACAGGTGTTTATCATAGCTGAAAGTCTGAATTCCTGAAGTAATTGCATGTCAGGATGTGCCCATTCAGGTGCCACAAGCCCATGATAGTAGCCACAAATGTACAGGAACACTGAGGGTCAAAAGCAACACTGATGATGGTAATGATGATGGTCATGGTAAGGGTAGTAGGAATGGTTATGGTCACAATGGTAAAGTGTTTTGCTACTGAAAGCAGTAACAGGTATGTACCAACTAGACTTGCAGCAATCCTTGTTGCAGAGCTGCATTGACATGCATGACTATGTATCACATGCCTGCAAGCACGGCTAATGACAGAGTCAGGTGTGTCAACAAGAACATATCATGCTGCACAGCTTCATCAACATGCATGACTTGCATAACACATGCCTGCAACCACGGCCAATGACACATCACGCAGCAGAAACATTTGTATGATTGCACGACACAACTGCCTTACCAAGTTTATGGCATACAGCACAGCTGCAACTCCATGATCTACCAGTGCTTTTCCATCAATGAAAACTGTCAGCTTCTCACTGGCATGCACCTGCACATTGGGAAAAAAGCTTGCAAAGTTTCAGCCTGGCACTGATCAGTCTCAAATTTGCACGTGCTCAAGACTATAAGCATGATCTTGAGCATGCTCAAGACCATGCTTATAGACCAGAGACTGCAAACTTTAGGTTGCAATGTACCTGTTGAGATAACCAGCGTCACTCAGATGTGCTATCATAGTATGCAATAGGCACAAGATTGTAATAGTGCAGCACAGTCAGGCTATGCCATGATCATTTGATCATAGCAAATGCTTGAGCTTGTCTCTATGTGCCAGTTTGCCATCTCCCAAGTCTGTCACAGTTCGCCATGCAAATAGCGTGTGCCGTTTATGTCTGTTTGCCTGTTATGGTGATCCAAATACTTAGCTCTGCTCTATAAGCAGGGGCACGTGCACCCATCACTGCCCTTCAGGGGCAAAAGCCCCTCTCGCTCCCTAGCTCCAGAGTTTTAAGACTGTTGCGCTTGCCATGGAGTCATTGGCCTCGTTGCAGTTGTCTCAGCAGCTGCTCCTCTCCTTAACCTGACCTGGTCCCATGCAGCGGGTGCATAAGTTACAGCCAAGCTGCGCAGACCTGTTACTCAGTGGCAGAAACTATGTGTGAGACGCCAAAGTTTCAGTTTGAGATACAGCACAGTCGCAGTTGTAGAGCATCGCGAGTTGGTGCTGAGCTCACTGATGTCGGAAAGCCATGAAGTACAAAGCACAAGACACAGAGTACCTCAAGTGTGTCACACTTCACAACAATATCTTGTTTGCACCGCGGGTGATGTAGAGGGCGAGTCACTCAGCAGCTGCTGTGGCGCACACCGTTTTTACTATTTTCTCACGCCAGCTAAATGACGAGAGAGTCGAAGCTTGGATGGTACGCTCGCTGGTAAACAAGCAATCTCGCTTAGCTTGAATGGTCACCAGGCGTCCCCGACAGCTTGAGCACAAGGCCGCCAACAGCAGTGCGTTGAATTACGAAGTTGCTAACGCAATGCTGGCGCATGCAGCTGAACGCAAAGGTTCGTAACGCCAGACGTAACGCCATTGACAGCCTCGAGTAATGTGAATACAGGACCAACAATCACGGCCAGAACTACCACACCGCTCCAATCCTTGTGTCGTGCTGCACTCATCCTGAAACAGCTTGGCACTGTGCCTGGTCAGGCCTGTTGCGCCTGATATTGTGTCATTACTCGGCCACTCATGCAAATTTGCAAAAGCAGCGCATGCATATGTTTCAATTTTGATCAAAGTAGCTATTCTATAGTGCCACATAACTGCTGTCCAAAAGCCACACGGCTTGATTGCTTTGGTCATGAGATTTTGCATTGTTGAGATCAAAGTTGCGCAAGGGCTGCGTCTGGGATCACTGGCGCCCTGCTATAGCAGCTAGCTAGCGAGCAACAAATCAAGGTCCCAGGGAATGCTTAGCTCGTAATTTGCCACAGCAGTCACGCAAAAGCAGAGCACCTGTTGCATTCTCTTTTCGTATACGCCGTCGGTCATATGGTCAATGGCAATACTTACGTGCCAAGGGCTACGCGCATGGAATCTAAATACAAATCGCGTTGAAGACAATGGAAGCGTTCCTGTTCGCAGCCAATTGCCCCACCCAAGACTTAACACGAACTTTCTGGCGCGCTGCCTGTTGCCTCGACGAGCCAAGCTCCTTCACTCTGAGCGTTGTTCGCAAGCTGACTTGCAGTAGGATACCTGAGCGCTGCAGGCCGCGCGGCCACCGTTGCTTACTCTGACGACCCTGTCCAAATGTCAGCAATAGCGGCTTCGTAGACAGTATAAACCGCCTTAGACGCTTGACAGACATCTCAACAGACTGCTTGCACAAGCAGAGGTGCAGCAGCTGCTAGAGGTCGGTTGGTATCACCCTGGCTTGCCAGTCCGCCACCAGCAGCTACGCCAAAAAGCTGTTTTACTTTCAGCCGCCGCTTAGGCTTTCGGAAGCATCTGCTCGCTTTGCTGATGCGGGCGCAGCCCCCTGAGCAGGATTTTCACAAATTGTGAACGGCTCTGACAGCTCGAGGTGACCATCCAAGAGTGACATAGTCTTCTTTGCTTACAAAGGCAGTTACAAGCTAATTCTTGTGCATCTACCGTTTGTAGCCTCAGCAGCACCGCTGTACACTTTTATGCTATGCTTACAGGACCAAAGGCCTGTGACTTGCCTTTGCTGCAGCACCTTCACGCTTCAGTTCAAACCAAGAAAACCTGGTTGAACTCTGCTGATCAATAGAGCAGGCTTTTTGCATCACAGCCACACAACAGTTTGTCAAGCAACACAGCATACTGCTGCAGCATGCTGATCTGCCTCGCTTCTGGTTTATATGTCCTGCTCCAGCTAAGCGACTGAGCAGGAAGCTACAGGACTATGCAATGGCTGCTGAAGCCTTCACTTTTGCATGCGCTCAGCAACACCCAACAGAAACAGCAGCAGCAGCAACAAGTGTACATAGAGACCTTACTTGCAACAGCTGGTGATAGCAGCGCTGGTGCTAGCAGCAATGGCAGTGAGCAAGCCCCTGCACAGCTGTACCAAGCCCTGTCTACCACCCAGTCACAACAGGAAGCCACAGTGTTATGCGAACAGGGACGCTTTGACGTGCCCGCTTCTCAACAGCCGTTCCCCACAGATGTCATCTCAGCAAATAGACAATTGTCTAGCGGGAGCATTCAGCACAAGCAGCGGAGACAATCTTGTTGCAGTAGCGGCAGAAACAAAATCGCATGGTGCTTGATGATCATGGCAGTCATGCTGGGTCTGGCTGCACCCATCACAGCACAGCAGATTGCTGCTGACTTGCAGGGCACGTGTCCAGTCAGCATTGACTATGCTGTGTCCCTGGGAGAGGGCGGCGGGGACAACTCCAATGTGCCCATCTTTGTGGCCAGCCTTGGAATCACCAACCGCGCCAATGTGAGTGGCCTGTGCTTTGTCTTCCTGCAAAGCACCTATTCAGAACTAGGCACTCCGCAAAGCAAGCAACACATGCATGGAATAGCCACCTTGATGCTACTGACGGCACTTCTTTGGCTCTTCAGCATAACATGTTCACAAGATGTCTCCTCCTGCAGACCGCACAAGTACTGCATGAGCACACCCCATGGCTGTTGCCTATGCTATGCCTGTAGACACCCTTTGCCATACAATTGCACAGAATGTATGAACTTCAGGCAAACCCACAGCTGATGCTTGCTGCTGTTGCAGCTGACCGTACAAAGCTGGAGGTTAGCCTGGAACTTCACTGACGGTGAGGTCCTGGCAGAGGCAGCAGACTACTTCCCCAACACCAGCTACCCCTTGCCTGGCAGCTTCAACACCAGCCATGTGGAGATACAGAGTACTTCCCTGTCTGCCGATGATGAGCAGCAAGCTGTGCAGAATGCCTGGTTCTATCCCTCACAGGTGGGCGTCCCAACACATGTCTGTCCGGTTGCATGTGCATAGCAAGGATGTCATGCTTTGTTCTATTTCCCAACAGGTGGGTCGCCTGTCTGTCCAGTTGCATGTGCACAACAATCACGCCATGCTTGGTTCTACCCCTTACAAGTGGGTGTCCTGTCTGTGTGTGGCCTGTCTGTTCGATTGCATGTGCATAGCGAGAGCTTCATGCCCTATGCCGTCTCTGACAGGTAAGTCTCCTAAGGCCTGCTGATCATCACTCCTGCACATCTCTTGTGCAGAAGAGAGTCGTTGGTCTTTGCAGCAATTCTTAGGCAGATGCTCAAAGTCTGCAGCTAATTTGTCCTGCTGCATGTTTGTCACACCACTCAGAGTCGGCAGCTGGATTGTCCTGCTACTTGTGTGTGACACCCCACATGTGAACCCACTGAGTCAGAGAAATTTAGCACCCGAGACACACATGTGGGTGTGCTACAGGAGCAGACTCTGCAGTTTTTGGGCACAAAAGCTGCAATTGGGATAGACCCTGCCAACCCCTACAAAGTTGCCCCTGTCTCGGTACGAGCCTGCTTGAATCTCACGTTGTCTGCATGAGGCAGCTGCCCATGCTTTGTGCTTATGCTTTGTGCTCATGCTTTGCGCTCATGCTAAGTTGCATGTATGCAAGATGAGCATCTCGGTAACATCATTGATGCAACTCATATGGGCTGATAGCTCATGACATGGCCTGCCAAGAGGAAGCGCATTTGCCACCTGTATGCGTATATCAATGCCTGCAGTTCCATGCAAATTCAGGTTAACACCATCAGAACCAACAGCATCAGGTGAGGGTAACCACTGCATCCGCCCAAACAGTGTGCAACAGCATAAACCTTGTTCACCTGTGCAGAACCTGCTGTTCAACAACTTCGTGTGCGAAGCGTATGGGTCAGGCAACTCTAGCATCAATGGAAGCACAGCTGAGCAGACGGAGTATGAGGCTTTTGTTGGCACTGCGGCGCCAACTACCACCATATACTTGGAGTACACTCCCATCACCTACGTCAACCTGCCTGTCAACTTGAACCCCTTTACACAATTCCTTGTCAGGTGAGCAGCCTACCTACTGTTTGACAGATGCTGCTCAGTTTCATGCAGCCACATGCCAAGTAGCTTGCATCATGGACTGCCTGCTGGCGCAGTCATACTCAGTCATTGTATACCAGGCTGAGCCACCACCTTTCACTCAGTCACATGCATGCTCAGTCATTGTGTATCATGCTGAGTCATCATTTGTCATACTGTTACCTCCACGCTCAGTCATTACATTCCAGGCTGAGTCATCATCTGTCATAGAGTCACATGCATGCTGGTGCAGTCATGCGCAGTTATTGCATACAAGGCTGAGACATCAGTCTGCACCCCGTCAGCCATTGCTTGGGAAAATACATTGCCTGGTATCTTCGACATCAGCATGCTTGTAAGGATCAGAAGAATCATGAAATCTGCATTGCCTTTGTTGGGTGCGCTGCATGCTGCATGCTGCAAGTACACCTTCAGTGACAATCATTTGTTCATTCAACACATGTCTTCTTCTTAAGGCAATGCAGCACTCTGCAGTGCTATCTGTAATCTGTGACTCCTCCTTGACGTGCTAGCATATGATTCGCTGCGTTTGACACAATACTAGCACAGGTAGCATCTACAACACACTGGAGACCATCCCACATGGCACAGTAGATTACCAATACATCCAATGATACACATGTTGGCTGGGTCTAGCATGCAGGCCTGTCTGCACCCCACACACTTGATGCCGGTTCACAATGCATATGCGAGAGGACTGCTGAGCATCGGCTGCAATGCATATGCAACTAGATTGCAAGCTTAGGCTGATTAGTGTGCGTTGCAGGCTGACCAACATTGGTAACACGAGCCTGGTGCTGGATGACATCACCTTGAACTACTGGTTCAATGGTCCTGCTGATTCCAGTGTCAGCGTTGACCAGTTCCGGCCAGTGTGCAGTGACACCACCATAGGTGATCTGAGCGATTGTTAACATGCTGGACATGCAATTGCTTTGCTGTGATGTGCTGCATGCGCTGCACCAGGCTGAGCTGAGCTGTGCTGTGCTGTGCTGCTTCCTGCAAACAGGATTGCATGCTGTGCTGCGCTATGTTGTGCTCCTCTCTGCAAGCAGCAATCCACGAATGCAGCCAGTCAGCCTACTCACCTGACTGCATTCCCATTGTCTCTTTATGACTGCACAGAGCGGCAGGTGATGACCGCAGCGCCGGCACATGAATTGGCTGCATCAACCCTGAGATCGTGCTGCAGGCTGTGAAGCATTGCTGAGCAGCATCACCACAGCATACCCAGATGCTCAAGGTGCCAGGTTCAAAATCACTTTGGGCTTCAACACCACAGGATACAACCCCGATGGGGTCGTTTTGATTCCTACTCTGGGGGGGTCAGGGGCAGTTCCGGAGCCAGCCCCAGGGCTGGCGCCTGCACCGGCCCCTACAGGGCCGTTGCAGTTGACAGAGATGGAAGTGCTGTTCAGTGTGTCCAGCACGCAATTTCTGGTTCCTATCAACAGCACTCTGGATTACTCATACCTCAACACATCCACGTGAGTGGAAGCTGTCACGCTGCTGCACATAGCATTCTAGCATGGCTGTGTTGTGCCATTGCTCTGTCTGTATATCGTTTAGTCGTGATGGGCCTAGTGTACAAGGCATACTCCGATGGTTGCCGGCATAAGTATACATTCCTGCCAGCGCTGAGGCCCTACCTGGTGAGGGGGCATCGGCTCTTGTATTTGCTTTGTCTGTCTGCATGTCTGTTGCAACAACCATGCGCCTGTCAATGGCTTGCAACAAGCCTTCTTGCAACAGCTTGCCTGCAGTGAGACACGTGACAAACAGGCGTGACAGCAGCAGAGTTCCTGCTTGGCAATGTAAAGCTCATGTGCTGACATTCACTGCTGCTGAAATCTGAAACCGTCACGCATAAGAAGTGTGACCCAACTTCACTACTAGCAGTACTCCTTTTCAGTTTCAAACATGTGTACGTTGGGTAATGCAGACGCATGTTGGGCAATGCAGTATGTGGGTGATGCAGGAATGGGTTACCTACAAACACAAGTGACAACCAGACTTACATCATACCCAGGACCGCTCTGCCAAACTCCAAAATCACCGCATACCTGAATGGCTCATTGGTGTGGGGCAGCCAGCCTGTGTTGGTGAGCTGTTGCCTTCTCATGACACGTTCTGTACATCATCCTGCATTTGTGCAGAGCCTCATGCCTGCATACTGAGCAAGCTGACATACACCTGTACTAAAATGTATCATTTGCTGCTGGAAAGGACGCTATATCTGCAAAGCATGCCGTGGTATGACACAGCATACCAAGGACCGGCACAGTTGAGATCCAGCATCTGCAGCTGTGCCATGACAGCCATGTGAGTGACTCAATGTATGTCATACACACCTGCCGGCAATGCGACTGTGTGCAAGCCTAACAGCAGCCTACTACACCTTGTACAGCATGGCGGCAAGTGTATCATATCAAGAACGCTGACTTGAGCATGTAGAAGTGTCAAAGATGCAAAGGCTTGCTTGGATGCTCAGGTCTGAATCAGAAGCTCCATATATCTTGCATGTGCAGGTTCATGTGGGGCAAGGGGCTCCTGCAGAAGCCCCAGCTGCAGCCCTGCCGGCTGGCATCAACTGCCAAACCTCTCCTGATGGCACACAGGTATAGCCTGACTGATTGTAGATTCAATTTGAAAAATTGAATCATCGATAGTCTTGCATGCAGTGTCACATCATGAGCACTCCTTTTTATGCTGTCAGGAAGCCGCCAAGTGTGCTATTGGGCACACTGCTGTTTGATAAGCGTTCTGACAACTAGCAGCAACCACATCTCACATGTGCTACTAGTGATGATGCCTGTGATGACCACATTTTGCACTTGACTGGTGACATGCCGCAAAAGGTACCCATCTGTGCACAAGCAAGCAGTGCTGCAGTGCTGCACTGCAGGTTTGTGGGCTGTCAGCTACCTACTGCTGCTATGGAGATGGGCCCCTATCAGCAGTCATTCCCAACATCTGGCCTCCCAGCGTGATCAGCCAGCCGCCAGACTTGAACAGCAACATTGCATCAGCGCCTGCTCCTGCACCAGAGTCTGGTCTGCCAATTGCTGATGCTGCGCCACCTTTTAGCACTACCCTTCAGGCAGCTGCACCTGCCCCTTCCAATGCCACTCTGCCAGTCAATGGCACTACGTCAGTGGGCAATGCCTTTAGCCCCGCCCCACCCCCAGGGATCAGCCCCCCAGTTTTACTCCCCTCCCCGGCTTTGGGAAATGAGACTCTCTCCCCTGCTGGAACTGAAACAGCACCTGTGCCAGCGGCAGCCAACACAACACTATTGCCTAATCAGACCTCAGGGCTGTTGCCCGGCATAAGTACAAGTGCCCCTGTGCCTGGTCCAGCAACCAATTGGAGCTCCGCTCAGCAGAGCACACCAATGGCAGCCCTGCCAAATCAGACAACCCTAGCAGCAGCTCTGTCTAATTCACCCATCCCTACTGCAATCCTGCCAAACCAAACAAACCCAGCTGCAATCCCTGCAGCTGTACCCACCCCATCAGCAACCCCAGAGGTGACCCCAGCAGCGACCCCTGCTGTTTCCCTCGCCCCTGCAGCAGCAAATTCATCACAGTCTGCAGAGCAGATTGCTGCCAACAATGCCTTGGGACCACTGCTGTCCCCAGCAAATGGAGCACGGCTGCCTGCAAGTGCGCCTGCTTCCGGGATTTCTGCCCCGGCTCCTGCCCCTGGGAGTGCAAACTCAAGTGCCCTAGCTGCTGCAGCAGGGCAGGGCCAAACTGCCAAGGCAGGCATTGGTTCTGGAGCAATTGCAGGCATAGCAGTTGCGGCGGTAGTTGGCGCAGCAGTTGCCTCCTCAGCTGCAGCATCCCTCATCCTGCAAAGGAGAAGAAGGATTGTTCACAGCAGAAACCCCCCCAAGTCTGGGATCCCAGCAAGCAGCAAGGCCAGACCCCATCAAGCTGACCCTGACCCAGAAGGGGGGTTGCCCATCAGTCTATTGCCGAGGGCCAGAACTCTAAATGGTGATGAAGACAGGTGGCATGCTTTGGAGAGTAATCCCCTCAGAGGAGCTCTGCTGGAGTCTAACAGCACTGCCATGACAAGATCAGGTACAATACAACAAAGAAATGCTAGTCCACAAGACTGTCATCAGCGGATGCCTGTCTGTATGCAGCCACATCCAATGCTGTTTTGTATGCTGTCTGGGCTTCGCAATCTTGCATGAACGACAGCATGTGCATCTGGCAGTCTGCAGCCCCTTCTGCTGAAACGTCGGTGTCAAAGCTGATGCTGAGCGTCACTCATGGAGTCATCATGTGTCTGTCTTACCGTAGGGGCAGCTACATACAGCCCTGAGTAGCTCTGTGTATGAGGTTCTGATGTTGATCAAAAGGTGGGTGAGTGAGCATACCATGGAGTGCTGGATACAGGTGACTCAAATCAGAGCTGGTTGGAGATGGGATATGCTCCGCCGGCAGCATGTGCCTTACAGAGGCATGGCAGCAATCTGT
>JAABUW010009389.1_pt1 | contig 11172 bp, 11 predicted proteins | sample 5560081 | NCBI WGS metagenome assembly JAABUW01 (sample SAMN10711882, study PRJNA513363) | rock metagenome | isolation source: Antarctica rocks | place: Antarctica: Victoria Land, Knobhead sud | reverse complement strand
TCCTTGCCTGATGGTGGTCCTGGCTGATGTTCATTTCACACAAATAGAAATGGTGTGACTTCATAGGCGGCTGTCCCAGTCCAAGGTAGGGACAGTCAGATTGTGCTTTACTCTGCCGCAGATTTAAAACCATTCTAAATCCGCGACAGAGTAAAGTGTTGTCACAATGTACATTCCTCCCACAGCTAATCAGGACTGCGTCCCCCTGACCTTCAGGGAAACCTGGTCAATGCATGATAAGTGAATACCATGCATGTTGATGGTGAAACGAGCTGCTGCAATGCTCACTGTTCTTGTCAGAGGTGTTAGGAGCTAAGAACCAGGAGGAGTCAGCAATGTTGCTGGCTGTGATTGGCAGCAAGGTGTTGCTGCAGCAGGTCAGCACAAAGCCTGTATGCAGGCTTTGCTGAAGCAATGCAGGATGGCATGCAGGTTGAGACAGAGCCCCAGCAGAGGTCAGATCATGAGGAGCAGGAGCGACCTCATTACTTTATTCCCAGCAATCTCAACCTGATTGACAGAGATGTCAATGCTCAGGTACCCAATCCATTGCTTGTGATCAGCCAGCATTGTGAGAATTATCTCACAAGGTGATTTCTGTATGATGCCCTGGCACAGACATGCCATGTCAATTGCTTACAGATCGAAATGCCTTCCCCTAGACACCACTTGGTGCACGTGTAACAATGTTGCTTCTTATATGTTCTGCTAAGTATGCTCCCTTGCTTGCAGGAGCCAAGGGCTGACTTTGTGTCCAAAAGAGCTTCATGTGTCATTATTGGGCGGCATCCTCAGGCGCCTCGCGAGGTGCGAGTAGCTTGCAGGCAGCTTGTTGGCACCCTGCTGCTGGGTGACTGCTGTCAGCAGCTCAAGATCCAAGTCGCGGTGTTGGGCAACAAGCTGCTGAGCCCCTCTGAGTTTGAGGCTGCAGCTGGCTGCAGCAAGGGCAAAAACTGGAAGGTGTGCACACAAACCCCCTCCAACATCATACACACAGGCTATCAAACGGCATGTGAGGCTGACTACAGTAACACTCAGCATGTTCTGTACAGTGTGTGCCGCTGCACTGTGTTTTGGTTACGTCTGCAGTGAGCAACCTGCAAGCCCGCTCAAACTGTGTGTCAGTAGACTTTCAGTTGGGGCACATCTTGACGCAGCACGAGCTAGTGATTGGTGTGTGAGTTCTGTGAGTAGCAATTGTGATTGGTTCCTTCAAGCCAATGGTGTGCTTGCCTGAAGGCAAACATCAAGGTCCTGGGCAGCAATGGGCGCAATCAGATGCTGAAAGTATGGCTGCCAGGTCTGATGCAGCTAGTGGGGGACCACAGCAAAACTGCAGTTGCAAAGGATACACACATCAAGAGCCTGTTGGACTCAGAGACAGGACTGAGAATGCAGGCTGACGAGTGAAGCTTTCTTGCAGTCATTCATAAGGGTTGCCATATCTTCAGTGTGTGTGAGAGAGAGGACGTTGCTCTGTCAAGCATGCTATCTGCCATGGTGTGATCTACAGGTCTGGCCTGATTCTGTTGGCAACCGGCAGCAATGCTTTCAAGAGCAAGCTTCCTCCCGGCTATACAAGCCCAACTATGATTTTGTGAGGCCAACATGCAGCGCAATACTGGTCTCGGACCTAGCTGTGCTGTCACACCGTATCTGCACACTGTTGGCAGCTAGCTGACTTTCAATCTCTGAGCATTTATTTGCCTATGCCAGCCAGAAGCCGTGAGTGCCATAAGTGCTTTGAAGCATCATACTGTTCCCTTCTTGTTCTCAAAGCTTTAGCGGTTTTCTCAAATCTTGAGCTGGAAGTTTGCGAAGGCTCTTAGTAATCATACCGGTTTCACCCCTCCACACTTTGACTAGCAACAGGTATATCCATTTCACAACTCTCATGTTTGAGGAGTGATGTGGTGCTTGACGCTCGTGGCCAGCCAGCCTGCCTCCAGACAGCCTCACTCCACCTTTCAGCAGGCATCCAACTGAGTCCGGTCATACGTCAGGTAACGTGCACGCGGCTCGGGAGCGGCCGTGCGACATCACACGTGAGTATGATTGTATTCGCTATTCCGCTCTCGGGCGACTTTTTAGTCGTTTCCTCCACACTTTGAAACCCAAGCTTTCGTGAATTGGCTTCCGGAAGGCTTTTTCTAGCGGACCAGCCAAAGCCGTGTCGAACAAGATCTTTAAGGGCAATATTGGTCAAAGCTTCCTCTCTCTGCCCCGTGATCTCGGACCGCATACCGTTCGACAGCTTCGTCCGTATCCCGACTCAATGTTTGCCTTGATTGGCAGGCTTCCTACGTCTTTGCATGTCATTTATCATGGGGGTTGCAGACTTTCGAGGTCTTTGTCTCTCTCAGCGAACACGCACTGCAGACGCCCAAGGACACGAGTCCTGCAGTGTTCTGCTGAAAGTGCCCTCACTGCAGAGGGAGATGAGCGGAGCACTGCAGAAGAAATTGAGCGGATGCTTAACAAGGCATTGAAACCAATACGAGATGACTTGAAAGCTACCAGGGATGACTTGGGAATTGTCAAGGATGACTTGAGAATTGTCAAGGTTGACTTGGGAGCTGTCAAGGTTTGATAGACTGTATATTTTTGTTGAGCTTTATCTCCGCTTTGACAAAGGTTTTTGTCTCTGAGATGAGCTGTTGATTGCAGAGGCCGGGGCATGGCATGGCTTGCCAGCTGTACAGCATCCTGGTACAGCAAGCAGGCACTCTGGCAGAAAAGCTTTTGGGAGTTGGCTATCCCCAATCAATGATGGTACAGTCTCTTCAAGACTTGATGCAGCTTTTGCCTGATGAGGCTGTCTACGCCAATCTGAATCAGAAGGAGGTCAGCATGCGGTGCTTGCTGTATGTGACCTTTGCAGTGATGTATGGCAATTCAAACTGCATTGGTGTGTGTGCAGGTCTTGACAACACCGCTGGAGTATGCTATGAAAGTCAGTTGCCATGTGGTGCAGCATAAGGTTGCTCACAGACTGCTACAGCGAGTAGATGCGGTGTTGCAGACCAAGTCTGAGCAGCCTGTGTCATGGCATGACCCTGATGGAAGCATAAATCTCAAACGCTTTCTTGACGTTGTTAACAAGCTGGAAAACCAGGCGCTGAGGGTTGCTTTGTTCAAGCTAAAAGATGCTGCAATCATGGACGATGACCAACAGCAGCAGTACTTGCTGATGCGTCACAGCCCAGGTGTCATGTGTGCGATAGCCGCTGCGCTACCACACATATACCTGGACGGTCCCCCACCAACTGCACCAAGCAAAGTCGTTCTACCTCAAGAGACGCTGGAAATTGACATGCGGGGACGCATGCACATCGCACGCGATGGCACTTGTGCACACATTGACCTTGGGGAGATCGAAACACAGCCTGAATATGCAGATGCTATAAAAAAGCTTGGGATTAGCCTGGCCACCATAGGGTGGTTTGTCCAGGTCTGCTTTGATGTGCGCAACCAAGATGTGCGTTTAGTTGGCCGCTTACTTCTTCCCAAGAGCAGCCTGAGAGCAAGTCTTGTGGCATCTGACCAAAGTAGGAGGGCTGCACGTGAATGGAATTATAGCTTGTACGTCCATGGCTTTTGACATACCAATGCATTCAAAACGTGGAAAACAACTGGCCCGGAAGCAGGGCTGGAACACCTGTTCAAAGTGTACTGTCAGCTTTGAAAGTCGTATGATTGTGAAGGGAGTATTCTTGTGGGTTGTTGCACACAAACCCAGTCAGACCTTTCATCATCAATACAGCTCAACCAGTTTGTTTGTCAAAATGTATACATGTACCTGTTTCATGAACATACAGCTTGGCCCCTGCAATGGCTTTACATCAGTCTGGGTATAACTGCTCGGTGGCGTTGAACAGGTTCACCTCATGAGAGAATGCAGTTTCCCCTTGAAGCTTGTGTGTCGTGCTGTCATGCTGTTTTTGCTGGCCAACTATGGTCTCTAGCTTGCACACTGAATGTCCTCCTCCTTTTGATCTTTGTACATCAATGAGTTCACTTTGCAAAAGTTTGCGGTGTTAAATCAGGTGTTCTTCATTTTGTTTGCTCTGGCTCCTGTGCGGTTTTCTTCTGCAACCTCTAGGCCTGCATGTGTACATTATTGCTCAGCTTAATCAATGATAATCAATGATATGACATCCAAGTGTTTGCAATAGTTTGAGTACTGGCTCACTCCCAGTGTTCACACTGCAGCCCCAATTGTGTGCATCTGTCCACTGCATGTGTAATAAGCAAAGGCTACATTGTTTTCAGCGCAGCGCGTGTTTGCTGGCGTTGCGTGCCCGTGCGTGTATATTCCCCTCTTCCTCTTCATGGCTCGAAGCCTGATCAGTCATGACGATGTCCACGAACTTGTCTAAAAATTTTTTTTGTCCGCGCGGATGTGTCCCTCCTCCCTTGCTTGTTCAATGGCACGCCTGTATGCCGGCAAGAGCGTTGCAAAATGTTTAAAGCTTACCGTTTGTGGCTAGTGGCTACTAAGTGGTCCCTTAAGCTCAGTGGTGTTTGGCCCGGTTGCGCACAAGTCGCTTTATGCACACGAATTCTGCCTACCGTACGGTCGCTGTTCTAGATTGACGGTGGCTGCCTCTGCAGTTACTGCCGGCAATTGACCCTCGTGTCAGCGTTGTCGGCATTTTGCTCAAGCAGATGTTCAGCCAGTTCAAGCAGCTCATAGACGCGGCCGAAGCAAAAGTCAGCGGCTTTGACGAGCTACAGGCTTCGCTGCAAGCCTCGCAGAAAGAAGTCACGAGGCTAGAACAGCTGGTCCAGACACAGCAGAAGCAGCTGGAAAGCTTCTCAGCACAAGACCAGCTAGTCTCGCAGTTAACACGACGACTTGCTGCTCAGTCTCAAGCCTTGGAACAGCTAGAAGCATCTAGCCAACGCCGCGAGAAGCAGTTCGAGGCCGCACAGAGCCAGGCAGTTTTTCTCCAGCAAGAGGTTGGGCAAAAGCGCAAGCGCATCCAGGACCTGGAGTCAGACGGCAATTTTAAAGTTCATAAGATACAACAGCTTCACCACAAGCTTCAGGAGTACAGAGGCATATGCTCATACGTGTCCTTGCACACTCAGGTCAGATATGGCTCAGCATACGTATAGCTTCCATCTTGCAAACCAATGAGTGCTCTTTTTCAAAAACAGTACAGTCTATAAACCACAAGCATGCAAGATGCTATGCAATGGTATCACAGGGCTGTCAATCATGGTAATCTGTTTGCACAAAGCAGAACTTGTGTTTTGTACATACCAGGGATGCAAACTGCAGTCGCTGCAACCATATCAGCTTGTTGTGCTGCAGCAACTTGAGCAGCAGTTACAGGAGCAGCAAGGTGAGCAGGAGAGTCAGCAGGCAACTGAGCCACAGAAGCTCAAGCAGCCAGGAGTGGGCCGGCGCTGTAGCACATCTACAACCAATCAAAGCAACACATCAGCTGATTTGCCTGATCAGGACAATTCAGTTGCAGAAGGTGCTGCTGGCCTGTTGGCCATGACCTCAACAGCTGACAGGACTCAAGCAACACAGGTGTCACGCAGCTGCTTGCATTGCAGTAGCAGTTGTACACGCCGCAGTGGGTTCCTTCTCCTGTCGGCATCTATCAGTTGCTGCAGGCATTGAGTTGCCAGATCATTGTCTCAGTCGCAGCCAGTTGCACACAGCTAGTCTGTGGCCTGTACACATTTGCATGACTGGGCCTGGTGCATCGCATTGTATCTTCGGCATTCATCGTTTCTCTATTCTGTTGCAGTCTGGGGCTGATGCTCAGCACAGTGCACATGATCCTGGGAGTCACACTGAAGTGACTCCCTCACAGGCTGGCACTGCAGCCAGAGGCTCTGCATCACAGGTGATCTCATCAGCCTGTACCATCGTGATGCTTGCCGACGCAGGCTGCACGAAATTCTTTCAACAGCATGGCAGGGCAGAGTGACAATGCAAGCATGTCACATGGCTTCATGTGCTGATGCATGCCTTGTCCTGCATGATACACACACTTTTGGTACATAAATGAGGTGTGCTGTCACAAAGTACTGTACTTTCACATGTGTGCGTTCACACCACCATCTCATTGCCGCATGTGTGAATTCACAATACCATCTCATTGCCGCATGTGTGAATTCACAACACCATCTCATTGCCGCATGCGTTCACTAGCAGGAGCCAAGGGCAGAGTCTGCCCCAAAGAGAGCCTCCTGTGTCATCACTGGCCGGCATCCAAACACGCCCCGCCAGGTGGCAGTGGTCTGCAGGCAGCTCACAGGCACTCTGGTGCTGGGTGACTGCTGCCAGCAGCTCAAGATCCTGCACAATGGCTCAGAGATGGCTCCGCCAGACTTTGAGGCCGCAGCTGGCTGCAGCAAGGGCAAGAACTGGAAGGTAAGCAACAGGTGTCATCTGTCGGGGGATATGAAGAACTTCGCAGGAATGCAGGCCTTGGTGCAAGATGTAACAGGGCAGGCATGCATGATGCTTTGCATGCTGACGTTTGTGTCGTGGCACTCAATGACAGTGGCGATTGCAGCAGATCCCGCACGTATGTAAGTGTGTCTCTATATCAAACTGCCTGACAGCATCATTGTTTGTTTCCCTTTCTTTTTCTGAATGTGTGCCTTCATGCTCACATCTGTGTACTTGCCAACAGCTGCAGTGGCTCTTGATCTGTGCTTAAGGACAGAGGGGCTGCTGAAGCTGCAGCTCTGCACTTCATCAGGAGGAGGATGGTCTGCATGTACTGATCACCTTGCAATGCCAGTGTCAACAGCTGTCCTGGGCAGCCCAGTGTAAAACTTGGCTTCTCATTAGATTGACGCTGAAAGGCATAGTCTTTCTCTTTTCTTTTCTGTCAACAGCTGCAGCAGCAATGCCCAAGCTGTGGTGCAGGCAAACGTCAAAGTCCAGGGTAGCAATGGTCGCAACCAGATGTTGAAGCTGTGGCTTCCAGGACTGATGCAGTTGATGGGAGACCACTCCAAGACTGCTGTTGTCAAGGATACAGACATCAATGAGCTGCTGGACCCAGAGACTGGCCTACGACACCTGCAGGATGAGTGATTGTTGGGATGAGAGTGGTGGCCTTTGCTGTGCAAAGTGTGCAGTGCATGGTCATGTGACTGTTTTGTTGTTCAGCCAGGACGCTCAGTGACTGCGTTTTGCTGTAGAGTTTGCCAGGAAAACATTGATGATACGCTTGTTGTGTGAGCTGCAGTGATAGGATTTTAAGCTATGAGAAGACTTCACAGTGTGACTTGCATAAGTATGTTTTAGACAAAGTGAAACTGAATGTGCTCTTCTCAACATCGTACGTAGCTGAGCTTCTTGCACCGTCCTTGAACCGGCATAACGGAAGTCGCGATCGAGGGTCTTCTGCATAACCCTCCGCAGCTTACAATTATTCCTGTGACACTCTGCTGAGCACACTCGATCAGGTCTTCGCACTCTCGAACTGCAGTCATTTTGGCTGCTTGACGTTGTACTTCCGCTTCTTGGTCTGCTGCACTTAACATTCGCGAAACTACTGTGGCCAGTCGCGATCCCTCGCAGCTTGTGCAAGAACCTATTTTACCCTACCAAAAGCGAAACGTATTTCGTCGAAGTCGCTAGCGTAATTCGCTTCGTCGGCAATCGTGCTTTCGTAAGATTTGTTGTTACATCTACAGCTGACGGCAGCCGCAAGTCACATACGAACGACTGAGAGCTGAAGCTGAGGAGCCGATTACCTGGAAGAAGAAAGTCTAGGCATGAGTGGTCGTCAAGGCTCGCGCGTCTGGGGACAACAGCAAGCATTCGCGAGGGATCGCGAATTGCCAATTTCTTAGGGTATTCTTCAAAACTGTGCATCTATTTGTCGAAAACTTTACCACAAGACAAGATCAACTCGTGAGTGGAGGAATAATCTAGTTCCACCAATGGTGTTGGTTCCAAAAGAACTCAATATAGAGGTCGATGGGAGCCAGGCCTGTCAAGGCAATCAACTGAAAGAAGACTACTGCACAGCTGTACAGGTAATACAGCATCCATGCACGCAAGTTGACTGTATCCATAACAAAATTTCTCAAATCCAGCTGACATGTCAAAAGTATGGACTCAGCACACTGGCAGTCTATTAGCAGTGAGCTAGAAAGAGCTCCCTGAGCTGACAGGAAAGACATAAGTCAATTACAACCTTATGCATGCAGATGCTTGAGAATGGAGTATACTTCATCTACCTATGTCACTGTCGTCAGGCACAAGGGCTCATCTGTTACCAAGTAAACAGAGTGCAAAAATGTGTTTTTTCGCATAATGTAAGCAGCATGCTATGCAGAACAGACCAAGTCTGCAGGCACAAGTATAAGCGTTTGTTCATCCTTTATCCACTTCATCAGACTCAGCAGATCATGGCTGGTTGCATTTGCAGTGTGCTGCGTCACCCACACCTCGGACTTAAAGCTGTGTCAAAAAGGTGGTTGCCATCTTGTGGCTGTCTAAACACTGTCTGTCTGTGCAGGTCAGATCATGAGCAGTGTGTATGCAGCTTTCCACCTTTGCCTCACAAAGAGGCAACACCATATAAGGACTGAAGTCAGAGATGGCTCTGACTTGTGCCCATGCGCAGCCATTCTGGTGGCACGCAGCCCACATTGGACAATGATGACAGGACCATGTGCAGTTAAAAACCCTGTTGCAACAGCTCTTCTGAGGCTGTGCCCTGTACAGCAAGAGATGGTGACACCAGCTGCCATCTGCCGCTTGTACATGCTACAGAACGTGAGAACCAATGACCCTGTGGCAACTGTGTACACTACTGCAGAGATCTGTCACACCTGCAAAGCTGCATCTTGGTCGCAGCAATTTCCTCTTCTTGCAGGTTTTGATGTGTTGAGTCCATTTTGGCTGCAGCAGCTAGACATGCAAAAACTTATGTTTCTTAGCCTGATAAGAAGTGTACAGAAGCTTCACATGAGCCGAACTTCAACTGCCACCTGCTAGTCAGTGCGCACTTTGCGCGGCCAGAACCAGCAGATGCACACCCCAGCTAAAGCAATGCCGGCCCCAGCAAAGTCACCTGTAAGCACTCAGCAGCAGCTTCACAGTATTCTGGTGGTGCCCACAACCTGCTCGAGGTGAGGCAGGGAAACCTACCCGTATCTGGCCGTTCATGGTCAAGCAACCAACCCCAGCCGTAGGAATAGACTATGAAGAAACCTCCATACGCAGCGAAAGTTCTGCCGAATTGGTCTACAGGCTGCAAAGTTGGGATGAAGCCGTACACGACGAGAGTCACGCTTCCTAGCAAGCCCCACCACCAAGGCTTGCCGCTTCGGATTGACTGCCAAACCAACCAGCCACCTCCTACTTCCGATGCTGCCGAAAGAATGAACAAAGAAATTGATTGGCAGAACTTGCGTGGTGTCCACTGAAATCGTTGAATGCTTTGATCAGCACGGTCGACAGCTTGTGCAGCCTCGACATTAACGGCCGTTGCCCCTGTTTCTGGTTGCATTGACGCAACTTGGCTAATGACGCTGCATCAGCTTGCTTCGCTAGCCTTGCTCGGAACAATTTCGGTTAAGCCCAGCCTGTATGAAGTGGTCTCGGAGCGCTGGTGAGTGGCATTTGCCCTGCGTTGCCTTGCGGGACATGTGAGAAGCAGCATGCAAGCCTGGCGCAGACTCGCTTTGGATCAGCCTTTGCTTCTCAAGCCTACCGCAGCTCGAAATCTTGCCAGCTATGGCTCCGACGGGTTTCACTGGACTGCGCCCAAAATTGTCCTCTCAATTTTCTTGTTCCTTGTCGCTGGACTTGCCGAGATTGGTGGCGGTTGGTTAGTGTGGCAAGCGGTCAGAGGACGAGCGCACATCGAGGGGAAGTTTTGGTGGAATGACAAGCGGGCTGTCATGTATGCTGTATCAGGCAGCCTTTGCCTGGTTGCTTATGGTTTCATTCCTACAGCACAACCTCCACCAACTTTCGGCAGGCTGTATGCCGTTTACGGTGGATTCTTTATTGTACTGTCCTTCTTGTGGGGATGGGTGGTTGACAAAGGCAAACCAGACAAAGGCACGAGCACTGTATAAAGCTCCTGTCAACTCAAAGAGAGAACCATCTCTGACGCTCCGATGATTTGCCTGTAGGTGACTGCATTGGAGCAGTACTTGCTATTTCAGGGGTAACCTTAGCTTGGTTTTGGCCTAGGTGACAAGGATGCCATGCGCTCTCTTCCAGTGCTTTATGGCATTGGACCACCAGCACAGGCACCAGCTTGGCAAGCAGCTCAAATGTGGCTGCAACTCTGCAAGCAGCATTGGCAGCTGCACGTCTGAAAGCAGCATTGGTGGCTGCTCACAACAGTCTTACAGCTGCCAATTCATGCCTATGATTGTGGTGGCGTGAACGTCATCAGCTGAGTGTACAAGGCTCCCAGTGAAACAGCAGCTGATAGGCAGGGAAAGGCAGAGGCAACACGTTGCATGACTGCTGATCAGACCTGCTGCAGCTGGACCTACATCTGGGCAAATTCAAGAGTCAGGCAGCAAAATCGAGTGCCTTCAGCAGGGTTGAAAGGACCCGTTAGGCTTGTGACAGGTTATTAGCCCGTACACAAGTAGACCGAAGCTTTATTTGCACTGCTCTCAGGCTGGACTCAGGCTGCACACGTGTGTACTGCTGCTATTGATGGTACACTCAAAAGGGTCATGAACAACATGTATGGTCTCTGCTGGTACAACTCTGCAAGCTGATGTTTCAGTACTGCTGTCCATGCTCATATTTTGGCCTTTTTCCAAATTTGGGCAACTTGACTACACTGCCACACATTGTGCCAGGCCCATAACGCCATACTCACCAATTTGTGCATTCTGGAGCATTTCCTTTATGTGCCCTATTTTGCAACAGCTTGTGACAGTGTCAGTAAATTCGAACAATCTTTCTTAACTGGATGTGTTAGACACTGTTCACCTGTCAGGGCTACGTCATATAAATGCATTCGACACGTTATCTGTTGCACATGTCATTGTGTGACGCAAGCATCATTACTCAGCCTGCTCACTCTGGTTCATCATGTTCATTGCAGTCAAAGCAGTGTCAGCTTCCTGTAACTGCTGCAGCATTTCAGACATTGCACTCCCCTGAGAAGTATCAACCAGATCAAAAGGCACTCCATCTGCTCCTTT
>JAABUW010009387.1_pt1 | contig 11173 bp, 8 predicted proteins | sample 5560081 | NCBI WGS metagenome assembly JAABUW01 (sample SAMN10711882, study PRJNA513363) | rock metagenome | isolation source: Antarctica rocks | place: Antarctica: Victoria Land, Knobhead sud | reverse complement strand
ACCAGCAGCCCGCTGATGACCGCCCACCCGGCGCCCAGAGCGCGGCGCCGCGGCTCCGACGCCAGAACGCCGGCTGCGACCATGCCGGCGGCGAGCGTCGAGGTCACCGCGTCCATGCTGACGGCGACCCACACCGCGTACGGCGCGAGCACCAGGATCGGGGTGAGCCGGCGGGCTGCGGATTCCCCGCAGACCGAGCGCATGGTGGTCAGGACGAGAGGGACGCTCAGAGCGCCGACGGCCGCGATCAGCAAGCCGATCAGTACGGGGTCGGTCAGGCCGGCCCTGGTCAGCGCCCAGAGAGCCAGCACCGGACCGGGCGGATGCTGCCTGGTGGCGACGGCGTGCTGGGCGCTGTCTGCGACAAAGGCGCGCAGGAAGGCGGCCGGGTGACCCGCCACCGCCTTGACGTCGCTGAAGTATTCGCCCGGGTTGGTGACCGGCGCGGCCAGCCCGTTGCGGCCGTCGACGGCAGCCAGCGACAGCGTCCAGCCGAGGGCGGCGGCATAGGCGGCGGCCAGGAGCTGTCGCCAACCCAGCCGGTCGGGCAGGTGCCGAGCCGACGCTGCTATCACCCCGACGGCCACGGCCGGCGCCAGCGCGGTCGCGGGGTCCAGCTTGAGCCGGTACCGGCCGGTGAACGGCGCCCCGGCCGTACCGAGCCGGACGTGAAGGTGCACGGCCACGGCCGTACCGGCCAAGCCCAGTGTGGACACGATGACCCACCAGGCCAGGTCGGCCGCCTCGGACCCCAGGCGGCGGCTCAGGCGACGATGGGCACCGGCAAGCACGCCCCCACGATGCCTGAAGCGTGCCTTCCGACGAGTGGCGGTACGGCCGGGCGAGGGCGATCATTGGCACGGCAGGTGCTGGGAGTCGGGGGCTGAAGGGAGTCAGACATGACCGAGGCAGTCAAGGGCAAGCGCATCACCGGCGCGGACCGCGATGCCTTTGCCGCGGACCTGCGGGCGAAGTACGAAGGCGGGCAGAGCATCCGCGCGCTGGCCGCTGCCACAGGTCGCTCGTACGGATTCGTCCACCGGATCCTCGGGGAGTCCGGCGCGTCGCTGCGCGGCCGGGGTGGCGCCACCCGCAAGGCGAAGTCCTGAGCTGCCGGCGGCTGGGGTAGATGGACCTCCGACTGTCCGAGGAGCAGCGCTCCTTTCAGGCGGCAGTACGGGCCTGGGCCGCGGCCGATGTCTCCCCGTACGCCCGCGACAATGACCGCACCGAACGTTTTCCCGCTGAGGCGCTCACCGGACTGCGGGCAAATGGCTATCTGGGACTGACGATCGCCGAGGAGTACGGCGGGAGCGGCGCCGACCCCTTGTCCTACGCCCTGCTGATCGAGGAGCTCGGCCGGGCCGATGCCAATGTGCGGTCGATCGTCAGCGTTCACCTGGGGCTGGTGGCGGGCGCGGTGGCCCGGTGGGGCACCGCCGAACAGCGCGCCCACTGGCTGCCACAGCTGGCCGGCGGCGAGGTGCTGGGCTGCTTCGCGCTGACCGAGCCCGACCAGGGCAGCGACCCGGCCAACCTGGCAGCGACAGCGGCCCGCGAGGCGGCGACCTACCGGCTCAACGGCCGCAAGGTCTTCATCACCAACGGCTCCATTGCCGGGGTCGCCCTGGTGATGGCGCGGACGGGTGGCCCGGGCGCCCGCGGGGTGTCGGCCTTTCTGGTGCCCACGTCGACGGACGGCTTCTCCGCGGTCCCCGTGCACGGCAAGCTCGGCCTGCGGTCCTGCGACACCGCTGAACTGGTCCTCGACGACGTGGTGGTCGGCGCCGACGCATTGCTGGGTGGAGTCGAGGGGGTCGGGATGAAGGTCGCCCTGTCGGCGCTGGACGACGGCCGGCTCTCTCTCGGCGCCTCGTGCACCGGCATCGCCCAGGCTGCGTTGGAGGCGATGGTCGCTTACGCCGGCCAGCGCCGGCAATTCGGCAAGCCGATCGCCGGTCACCAGCTCGTCCAGGAGCTGATCGCCGACACCGCCGTCGACGTCGACTGCGCGCGATTGCTGACCTGGCGGACGGCTGATCTCAAAGCCCGGGGCGAGTCCTACTCGCTGGCCGCCAGCAAGGCCAAGCTTTTCGCCTCCGAGGCATCGGTCCGGGCCGCCAACGCCTGCGTTCAGGTGCACGGCGGCTACGGCTATGTCGATGAATACCCGGCCGGCAAGCTGTTGCGCGATGCTCGGGTGACCACGTTGTACGAAGGCACCAGCCAGATCCAGAAGCTCATCATCGGCCGCGCGCTGACCGGGATCTCGGCCTTCTAGCCCCGCCGTCATCAGGCCGGCAACCAGGCATGCGGTGGAACACCCCGCCGGCCACCGGCGTTGCCGCCGGTGAGGAGGTGTTGCCCCCGTGTCGATGGGCACCCATGCAGGTTGGCAGTCCATGCGGTCGTTCAGCTCGGACAGCGCCGTCACCAAGAAGAAGCTCGCGCCGGGCACCCTGCGCCGCATCGTCCGCTTTGCCGCCCCCTACAAGCGGGACCTCACCGTCTTCCTCAGCCTGGTCGTCGTCGATGCGGTGATCGGCACCCTTAACCCACTGATCTTCCGCGAGATCATCAATAAGGGCATTCACGACAAGCGAATCGGTCTGATCGAGGCATTGGCCCTGCTGATCGGGGCGCTGGCAGTGCTGTCGGCCGGGCTCTCCCTGGTGCAGCGCTTCTTCTCGGCCCGGGTCGGTGAGGGCCTGATCTACGACATGCGGTCGAAGGTCTACGAGCAGATCCAGCGGATGCCGATCGCGTTCTTCACCCGTACCCAGACCGGCGCCCTGATCACCCGCCTCAACAACGACGTGCTGGGCGCGCAGCAAGCGTTCACCGGCACGCTGTCCAACGTGGTGAGCAACGTCATCAGCGTCACCCTGGTGCTGGTCACGATGTTCGTGCTGTCGTGGCAGATCACCCTGGTGGCGCTGCTGATCCTGCCCGTCTTCGTCGTGCCGGCCCGCTACATGGGGCGCCGGCTGCAGACCATCACGCGCGAGAGCTACGCGCTCAACGCGGAGATGAACACCACGATGACCGAGCGCTTCAATGTGGCCGGCGCGCTGCTGGTCAAGCTGTTCGGGCGCCCGGGTGAGGAGGCGCGCGGCTTCCGCGACCGGGCCGGCCGGGTACGTGACATCGGCATCACCTCGGCGATGTACAGCCGCATCTTTTTCGTCTCGCTCATGCTGACCGCCTCGCTGGCGACCGCCGTCGTCTACGGCTGGGGCGGCGTGCTCGCCGCGCGAGGCGCCCTTGACGTGGGCACGGTGGTCGCCCTGACTGCCTACCTGAACCGGCTTTACGGACCGCTCACCGCGCTGTCCAACGTGCAGGTCGACGTGATGACGTCGCTGGTCTCCTTTGAGCGGGTCTTCGAGGTGCTCGATCTGCCCCCGATGATTGCCGACGCGCCGGATGCCGTCCCGCTGCCGCGGGAGGCCCGCACCATCGAATTTGACGACGTGCATTTCTCCTATCCCACCGCGGAGCAGGTGTCGCTGGCCTCGCTCGAGTCGGTCGCCGTCCTCGACCCGACGCCGAGCCAGACGGTGCTCCACGGCGTCTCCTTCACCGCCGGCGCCGGGCAGCTCGTCGCCCTGGTCGGCCCGTCCGGGGCCGGCAAGACGACTATCTCCAGCCTCGTCTCCCGGCTGTACGACGTGACTGCCGGTGCGGTGCGGATCGGCGGCCTCGACGTACGTGACGTCACGATGGCGTCCTTGCGCGACACCATCGGCGTGGTCACCCAGGACGCCCACATGTTCCACGAGACGGTCCGCGCGAACCTGCTTTACGCGCGACCGGATGCCGCCGACGACGAGCTGTGGGAGTCCCTGCGCGGCGGCCAGATCGATGAGCTGGTCGCCTCCCTGCCGGACGGTCTGGACACCATGGTCGGCGAGCGCGGCTACCGGCTCTCGGGCGGGGAGAAGCAGCGGCTGGCCTTGGCCCGGCTGCTGCTCAAGCAGCCGTCCATCGTGATCCTCGACGAGGCGACCGCGCATCTGGACAGCGAGTCGGAGGTAGCGGTGCAGCGGGCGCTGAAGACGGCCTTGCAGGGACGGACCTCCCTAGTGATCGCCCACCGGCTGTCCACGATTCGCGACGCCGATCAGATCCTCGTCATCGACGACGGCCGCGTTGTGGAGTCCGGCCGGCACGAGGAACTTCAGGCCCGTGACGGCCTGTACGCCGAGCTGTACCGCACGCAGTTCCAGCGCCAGGAGACGCTCGAAGTCGTGGCCGACTAAATAGATCTGCCAGACTGCGATTCCGCTGACCTCGGGCACACCATAAAGCGCGCGCAGCCAAATATCGCCGTGCCGATGCTCTGCGCCAGCCCGATCTGGGGGTGTTGTGTGAACTGCGGCACGCGCCAGCGTGCCGCAGTTCACACAGCGGCGGACAGGGCGCGTTCTACAGGGCGCGGAGCGCGCCGCCGTCGACGGCCAGCAGGCTGCCGGTCACATAGGACGCGGCGGGGGAGAGCACGAACGCGGCGACCCGGCCGAACTCTGCCGGCTCGCCGTAGCGGCCTAGCGGGATGCCCGCCTCGTTGCGGGCCCGGGCAGACGGGTCGCCGCCGTCCAGCGACAGGGTGCGGTCGGTCGCCACCCGGCCGGGCAGCAGGCCATTGACCCGGATGCCGCGCGGCCCGAGCTCGTCCGCCAGCTGCTTGGTCAGCATGCCGAGCCCCGGGCGCAAGCCGTTGGAGATGGCCAGGCCGCCAATGGGCGAGCGGACGCTGGTGGACAGCACCAGCGCGATCGAGCCGCCCTCGCCCAACCGGTGGGCGACCGCGCGGGCGAGCCGTAGGGGGCCGAGGAACACGCTGTCGAAGGCGGCCCGCCAGTCGTCCTCGCTGGCCTCCATGGCCGTCCCGGCGGCCGGACCGCCGACGCTCACCAGGGCGCCGTCCAGACCGCCGTAGGCGTTGTGCGCCGCCTCGACCAGGCGCTGCGCGGCGGCCGCCTCGCCCAAATCGGCGGCCACGCCGACCGCGCGCCCCGCACCGCCGAGCTCCTGGGCGGCCCGCTCGACGGCGGCGGTGTCGCGGGCGCCGAGCACGACGCTGGCCCCCTCGGCGACGAGCACCTCCGCTGTCGCCCGGCCCAGCCCGCGCGATCCACCGCTGACGACGTACACCCGACCTGCGAGCCCGAGATCCATGCGCGGGAGTCTGACATGGCCGCGCGGGGGGGCGCGGTCACCCGTAGGGCGGCCGGACCGGGGCCGCGTACCCCTGCGTGGCGACCCCCAGGACGACCGCCGCGCCGCCGGGGACAGGTGTCGCCCGTCGAGGCACAACTGCGGGCTCAGCTCACGGCCGCGCCGAACCACTTCGGCAGCCGGCCGAGCAGATCCCGCTGATCTTCCCCGACCCAGGCCACATGCCCGTCCGGTCGCAGCAGGACCGCGGGCTCGTCCAGCTCCTCGCTGGTGTCGACGACGTGGTCGACCCGATCCGCCCAACCCGCAACCGAGAGCCGCCCGGTCTGGTCGAGCAGCAGCCCGCGGCCCTCGCGCATCAGCCCGTAGAGATGCCCTTGTTTGAGCGCAATATCACGCAGCCGGCGGCCGACGAGCGGGTGCATGTCGTCGAAGTCGTAGCGGACGCTGATCGCGGTGATCTTCTCGATCAGGTAGCGGTTCACCTCGTCGAACTCGACCAGCTCGGCCAGCAGCCGGCGCACTGCCTGGGCGCCCGGCTCGGCAGACAGCAGCTCCGCCTGCGCGCGGGTGTTGTCCAGCACGGCGGCGGCCACCGGGTGCCGTTCGGCCTGGTACGTGTCGAGCAGGCCGTCCGGGGCCCAGCCCTTGACCTCGGCGGCCAGCTTCCAGCCGAGGTTGAACGCGTCTTGAACGCCGAGGTTGAGACCCTGTCCGCCCATCGGCGGGTGGATGTGCACCGCATCGCCGGCCAGCAGCACGCGGCCGGCTCGTGAGCGCTCCGCCAGCCGGGTGGCGTCGCCGAAGCGGGTCAGCCAGCGCGGTGAGTGCACGCCGAGGTCGGTTCCGGCGAGCGCCCGCAGCCGCTGCTGGAACTCCTCGAGGGTCGGCGGGATCGAGCGGTCCTCGGCCACCTCCTCGGCGCGCATGACGACGCGGTAGACCCCCTCCTCGTGGGGTGCGGGGCCGAACGCCAGATGGGTCGAGGGAACTTCGGCCGCCACGGCGGCCAGCGTCTCCGGTGACGCGGCCACCTCCAGCTCGCCCAGGAGTCGGTCGATCCTGCTGGGCTCGCCGGGGAAACCGACGCCGAGCAGCGTGCGCACGGTGCTGCGGCCGCCGTCGCAGCCGACGAGGTAGCGCGAGCGCAATCGCGTGCCATCGGCCAGCGCAGTGGTCACCCCGTCGTCGTCCTGGCTCAGTCCGACCACTTCGCAGGCGCGCCGGATCTCGGTGCCGAGCTCGACGGCATGCTCGGTCAACAGCCGCTCGGTGATGTTCTGCGGGATGCCGAGGACGTACGAATGCGCGGTGTCCAGCCGCTCCGGCCAACGCGTGCTCAGGCCAGCGAAGAAACCGCCGACCTCGTACTGCTTGCCATGCTCGAGGAACCGCTCCAGCAGACCGCGCTGGTCCATCAGCTCGATGCTGCGCACGTGCAGCCCCAAGGCGCGGGCCTGCCTGGTCGGCTCCGTCTCCTTCTCCAGCACGAGCGCGTGCACGCCGTGCAACTGCAACTCGCTGGCCAGCATCATGCCGGTCGGTCGACCGCCGACCACGACCACGTCCATCATGCTTTCCCCCTCATTCGACAACTACGAAAGGTCGGCAGCGGAGCGCAGCTCGGCGAACGCCGCGGTCAGCGCGTCGGCCTGGTAGTGGGCGTTCAGCCCACTCGGGTTGGGCAACACCCAGACTCCGCTCTGGCCGTTCAGCTCCTCCTGCCGCCCGACCCCGGCTCGCCGCCGCCCAAAGCCTGTTCGGTACGCCGTCACACCGAGCACCGCCAGCCAGCGCGGCTGCCAGCGCTCGACCAGCGCAGTCAGCCGGACCGAGCCGGCCACCAGCTCGGCCGCCGACAGCTCATCGGCGCGGGCTGTTGTGCGCGCCACCAGGTTGGTGACACCGAGGCCGTACGAGAGCAGCTCCCACTGCTCCTCGGGCCGTAACAGTCGCGGGGTGAAGCCCGACCGGTGCAGCGCCGGCCAGAACCGGTTGCCCGGCCGGGCAAAATGCTGCCGCAGAGCGCCGGACCACAGCCCGGGATTGATTCCGCAGAACAACACGTCCAGGTCGGGGGCGACCACGTCGGGGATCGTTCGCTCGCGAGCAGCCGCCAGGTCGGCGGGGGAGGGTTTGCTCATCGCCGCCGGACCGCCTCCTCGACCAGGTCGAGCACCGGGTCAAGGTCGTCGGCCGGCATTCCCATGGCCAGGTGCAGGACCATCCCGTCCAACGCCAGCGCCAGAAAACGTTGCAGCGTCGGCAGTTCCACGTCTTCACGCAGCACGCCGGCCTCCCGCTGGCGTTCGAGTCGCTCCCGGGTCGCGTCGTCGATCGCAGCCGAGCGCCGGGCCCATTCGCGGCGGAAGTCGACGTCGGTCCGCAGCCGCCTGGACACCTCGAGCTGGGTGCCGAGCCAGTCGGGGTCGGCGCCGCGGAGCAGGTCGCGCATCACCTGTACCAGGCCGTGCTCGGCGACCACGGACGCCATCTCAGCGGCGTCGTCCTCGGCAGTGGCGAGGAAGAGCGCGTCCTTGTCCCGGAAATGATGGAAGATCGCCCCCCGGGACAGGTGAGTTTCCTCCTCCAGCCGGCGCACGGTCGCCCCCTCGAATCCGTGCCGGGCGAAGCAGGCGCGGGCGCCGTCGAGGATCTGCTGCCGGCGGGTGTCGAGGTGGTCCTGGCTGACCCGGGGCATGGGCTCAGCCGGCCGGCAGCAGCGAGCGCAGGACGTACTGCATGATGCCGCCGTGCCGGAAGTAGTCGGCTTCGCCGGGGGTGTCGATCCGCAGCAGCGCCCGGAATTCGCGGCCATCGGCCGACACCGTGACCTCACGCGGTGAGTCGCCGTCGTTGAGCGCGGTCACGCCGGTGATGTCGAACGTTTCCTGACCGGTCAGGCCCAGGGATTCGGCGGTGTCACCGGGGGAGTACTGCAGTGGCAGGACGCCCATTCCGATCAGGTTGGAGCGGTGGATGCGCTCGTACGATTCGGCGAGCACGGCTTTGACGCCCAGCAGCGCGGTGCCTTTGGCCGCCCAGTCGCGGGATGAACCCGAGCCGTATTCCTTGCCGGCCAGCACGACCAGCGGGACACCGGCCGCCGCATAGGCCGTCGATGCGTCGTAGATGCTGGCCTGTTCGCCGGTCAGCAGGTTGGTCGTCACGCCGCCCTCCGTGCCGGGCGCGAGCTGGTTGCGCAGGCGGATGTTGGCGAACGTGCCGCGGATCATCACCTCGTGGTTGCCCCGGCGGGAGCCGTAGGAGTTGAAGTCCGGCCGGGTGACTCCGTGCTCGGTCAGGTAGCGGCCGGCGGGTGAGTCGGCCCGGATGGAGCCGGCTGGCGAGATGTGGTCGGTGGTCACCGAGTCGCCGACCTTGACCAGCGCTCGGGCGCCGGTGATGTCCTGCACGGGCGTGGGCTGGGCCGGCATCCCGTCGAAATAGGGCGGCTTGCGGACGTAGGTCGATTCCGGCTCCCAGGCGAAGGTGTCGCCCCTCGGGGTGGGCAGGGACTGCCAGCGCTCGTCGCCGGCGAAGACGTCGGCGTAATCCCGGGAGAACATCTCCGACTCGATCGCCGCGTCGATGACCTCCTGGATCTCCTGGGAGGTCGGCCAGATGTCGGCCAGGTGCACCGGTGCGCCATCGCTGCCCGTGCCCAGCGGCTCGGTCGTCAGGTCAAGGTCCATCGTGCCCGCCAGTGCGTAGGCGACCACCAGCGGCGGGGAGGCCAGGTAATTCATCTTCACGTCGGGATTGATCCGGCCCTCGAAGTTGCGGTTGCCCGACAGCACCGAGACCACCGCCAGGTCGGCGTCGTTGACGGCCTTGCTGACCGGCTCGAAGAGCGGTCCCGAATTGCCGATGCAGGTGGTGCAGCCGTAGCCGACGAGGTTGAAGCCCAGCTTGTCCAGATATGGCACCAGGCCGGCCCGTTCGTAATAATCCATTACCACCTTGGAGCCGGGCGCGAGCGTCGTCTTCACCCACGGCTTGCTATGAAGCCCTTTCTCTACCGCCTTTTTCGCCAGCAACGCGGCGCCGATCATCACCGTCGGATTGGAGGTATTCGTGCACGAAGTAATAGCGGCGATCACCACGGCGCCGTGGTCGATCTGGGCCTGCGTGCCGTCGCCCAGGTCGACCTGGGTCGGCTTCGACGGCCGCCCCGTCACCCCGGTGGTGATCGCCGGGCGTGGCACACCGTCTCCGTCCCCGGTGCTGTCCGCCTGCGTCGACGGCGGGTCGCTGGCCGGAAAAGACTGCTTCGACTTCTCGTCGACGATCGAGTCGTCCGTCGGCCCGTCGTCCTTCACGTACTCGGCCAGCGCGCCGCGAAAGGCCTCCTTGGCCTCAGTCAGCGCGACCCGGTCCTGCGGCCGCTTGGGGCCCGCGAGCGACGGGACGATGGTCGCCAGATCGAGCTCGAGCGTCTCGGAGAACACCGGTTCGGCGGCCGGGTCGTGCCAGAGGCCCTGCTCCCTGGCGTAGGCCTCTACCAGCGCAACCTGTTCGGCCGGGCGGCCGGTCATCTGCAGGTAGCGCACGGTCTCGTCGTCGATCGGGAAGATGGCGCAGGTCGAGCCGTACTCCGGGCTCATGTTGCCGATCGTGGCGCGATTTGCCAGCGGGACAGCGGAAACGCCGGGTCCGTAAAACTCGACGAACTTGCCGACCACGCCGTGCCGGCGCAGCATCTCGGTGATCGTGAGCACGAGATCCGTGGCGGTGGCGCCCTCGGGCAGCTCGCCGGACAGCTTGAAGCCGACGACGCGCGGGATCAGCATCGACACCGGCTGGCCGAGCATCGCCGCCTCGGCTTCGATGCCGCCGACACCCCAGCCGAGCACGCCGAGCCCGTTGACCATGGTGGTGTGGGAATCGGTGCCGACGCAGGTGTCGGGATAGGCGAGTAGCTCGCCGGGAGAGCCGGCGCGGACCATCACCACCCGGGCGAGGTGTTCGATGTTGACCTGGTGGACGATCCCGGTGCCCGGCGGCACCACCTTGAATTCGGAGAAGGCGCCCTGCCCCCAGCGCAGGAATTGATAGCGCTCGACATTGCGGCCGTACTCGAAGTCGACGTTGCGGGCAAAGGAGTCCGGCGCGCCAGAGACGTCGGCGATCACGGAGTGGTCGATGACCAGCTCGGCCGGGGCGAGCGGGTTGATCAGGCCGGGGTCGCCGCCCAGGGCGGTCATCGCCTCGCGCATCGTGGCGAGGTCCACCACGCACGGCACGCCGGTGAAGTCCTGCATGATCACCCGGGCCGGGGTGAACTGGATCTCCGTGCCGGGCTCCGCGGCCGGGTCCCAGGCGGCGATAGCCCGGATGTGGTCGGCCTTGATGTTGGCGCCGTCCTCGGTGCGGAGAAGATTTTCCAGCAGCACTTTCAGCGAGTAGGGCAGTCGTTCGGCGCCCGGCACGGCCGACAGTCGGCAGATCTCGTACGTTGTGCCGGCGACATCTAGCCCGCCGCGGGAACGGAAGCTATCCAGGGGTGCGGTCACGGCTGACTCCTCTGAGGGTGGCGTCGATCTGCAAACAGTACGTACGTCTTGCTAGCAGCGTCAATGGCGAGTTCTCGTTGGCCCGCAGCGTGAGCGATCGCACACACCGTGTCGGCATGTTCAGCCGGTTGCTTCTGCGAGGATGTCCGCATGTGCGGTCTGCTCACCTTCGTCAGCGCCCGGGGTGAGGCTCCTCGCCATCGTGGCGCCATCGCAGCCGCCCTGGAGACAGAGCACCACCGGGGGCCCGACGAGACCGGCGTCACGGTGGCTGGTGATGACGTCGTGCTGGGATTCAAGCGGCTGTCCATCATCGACGTCGACCTCAGCCATCAGCCGCTGGAATACGCCGACGGACGCTACGTCATCGCCTTCAACGGCGAGATATACAACTATCTGGAGCTGCGGGCCGAGCTGCTCGGCGAGGGTGCCACGTTTGCCACCGATGGCGACACCGAGGTGGTCGTCGCCGCTTT
>JAABUW010009384.1_pt1 | contig 11175 bp, 6 predicted proteins | sample 5560081 | NCBI WGS metagenome assembly JAABUW01 (sample SAMN10711882, study PRJNA513363) | rock metagenome | isolation source: Antarctica rocks | place: Antarctica: Victoria Land, Knobhead sud | reverse complement strand
GAAGTTGCGACCAGTCTGCTACACTGGGACACGATACTACCAGCCCTCGCATTCGCTTTGGAAGGCGGTCTCAGCCACGTCTGGGCTGTTGACGATGGGAGCGAAGATAGGGCAAGCACTTCATCTAGTGAGGACTCCCTGAGTAGATCTGAGCCGACGGGATCACCAACATACGACCCACACGCCACCCACCTTCTCCAGCGCATTCTGGATTTCACCGTACATATGTTTCCTCCGAACTTCTATCTGGATGCCTCGGCTCCTCACCTTACGTTTTGTCCTCGACTGCCATCGATCCCGCAGGGCCATGCAAGCAGGGCCTCGAAGTCTGACCCACGACTGACGCAGATTCGCTTTGGCGAAGTTCCGGTCGAAGAACTCCAGAGACCATCGTTGCTCACCAGCAGCATCTCGAGTATCTTGCTTTCACTGCCGTTCGTCCTTCTCAAGTGGGTGCTCGAGCACTTCGATCTCGTGGCCAGACTTGGTCCCGAAACGGTCGGGTCTATCATGCGCCAGGTGGTCGCTGAGCGAGAGGTTCGGCGTGTGAAAGCGGAGAAGGCTCGCACGGCAGGCCACCTCGCTGGAGAGACCGACAATGCGCTTTTGCAGAGTCTTTTGTGGGAAGAGTCAGTCGAGCCTTCGACACAGCATCGAGCTGGCTTCAGGTTGTTCAGGCGCAAGAAGGATATTGACACGCCTCCAAGCTCAGGAGCGTGTTCGGAAATGAATAAATAAAGAGCATTGCTAGCGTTCGAGCAGGCGAGGGAGTTTTGAATCTTTGCGGATACTGGACATTGCATAGCGAGCGGGTGGTGTTCAGGGAGGGGTGCGTGGCATGGATTTTTGGCGACGGCAAAAAATATACCAAAGCATGCTTTCAGGAGCGATGTTGCACGGCATTATATCAACGTGGATGTTTGGCTTGGTTGAAACTGGCGTTTGAAGCGGCTGAGATCGAAGAAAAGTTGGATATGGCTTGGATATTGGCTTGGGCGGAAGTTCATGTTTGGCGTGGTGGTTCAACGTACGTGTTGCCCCTTCTGGCCTTCCGTGAGGCTGGTAGGCTGGCTTCTGTGCTTACTCACATAGCAAGAGCGTAGATATTGTGACAAATGCGGAAGTCCGCTAGGATTACTGATCGATATGACTTCGTTAACCCAAGACTACTCCGGACTACCAGATTTTGCTGTCAACGCGACCACGCTGTGACGATTGGGCTATGCGAGTAGGTGCTACGCGAGTAGGTGCTACGCTTTCGTGATTGATGGTCGCGCCATGGTCTCCACAAGGAACACGCTTCCCACGTTGGCGCAACTCCTTCGTAGATGGCTTGTTGGATGGCTCGGGACTTGGAGAATATTGCCGAGAGATCCCCATCGGAACTGGCGAGTTGTAAGCACTCTCCAGAATACAAACTCCACCACGTGCTCCTAAAGTCAGCCTCACACAACTTTACCGGTCACTTGCAGAAAGAGGCTATTGTTCAATGCGGCGTGCCCTCGAGGCAGCCACAACTTCAACGAGGCCTGTTTTTTTTCCGAGCCAGATTGCTCATCAACAAGCTGGACTTCACGAATTCCGTCCGACGAACGATAGGCATTTTGTCGATCCGTTCCGTTCAACGCAGACCGCTAGTGTCCGACACTGTCGTATTGATGACTTCTGTTCCTGGCCCCATTCTGTTCATATCGTCGGACAATCTGTCCTAAGGAAATACAGGCCTTCAAAAAAGTACGTCCGTAACCTGGATGTCGGTCGATCGCCAAAATGGCGTTGACTGCCGAAGATCTGCTCCTCACATCGACCGGCAATGCGGCACAGGTGGCGGCATCGAAACCGCCCATTCGTCTGCTTGGGGTTGATTTCGCAGCAAGTGTATAGGGCGGTCTTCAAAAGGGCGCCATGGTCAAATTCCGTGGCAGAAGAGGGTTTGAGCTTTTCTATATCTTTTGTCTCATTCTTGTTTGTGTTCGAGGCGTGAGGATCGTACGTGCGAATCTGGAGCCGCGATTTTGGGACGCATTGGAGAACACAACAGCGCGCCGAATACGACTTAAGACTGGACCATGTCGCGCTCTTCAACTTCAGATGAAGTCGAGAAGGAAATTGGATTTGACAAGCAGACTAGCCAGAACTTTAACACTGAGGAGCACGAGGATCTAGCAGAAGCCGAACAGCCAGCTTTTGTCGTCCACGATGACATTGAGAAGTCTGGCGGTCCCGCCGACTACGATGGAGCTTCCCTTGCCAACGTGCAGTCCGAAAAACCATCAGTAAACAACATCAAATCTGTCCCCAATGGCGGCGGCATCGCATGGCTGCAGGTCCTATGCTCCTTCTTCGTCTTTTTCAATACCTGGGGCATCATTAATGCCTTCGGAATCTACCAAGAATACTATACCAAAGGCATCCTCACCTCCTCCCCCCCAAGCGACATCTCCTGGATCGGCTCCCTCGAAGCATTCCTTTTGATGATCGTCGGCAGCATCGCAGGCCCCATCTACGACATGGGCTACGTCCACGAGCTCCTTGGTGTGGGCAGCGTCCTCATCGTCCTCGGCCAAATGATGCTGTCCCTCTGCAGCAACTACTGGCAAGTCATCCTCGCCCAAGGCGTATCCATCGGAATCGGCACGGGTTGCATCTTCGTCTCCGGCGTCGCGATCCTCTCCACCTACTTCAGCACCAAACTCGCCACCGCAACCGGCATAGCCGCCTCGGGGAGCTCCATAGGCGGGATGTTGTACCCGATCATCTTCTACAAACTCCAACCCACCATCGGCTTCGCCTGGGCCACGCGAGTATTAGCATTCGTCGCCCTCTTCACCCTCGGGATTTCGAACCTCGCTCTCCGCGTCCGTGTCATCCCCTCTTCACGGCGGAAGTTCCTTGACCTACCCGCGTGGAAAGAGCTTCCCTTCCTATTCTTCAACCTAGGCTCCTTCTTCACCTTCATAGGCCTCTACGCCCCCTTCTTCTACATCCAATCCTACGTCCTCGACGCCGGCCTCATGGAACCGGACCTCGCCTTCTACCTCCTCGCCATCCTCAACGGCGCTTCCACCTTCGGCCGCCTGATCCCAAACTACATCGCCGACCGCGTGGGACCCTTCAACGTGCTCACGCCGTGCGCGTTAATGTGCGCGATACTACAATATTGCCTGATCTCCGCGCACAGCTCGGCAAGCGTGATAGTGATAATAGCGTTCTACGGCTTCTTCTCGGGTACGCTGGTCAGTTTGCCCGCGACGTGCTATGTGCATCTCGCGGGGCCGACGAGGAGAGGGCTGATTGGGACGTGGATGGGGATGGGATTTGCGTTTGTGTCGCTGGGAATATTATGCGGGACGCCGATTACGGGAGCGATATTGGGTGTTTCCAGTTTTAAGTATGTGTGGGTTTTCGGCGCCACGTTCGAGCTGGTGGGATCGGTGTTCTTCGTTCTGTCGCGGTTGGCTCAGGCTAAGTGGAGGATCTGGGTGAAGGTCTGAAGATGGTAGATATGTGATCTTTTGCATAGCGATGGCATTAACAACCAAATATGATCAACGAGACTTTTCGATTCTACCACGCTTTTCATGACTTGTGAGATCGAGCCAAAGAAGTGGCCTCCGTAAAGTCTCAACGAAACCTGTTTCTCCGTGGGCTACTGTACGCACTGATGTCGTCTTAGCGGCGTTATCGCTTCGTAGGGGAGCGTTGTATACTGCTTTCGACAGCAGCCTCTAGATATGCAAGTTGATCTCAACAAAGCTAACGAATTCTCGTGCAGCCGTACTGACCATCATAGTACTGTAATGCCGCTTCACTCATTGAGATCGACACCAAATCTCACTTCATATGATCTCCGTAAGCAGACTGTCCTTCGAGGAGTCTCTGAAGGCTCGCAACAGCAGATCGCTCGGTGAACGGACTGAGAAGCGGCCGAAGGGGTTGACTGAACCGGCCAAGACTGGTTATGACCAGCCATACTCGCGAGTGTCGTGTGTGCACGACAGTACAACGTGAGAAGAGGTAATTAATTAAGAGCATAGAACATGTTTCAGCGGCTATCTGGACTTTTACTACGCCTCTTCGCTCTGACCGTTGCCTGCCGCATCCCATGGTGGCATGTGCATGAACGCCGTCGAGCAGAAACCACATCCCACATCAGTCGTCTCCGCTCAGTGCTTAGTTCATACGGCGAATCAAGGCGTTGATGTATTCTTCCCGGTTACCCAGGTCGCCACCCTCCACGAAGTGCAAGAACTTGCGAGGCCTGAAGCCGCCGTTGGGGTTGCTGAGCTTGAACGGCCAGAGGAAGTTGCTCGCCTGCTTGAAGTTGGGGCCGACAGAGTAGATCTCGTGGATGAGGTCCTCCATGCAGACGATGCCGAGCTTGCCGAGATGCTCCTCGATGATGGCGTTGTCGGTGAGAGGGATGCGCTGCTTGTCGGTCGACTTGGCGTATCCGCGCTTGTAGACGAGCTCACGGACGGACTTGAGGTTGGGGTAGCCGTAGGCGATGAAGGGCTCGACAATCTTCAGCATCTCGGAGGTGGCCTTGGTCAGACGGATGAAGACACCGTTGTTGATCTGGAGAAGACGGAGGAGCTGGAGAGTCTTGCGCTTCTTGGGGTCGATCTTGTTGATACCCTTGATGCGGACGACGAAGGCGAGGCGAGGCTGGGCTGGGACGTAGTAGGAGCCTTCCTGCTTGGCGACGCGGGAGAGACGGATCTTCTCGCGCTCTGCATCGCGGTACTCCTTGACGTAGGACTCGGCACGCTTGAAGATCTGCTCGCGCTTCTGCTTCGATTGCTGTTGACAGAGTCAGCGTCGGCATTCGACATGAATGAAGTGTGAAGTCGTGATGAAGTTGCATGTTCAGACCCGAAAGATGGTTAAAGATAACGACAGCATAGCCGAAGCTAGTCGAGGTATGGGTAGATATCATCACCACATAGTAAGATATGGAAAGAGTGTGAGCATACCTTTTTCTTCGCCTCACGGTCCGAGGCCTTGTCGGCGCGCTCCTTCTCCTGGCTCTTGCGCTTCTTGAGCAGAGTCTCGGGCACCAAGATCTGGTCCTTGGTCGGGACAGTCCTGTTTCACAAGCAAAGTCAGTCGATCTGCGAGCATCCCGAGATTGCTCTCCGAGCGAAGAACTGCGGCCGCAGGTGTCTGCTGGCTCTCAAGCATTCTCCGCTGAGCACTCCGAAGAGTGTAATTGGATCGATGAGGTGCTGTGAAGCGAATCTCAATCGACAAAACCTCGCTAGGCGAGAGTATCAGACATGGCAGTGATGCCGTAGTCTGTGTAGCGTCGCTGTCTCGCATTCTGACGCGCCATTTCTGACAACGTGCAGGATCGAGACAGGCGGATGTATGTGCTTTGCTGCGATCAAGCGAGCATTTTTCAAGCTGGAGCAGATCGACCTGGCGACAGTTCTTCACTCGACGAGCGAAGGGTGGTGTGTGGTTGCAACGTACGTCTTCGTGACCGTCGACTGCTGCTTCTTCGGTGCCATTGCGATGGTGGTTGGTGGTGGGTTGTCGAAGAGGTGAAGTCGTGAAGTTCATTCAAGGAGACTTCGAAATTTGTTCGGCTGTTCTAAGTGGGCGGCTTGGCGCTGCGGTCCAAGCTTCACAACCGCCAAGATTTTTACTTCCAATTCGGGCGATTGTTTCAGACTTCAACCTCGAACAACGATGTGACCATGTCCTCCTCCCGCCGCGGCGTAGGCCTAAACGCCTTCTCCAACGCCGCCATCTCATCTGACCAATATGCCCGCCATGGCGCCGCCCTCCGCACCTCCCACACCGACGCCCTCGCCAACCAGCTCTCAGTCTTCCAAGCCGCCCTCCACAGTTTCTCCCTCACACACGCGAAGGACATCCGCAGCAACCCTACCTTCCGCGCAGAGTTCGCTCGCATGTGTAATGCCATTGGCGTAGACCCTCTAGCCGGCAGTAATGTCAAGGGAGCAGCTGGGGCGGGGGGGAAGAGTGTCTGGGCGAAGATGCTGGGGAGTAGTGTGAATGACTTCTACTTTGAGCTTGCGGTACGGGTGGTGGAGGTGTGCAGGGAGACGAGGAATGAGAATGGCGGGATGATCGCACTATCGGAGGTCAAGAAGAGGATTGAGAAGGGGAGAGGGTTGGTTGGGGGAGGGATGGAGGTTACGGAGGATGATATTGAGCGGGCGTTGGAGTCGCTGGAGCCGCTGGGAGGGATGTTCAAGACGACGATGTTAGGGTCGAATAAGTTTATTAGGTCGGTGCCGAAGGAGTTGAATCCGGACCAGGCGACTGTGCTTGAGGTAATTCAGGTGCTGGGGTATGTGACTGTGTCGATGTTGCGGGATAATCTGGGCTGGGAGAGTGCGAGAGCTATCGCGGTCATTGAGGATCTGGTGGCGGATAGTCTGGTGTGGGTGGACTCTCAGGCTGAGGAGACGGAGTATTGGTCCCCAGCATGGATGTACTCAGGCGGATGAGAACGATGATCTGAGTGACCGTACGACAACGACTCTGCCACACTGGAACTTCGGCATCGTCAAACCTACAGGGCTTTGTGATCTACCTGGCCACGGCACTAGAAGCTACGTCTGCCTCATATTACCATGACATCAGCATCATCGCCAGGAGGCGTGGAATGGAACTGCGCTGTTATCATCCGTGCGCCTGAGCGGCGGTAAAGGCGATGAGTAGACCAGAAGCCCATCTAAAGCTGAGATAGCCGCGAAGTGCCGACCGAAGTGGCTCCAAGCCAACCGCGCTTGAACAGGTGCTCAAGATCCGCTGCAGCACGACATTCAAGTATCGATGCTGGCACAAGGAGCGAGTCAAATGCATTGAAGGCAGCATCTGTGTCCAACTATTCATACAGAGTCTAGATCACAAAGTATACTACACACAAAGCCATCACAAACCTTCATTTCGTGCCAGCATTAATACTAGCCTGTAGCCTCTGCTGCAAACTCAAAATACTCCCCACCGGCGGGACGGTGACCACCTTCTCCGCCGTCGCTCTCTTCTCCGCTCGAGCCTTCCTCTCTACCACCTTCTGCTCCTGCGTCGCCACCTCCACCTCCGCATCCTCAACCCCACCCTCCAACTCCACATCCTCAACATCAACCTCCTCAACCTCATCCTCCTTCACCAAACTCTTCCCAGAGCCAAACGGATTCGCCATCTTCACCACCCTTATCCCCCCTCTCTCTCTCACCTTGTTAACATCCTCCAAAAGACTCTGCGCAGCAATACTCGGCCGACTCAGCTGCGCCTCCACATCCCTCCTCGCCTGCGCCAGCCTCTCCTCTTTCTCACTATCCCTCATCGCAGCTACCTCCTTTTCAAACTTCACGATGTCGTTATCCCCCTCCCCCTTGTACGGTTGAAACTGTAGATCCCGCATATGTTCAAGCAGCAACTCGGCGTCTTTAATCGCTTTGTCCGCTGCGGTGGAGAAGGGTGTAAGGATTTGGGAGGGGAGGTAGCCGAGTTTGTAGGGCGGGATGCCGGGGAGAGTTTTGATGGAGGTAGGGATGGAGGTGGTGTGGAGTTTTGCGGATTGGAGGGAGGTTATGAGGGAGTGGGTGAGGGCGAGGGTTTCGCGGAGCTGGGTTTGGTCGGCGTGGCGGAGGGTGGTGTTTATTGAGGCGCGGGAGGGGGGTGCGCTGGAGTCGGGATCGTTCTCGAGGTTGGCTTCCTGCCGGCGTAAGGTTGTAGTGAGATGTCGTGTGCGAAGTTGTGACATTGAAGAGGCAGTCTTTCGTGCGGTGCGTAGGAGTGGTTTTGCCATTTTAAAAGCCGATCAGGCCTCGAACGACGCGATCCCCGAGAGCAAGGCGCTGGCGCTCTATTCGGTAGGCCTAGATGTCGAGGCCGAAAGAAGCGATGCTGCATAGACCGAAGATGGTCCCGACGACGACTATAGTGGTGCAGGCGACTATGCGAAGCAGGATATCAGTGGGGGTGCATCACTTACATGTGTTGATCGACTTACCGTCGGTGATGCGTTCTTCGTCCATTGTAATTGTGTCTTGCATGTAGTTTGGGACATCATGGTAGCTAGAGGGAAGGCGCCCGCGCCTATATACAACTCTGTCACAGTCATTCTTCACACCAATGTGACAGACGAAGCAGGTCGTTGCTGGAGGTCACGCTCGGGCGAGGTCGGATTGTGTGATGCCTGAAAGTTCAAGGCAGGAACTGCCAAGATGTCTCGCCCACCTCGTGAAAAGTTGCGACTTCACATCAAGGACAACGTGACGCACTTTCGCAGGCCTATATCTACCTGTTCACTCAAGGTAGCAGAGAAAGCACCACACACCGCCAACATGTCTCGCTTCTTCCAAGGCAGCGACAGCGAGAGCTCATCCGACGAAGAGGAATTCGCGCTCAACGCGGAAGAAGAGGAAGCATCATCCTCGGAGGAGTCGTCAGAGGAGGAGGAGGATGGCGATGATGATTCCAGCAGCGAGGAAGAGGGTGGCAAGACCGGCGCCAGTCGTTTCTTGCGCGAAGCCTCAGACGAGGAATCTGAGAGCGATGAGGACAAAGTCACCGTGGTCAAATCGGCCAAGGACAAGCGGTTCGATGAGCTGGAAGGCATCGTCAGGCTGATCGAGAACGGGGAGAAGATTGGCGACTGGAACGCTATCAACGACCAGTACGACAAGATGAACCGTCAAGTCCCAACCCTGATGCGTGATCTGGACGGCAAGCCACCGAAGATGTACATCAAGACCATTGCTGGACTTGAGACGACCGTCATGGAGGCGTTTGAGAAGCAGAAGGTCACGCCGAAGAAGATGAACCCGATCGCACAGAAGGGGCTGAACGCTTTACGGCAGAAGATCAGGAAGAACAATCGCGACTACACCACTGAACTCGAGGCCTACCGGAAGGATCCTGGTGAATACATGAAGGAGGAGGTGGTTGAGGAGACCGCACCAGCACCCAAGAAATCGAAGAAGTCACTCCTCGCCAACGAGGACTCATTGGATGCCAACGACGATGGCTTCACCATGGTCGGCGCAGGTGGCAAGGTCATGGTGTACACACCCGAGAGCATTCTCAAGCATCTGCGGTCGATCGTCGAATCGAGAGGTCGCAAGAACACTGACCGCCTTGAGCAAATCCGTGTCATGGAGAAGCTACTTGATGTGGCAGTGACAGAGTATCAGCGTATTCGGGTGCTGCTGGTGTTGATCGCCACCCGTTTCGATCTCACTTCCGGCACTGGTTCGCAAATGACACAAGAGCAGTGGAAGCTCGCACAGCAAGAGATCAACCGTCTGCTCGTCATTCTCGAGGAGAACCACGACATCATCGTGGTCGAAGCAGCAGAGGAATGGGAGGATGACGACAAGCTGCCTACTATCACCAAGGGCGAGCTGTTCAAGATTCCAGGCAGCGTAGTGTCCTTCGTCGAGCGCCTTGACGATGAGCTCACACGAGTCTTGCAACACGTCGACCCTCACACCGCAGAGTATGTCGAGCGGCTACAGGACGAAGGTGCTCTCTACACCAACCTCGTACGCAGCATGCTCTACGCCGAGCGTTTGCAGGAGGACACTCGCCTCGATCGGTCCAAGGACAGCACTAACCGTGTCGTCATGCGCCGATTGGAGCATGTCTACTTCAAGCCTGCCACGGTCATCTCCAAGGTGGAGGATGACACATGGAAGGACCTTCCGGGACAGCTCGACTCGAAGGTCACCCCTCGTGCCGAACATAGCGATGTTGCATCACTCGTACAGAAACTGGCCGGCTACCTCTTTGCGAACTCGGATGGTATCATCCGCGCCCGCGCGATGCTCTGTCAGATCTACTACCTCGCACTCCACGACAACTACTTCAGGGCTCGCGATATGATGCTCATGTCCCATCTCCAAGAGACGATTGGCAGCTTCGACGTGAGCACACAAATCCTGTACAACCGCACCCTCACCCAGGTTGGCCTCTGTGCGTTTCGTGCTGGTCTCGTCTACGAGTGCCAGACCGCCCTGCAAGACATCTGCGGCAGCCAGCGCCAAAAGGAACTGCTGGCCCAAGGCCTACAAATGCAGCGCTACTCCCAAATCACACCAGAGCAAGAACGCCTCGAACGCCAACGCCAACTCCCTTTCCACATGCACATCAATCTCGAATTCCTCGAGTGTGTCTACCTCACCTGCAGCATGCTCCTCGAAATCCCCACGCTCGCACAAGCCGGCAGCTCGCCCGACCTCAAGAAGCGCGTCATCTCAAAGTCCTATCGCCGCATGCTCGAATACCACGAGCGCCAAATCTTCACTGGTCCACCCGAAAACACCCGCGACCACGTCATGCAAGCCTCCAAAGCCCTCGCCGCAGGCGAGTGGAAGAAAGCAGCCGAATTCATCACCTCGATCAAGATCTGGGATCTCCTACCCAAGAGCGACGAGATCAAGAAGATGCTCGAAAGCCAGATCCAGGAGGAAGGGCTGCGCACATACCTCTTCACCTACGCACCTTACTACGATACCCTCGGTGTGGAGACGTTGGCAGGGATGTTCGACCTCCCAGAAGTCAAAGTCACCGCTCTAGTGAGCAAGATGATCCACCACGAAGAACTCGCCGCCGCGCTCGACCAAGTCAACAGCGCTATCATCTTCCGCAAGGGCGTGGAGCTCAGCCGGCTGCAATCGCTCGCGCTTACGTTGTCGGATAAGGCGAGTGGGCTTATTGAGTCGAATGAGCGGGTGTTGGAGCAGAGGACGCAGGGGACGGCGAATGCGTTTGAGAGGCAGGGTAATACTCGTGGGCGTGGTGGGAGAGGTCGTGGTCGTGGGGAGTCGAGAGGTGGGTTCAGGGGTAGAGGTGGCGGTGGTGGGTCGGATCGGGGTCAGTTCACTGGTGGTGCTTTGGGGAATGCTATTCGGGCTCAGTAGAGTGGGTAAGCACTGAGGGTTGGCGTTTGAGATGGTTCAATGCATGAGGACATGGTGAGATGGCTGGAATGGCTTGCGATTGTGGCTAGGCAGTCCTGACGTAGCGATTAAGAGAGAGCAACGGAACAATGAAAGTCATGTAACCTCCCTCTACACAACCTTCTTCAACCAACATTAGAGTGATGTAGGCTGGGTGATGTAGACACGGTGGATATTCTACTTTCCTAGCTGCAACAGCATGTTTGACAGGACTACATCCGACAACACCTGA
>JAABUW010009383.1_pt1 | contig 11175 bp, 9 predicted proteins | sample 5560081 | NCBI WGS metagenome assembly JAABUW01 (sample SAMN10711882, study PRJNA513363) | rock metagenome | isolation source: Antarctica rocks | place: Antarctica: Victoria Land, Knobhead sud | reverse complement strand
CTACAAGAGACACTTGCAGGTATACGGGTGAGCATTGCGAGAGCACACATCTGTGCAAATCCCTAGAGCCTTCCGATCCATGGCTGTATTTATCCACAGAGCTACTTCCCGTTCTGTGGGGGACGCATCTTTGCACATTGGGGATAATGGCTCTAGCAAGGTGCATAATCAGTGTATTAGCTGCAGCTCAGCGTGTCTCCATGTGTCTCCATGCATCGTGCCCCGCTGATCATGTCATGTGATAAACTGAGCGCACACCCCGCCTCCGAAGCCCGCACAACGGCCCGTGACTTGTCGTCACCGACTTCGGCGATCTGGATCATGCGGGGCTCCGCACCAATGTAGTCTCGTCTATCTCGGAGTGGCGCAAAACAGGCCTAGCGTGACAGCTCTGTAGAGCAGATATATATGTTCTAGACAAGTAACATATATGTTGTAGGGTCATTGTATATAGTGCTCAAAGAGATACTGCAATCGCCGCTGACTGTATACCTTACGGGTCACTTACACCTAATGCCGATAGCTAACGCCGGTCCCTGTCATCCGGTAACGCTAACGGCATCGAAGGATGGTTAAAGCACGATCGAACGATAATGAGTGCCTCTAATAGATGGGCAAGGTCATAATGCCGCCTATGTTTCGTCTGAAAGCGGGCTTTGACTTCTTTGCTACCGACTTCAGTATAGCGTGAGTAGAATGAAAGCGTTCCATGCCAATTATATGAAAATTTCGTCATGGGCAGAGCCCTGCATAACCAGGCTTCCATTTCGATCCATACGGTTTGCGGGCCGCGGAAACCTTGCTGTCCGTCTAGGCGCCGAATAAGAAAGGTTTCAAGTCGCACGACCGGATAGCTTCGCGGCTACAGTGTTAGCGGCGAGACACGAAAATGTCATCCCACCCGGCCAGCATGCAGCTCGCTCTATACAGCGCGATCCAGATTCCGAGGCGGAGCTTCCTTCTCCATCCACAGTTATCCGAGGGCCCCTAAGGTCGAGCGCTCGTTAGACCTTAGCCGGGACCTCAACCGGAGTCACAGCACAGGTCTCGAATGCCGCAGATAACAAACTAGTCAAGCCTAGCAAGGGAGCAGGTAGGTACAAATGATAGGAAGTGATAGTTTCCGTTGGCTAACGATTATGGCCAGATAATCCGATGTGCATTTCTAATCCGGAAGAGGATGACGAGCTACGTCTTCCTGTTAAGGTCGATCGGAGGGAAATCGGACTCCATGTACTCCCGACACTTGTGTCGCGGCGAAGCGCTCATCCTCAAGATAAGGAAATCCCAGGATTTCGAAGGCGACGACAGGTGCAACCGGAAGAGGATGGCGTAGCCATTTGGATCTCTCGTCGGCAAAACGTTGTAAGACCATCAAACAGAGGCTAAGCTAAGCATAAGATGTGAAGAGTGTAGCGACGATCGGAGAAGAGCCGAGCACCTCCGCTAGCGCCCGCCACGCTCAACGAATGCGATGCCGAGTTTTATCCGATACTTCGGAGCCACTTCCATCCGTGGTTGGTGTTGGTGGCTCTTCCGTTTAGAGCGAGGTGGGATTTGTGTGCATGCCGGGCAAGTCCCTGAATATGCAGACATCTCGTTAACGCTGCACTCTATCGAAAGAGCAGCAACATGTCTAGAGCGCCGAACAGGACGAGATCCTTACGTGGTATTATTTTCAATTGGGAAGGCGCCTCTAGCCCGATTGGGTTGGAGGAGATCCGAACATATATCTCAAGATCATCGCTTTCTTGTCTCTCAACAGCGTATTCTCCTCCGTGTCGCTCACGCACGTACCCAAGTCATATGTTAATGCCTGTCTGCGCGATTATTATTTTTGACCACACTTCGAACATCCTTAGGTACCACGTTCGAGTTGCACTCGGGGTAAACTCCGACCTCAAAGACACCGGACGACGCTAAATCGTCGATGAGATGGCACCCTGAATCCGCCACAAACACGCTGCAGATCATGCCATTGAGGGATCATTGGATCGCTACACCCTCGAAAACGCCGGGCATGAAGCTCTTCGGGGTTTCAGACGCGTCCAATCGTTGTCATCCGACAGGGCATGATTTTGGTGTTCTGAGAGCACCTCCAGCTTTCAAGATCTCGAGTGCTGAATAGTAACGATTGAAGACTTGCTCTGGCCTTCATTCACACATCTAGCATTGCCGCTAGTAATTTTTACACTGTTCAAGCATCCTACGAACGATGAGCACGCTGCTGCCCGCCACACCAGGAGGAGGAGAACCCTTATCCTCTAGGGCACCGGGTCAAAATCCGTTCTCTGGAAATAAGCCAAAGAGAACACTTATCGAAAGTGCCTGCGCAGCCTGTCGGAAGAGAAAGTCAAAGGTGAGGTACTACAGTGGCAGACTCGATCAGATTCCAACGCAACACGCTGATAAGAGTGGCAGTGTTACGGCCAACGGTAAGCAACACATCGCAGGACTCAAATGGTGGTAGCCTTCACTGATCTATCCCCAGGCCATCTTGTACCAGTTGTCAAGTGCTCAAGACACGTTGCACCTACGAAGCTAAGGAAGGCGAGAGCAGGTGGTCAGCAATTAGGCGGAGGATGAAGGATGTGGAGAGTGATAGAGACGACCTAATAGAGCTCATCACCTACATGCAAGATGCCTCGGAGAATGACGCTATGCGAACCTTCCATCGGATCCGTGCTCACGACTTTGGGGACCCGCTGCGATTCATTCGACATGCGAGGGTGAACGACCACTCGCTCCAGCGGGATTTCGTCTCGCAACAAGTACCGAGTGAACAGCAATGTCTCCCACCGATACGCACAATGGTCGAATCTTGTGGGCTGTTGCCTAGCCAAGAACAGGTACAGTCTCGACAAGCGGGCGACCGAGAACGAGCACCATCCATGTTCTCTAACGCCAGGAGCGCGGGTGTCGAATCGTACCCCTCGGACCGGTCTATTGCCGGCACGACCGGCGATGCGCAAACTTCTCGGAGGGAGCTTTTCGCTCATGGGGGGCTCAGCTGCGATTGAGTCTCCAGTGTGAGCACACTGCTGCAGTCGAAACTGTGCCCTCCACAAACCCGTCAGGATTGGCCATCGTAGCAAGGTTGACCATTCCTCCTCTTCTCTTCTTTCCTAACCAGAAGAGGGTTCAAGGAGCCAACAGCTATTTGAGCTTGTACATGCTAAGATATGAAGCGCCTGTAACAAACTGAAAATTCAATTGTAATGTGCTCGAGTCAAAGTTGTGAGCAGAATGTTCTCGAAGCTTCCTTAGCCAGGATAACGGAGAAGACACACCACCGTCCTACACTGGCCTATTTGTCGGTACTTGGTCAAAGTCAGTAAGACGATCTGGTATCATGTTAGGTTCTTTATAATAGAAGAGCAGCGAAAGTCGCTTGGTCAAGTCGCGTGGAGGCCGGCAGATTTGGCTTTAGGTTAATCATCCATGTAGTCCTAAATGTCTCGTCCTACCACCTCAAGTTCCGTTGAATTGGAGTCCAGAAATACGGAAGCTCGGAGGCCACGATGAGCGGGTCACGGCGGTGGCCTTCTCCCTAGACGGGACGTTGGTCGCATCGGAGTTATATAACAAGACGCTGCGGCTGTGGAATACACTAACAAGTCAAGGAAAACACCGGTTTGAAAACCCTCGGTTTACTTTGTTCGCCGACTAGTATTCGCCGACAACGGCAGTATCTTAGATACGGGTGTTAGGACCTTCGACGTTAGTCAACATAGCGCTTCCTTACACACTACACCTTCGGCAGTTATTACGTATATCGAACTAAACGATGAGTGGATACGGCGTCACCATGAAGACCTACTCTGGCTTCCCTACGAATATCGAGGATTATGTTTAGCAGTATATAAGGACACGCTTGTTGTCGGTCAACTTTCTAGGACTGTGTCTCTATTCCGACTAGGCGTGGACTAGTTTCTTCGTAGAGTTATATTGGTACAAACTGTACACCATGCACGTGATCTGTGCTACAAGCTTTAAGTACCGCAATATAAAGACTGTTAGCAGTAACGAACGTTCGAGATTGGGGCTGTGATAAGCGTGTCTTGTATGTCCCTACAGGAGGCTCTTCGCAGAATGGGCGGCGACGTAGCAACAACAGCGCGAATTTCAGTTGGGAGAAGTTCAAGGGGTAGCGAGGCGACTATACTATTAACATACACAAGGTCAAGTAGATTAAGATGTGTGCGTGAGTTTGATGGTACTCTGAATGCGAAGTACCTCGGATTTGGCTCGCCACGGAGGGTGGCTCGCGACGGTGAGATAGATGTTATCTAGTCTACAGGCTTCCATCTCGACCTATACGCTTAGAGATACCTCATCCGCCTAGGAAAGAAGCTCGAAGATAGACCTGTTAACAAGTTGTATTCCACCAAGAGACCTTTTACATCTATGCTTTAGATTAGCGAAGAGTCTAACACGATTGCGAACGATATCGTTCGCGGTGAGTATTGCAGAGCACGCCTCAACTAGGGTTCCTAAAGATATATTTACCTAACCATGCTAAGACGGGTAGCGGTAGTGCGGGCCGTTAAAAGGTTAGATAACCTTTTAGCGTGGTTAGATAACCCGTGCCTACTGTTGGTTGTGGGCTAGTATCTCAATCCAAACCGGGCTCCATGTTCTTGCAGTAGTTGCACAAAGTTGCCGAGCCTTCTACCACGGTAATGCCGTCGCGGTTTATGGCCCGCTTGTACTGGCTGAAGTCTCTAATCTGTTCCATGTCGAGTCAATAGGGGATAAGAATGGTGTGATGGTCGTAACGTTTGCGTGTCGAGGTAGCTTAATGAAAAGTATCGGGTCATTCCCATATACTGTCCTGGTCGAACTACAACAAATATATGTACGCTCTTCGCTTCGTCCTCTTACAGTCTGGCGGGATCACTACGGAGAGCGTGGCATGGTTCATCAGAGTGCTACAGTTATGGCCATGTCGAAAGCTTCGATGTTGTTAACCCACACGCCACCAAACAGAATCCCGGAGAAATTATCTCGAGCAAGCTACCAACGCGGGTCAATGTACCTCCGTACTCTGTGCTGTTGCAAACCCTCAAAGCACCTGCAGTGGGCTCCGCTCCGGCTGGCTCCGCGGTGGCGCCACCAGTCTTCTCCTCATTCCCCATCAGGTCGCGGCACGTGGCGACGTGGCAGCCAAGCCTTCTGTTTGTCTCGCCACATATCTGGTGACATCCCATCCATTCTCCATCCTTCCTTTTCCGCTATGTCACCCGACCATCACGCGTGCGATCAGGAGGAAGGACAAGGTATCGACATTGCGGGCTATAAGATCAGTGTTCAACGCTGCACAAACCGTTCTACATTACCCACTAGTAAGTGTTCCATAAACACTTATTTCAACGCAACGACGAGAACTTCCCGAATAACCTCAGTAAAAACTGTCAAACGTGGCAGTTTACGATTCCCCACTCATGGCTGGACTCGCATACTACCCGTACGGCCTACCGGAATCTCCATTTCCAACGGTTGATCACTTACACGAACGTCTGCATCAGGTATATTGAGTGTGAAGCCTTACTCAATCTCGGCAACACTGACTCTTCATCATTTGTGTGTAGCACAACTCGATATGGCGGTACTTGGCATTCCGACAACCAGACGCCAAGAAGCTACCCAATCATCCTGATGTCGATCTGATCGACGAGACCACACGCTATGTTGTTCAGGTGGAGGTGCCGGGCGTCAAAGATGTTAGCAAAATCAAATGCCAGTGGTCCAGCTCGACGCATCTCGCCGTCACGGGCGACAATACGCCACCGGATCAGACTGAAGGCGCCAATGGTCACGGAGTAAAGGAGGACGAAAGTGCCAAGCCTCTCTCGTCTCACACGGGCACTCACGAGCCTTCAGAGTTCGCGCCATCCCCCTTCATCGAGGAGAGGAGGCTAGGCATATTCCGCCGCGACTTCTCATTCCCCTCAAACAACATAGACGGTGAGAAGATGACGGCGAAGCTTGAGGCGGGACTGCTAACTCTCAACATTCCGAAGAAGTCGCATCACATTCCGAAGGGTGACGGTACAATCATGATTAAGCAGTGCGATTGAATGGAGGGGAAGGGATAGTAGAACTTTGGCTTGTTGATGGCGGTAATGGGAGTATGTAACATATCAGATGGCGTCATGGTGTTGGTAATTGCTCAATCCTATTTTCTTCCACACATGGCTCGTGCATGAACGTTATGCATCCCCTTGGTAACTCAAAAGCCTCTTCGAAGGGACTTCTAACATTCATCATCATCTTTGGATCTGAGTAGAAGTTAATGGAGATCCCAATGTGCCATACTATGATCGTACTTCGGTCCAGGATCGTGGAGCACTCTTGGAGCCTACTAGGTTATGTCCGCTATCCTTCATTACCGAACTTTCTTATTGTAGCGATGACCCCAAACAAAGGAGACGAAATTCCGGAGTCGAGAAATTCCTTGCTTACTCAGGTATATGGTACAGTCCTACTTCGAGGAGCCTCGCAATCTTCACAGGTCGGCGAGCTTCGAACCAACAGCCTAGCATGCTCGATCTTCGCTTAGACAACGCATGATTGGTGGCGTGACTACATGCAGCAAGGTATCTGGACGGCCTAGAATTCCCTCCGCGAAGACCGCAGCCATGTCTGACAGTAGGACTAGCCTCGAGACCACCCAACCGAGCAGTCGCGCTGGGGCTCGATCAACGCTGCTAATTCATAGCAAATTGAGTGCGTGTTAAAGGCATGACTAGGACGTCGCGTTCTATTCATTGCAACAACACGCCCACGCATCACCTGACCAAACAAGCCAACATGCCATCTCAACTCTACACTCGGTCGGATGCGCTCTTGGAATGTGGTGAGTCAAGCAACTCTAGCCACCACAAGTCATCCGGGGACTTTGAAGCACGTGGTATTCGCCAAGCGATTGACTGTCGGGACCTTACTGCACCGCTTCTGAACTCATCAAGTCCCGAACCTCGAGCGGTTTCTGAGCATGTCCACACTGTAAGCAGGACGACGGCCAGCTCGAGGAAACGGCAAACAATATCAGCGAAGTTGTTCCAACACTGTGGGGTTCGGAACACTCAAGTGGTATGTATGCTGCCATCATGCTAAGTGTCCTTTTGCACAGTAACTCACTAGAACTAACGGTTATAGCTCGGCCGTCGTTGCTGAATTGTCAACCAATTTGCTTTAGAAAGCCAGCACGAGTTCTTCCTGAACACCTACCTACACTTCCGGAGAGTGTCGAAGAGTCCTTATGATCAATTTTCCCGGGGTACATCCATCGCTGGCAAGGTTGCGACATCCAGTGGTTAGCCGGTATCCATCGCGACGACAAACGCTCAAGTGGGATTACCAGACTCTGCACCACTACGGCCATCGCTTGCTATCCGGACAAGAATCGGATCGTGGATGCTTAAATGAGCCAGGTGGTGGGAGTCACAACGAAGGGAAGATGTACGAGGTCAACCGAGCATCGTGGTGAAGGGCATATGTATGTAACAGAACTGCTGGTGGATGTAGCACAGGCCTAATTGATGTGCAGCAACCAGACAGGAAAGGTCTATTAGTAAACATGACTAAACAAGTTAGATAGAATACTCTACCGTGTCTCTTTCTTTTACAAAGATAAGAGCTACTATAACTAGTACTAAGACTAGCTTTATAACGACTACTCCTACTAACTTCCTTATAGAGAACTAATCCGGGTTATGAAGTAGGCGGCGGTATGTTGAAAAAAACTGATCGGATAGCTGAAGGGAGTACTCACATTTCTTGCTGTCCCAGACCGTGATACTCCCGATTGCCGCGATTGCCCTTTACATGCACCTGGTCATGTCAACGTTCACAATGCTGCATGAGAAATTGTGAATAGGTCGCACGCACCCACACTGCATCATCATCTGCAGTATCTACATTACAAAGAACTCCTTCATCATACCGCTCTATTCAAACCCATTCATTTGTGTATACACCTCGGTCCTAAACATGCACATGATCAAAGTCAGGTGAAGAAGCTGCACGTGTCGTCTTTGGCTACGGCGCCAATTCCCAGCATTTGTGCAAGCACTTTTGTCGACTCGGTCCTCTCGTGCGTCGGAACAGGGAAGATGTCCCACGAGAATGAAAGTGCCATCGATCCTTTCGAGGCGCTCTGTTCCTCCCATGACCAAGATATGGCAAGCGCAGCGGCAAGACGAACTGCCTTTAGACGAGACCCACATGGTACGCTCCGCCGTCAACGCCGCAAGCACATCTAATACGGCTCCAGGCATTCTCGTTTCCGGCCAGAGTTCCGAATGTCGAATCGCACGGTCCGAACGAGGCGTTTGCAAAGCTGGGTCACGAGTCCGCGTCGAGGAAAGTAGGGCGCTTAAATTTGCTCACTCCTTACAACTTCCGGTTCCAGCAGTCCATGAGGTGAACGCTTCTGGCCAACAGACCGAAATCCTGATGGACTTTGTGGATGGTGAATGTCTTGAGGAAGCTTGGCTGTCAATGAATTCGGAGCAGAAACGAAGCGTCGCTGAGCAAATCGGGCACATTGTTACAACTATGCGACAAGCAGCATCTGATCAGTGCAGCATCGGAGCTTTTGGTGGACCGGCTCGCGATTGCCGACAAATTTCAGATTACTCTGGCGGCCCCTTTGCCAACGAAGCCGAGTTCAATACCTTTGTCCTCGATCTCCTACGAGGAACACCATCACTGATTCGAAGCACCCTCGCTGAAGCCTTGAACGTCGACAGCCAGATTGTCCTCACGCATGCTGATTTGACACCGCGAAACATCATCGTCAAGGGAGACCGCGTTCAGGCACTGTTGGATTGGGAGTACGCTGGCTGGTACCCTGAATATTGGGAGTATATGAAGTTTTTTGACCGGCCAACGGACTGCAAGGACTGGAAAGAATATGCTGAGATCATATTTGGCACACAATATCCAAAGCAACTCCTGACATTTCAAGCGATGGCACGATGGCAGAAACCCTAGCTATTCTTCTGCGTCTTCCGCTTCGGCGATTGCATCAACCATACCATCTACTCCTTTGTCATACGATTCGGTCGACAAATGGCCAGCATTTTTGAATCTCTTTAGCGCATCTTCCACCCATTTCTGACGGTCGAATTCTCGATCGCGATTGTTGATCGGAACACTTCGTAGCGCTCTTACGGTTTGGGCCGAGGTCGCAGCGACTGTCAAAGTTCCAACGTCAACAATGTTGGCGTATCGTTGAGACTCCCAGGGTTTAGAGCTCTCCCTGCTCTCGAATTCGAACCCTCCTGATGGTCCTACGACGTGCACCAGAAGAGGCGGCGATCCGTCGGCGAAGCGAAGCCAAAGTGCGGTATGGCGATATTGCGAATAGTCGAGCGGACTCCCCTTGTATACGATTATGCTGATGTGAATAGTAGTCATGATGTAGTCTTAGAATCGTCGGCTGTAGCTCTCTCCACGTGGCCTCGTAAGTTACAGTCGTTGTGGTTCATGCACCCGAGTAGGAAAGGCCACTTGCGTCACGCCTTCCAATCTGGTATTGCGTTGCAAGGTCGGTCAAATATGCAGCCTGTGCAGAAGGACTATTCCGCTCTGGCCCCAAACGTTTCAGTATTGATCTACGACATTTGTGAACAGTCCGCCGTTCTTGATGACGAAGCGAGGTAACGACTGGACGACTGGATGACTCGAACGACCTTTGAGCCGGAGAAGGTTGATGCTCACCGGTCAACTGCCAAGAGCGGGGCATGCATGACCCCGTTCGTGATATCGCCATGTCAGCTCGCAGAGGATGTATATATCCTCCTCAAAGTCTCCAGAGGAAAACGCGCCATGCATATCTTTCTTCCGCATCTCCAGACAAACCTTACAAGAAGTAAAGACAGATGATCACTGCATAAACAACCTCAAAATGTAGGTATATGAAACTCAAATCAGGAACCAAATGCTAATACTCAAAGGTGCACTCAAGTCACAACAATTAGAATCGATGTTGATGAGCAGGGCCGCCGTCGTACACGTACAGAAGGGCCACTCCCAACACGCCCTGCGTGCCAACCTTGCCAGCCATCGGCATTGTAGGTTTTAGACGTGATATCTCCACTCTCCTTTGTAGAGCTTTATGTCCTGAGGCTGTCACGACCTCGGGGGTCGGTAGTTCGCAGACTGTGGACAGCTAGATGACCCGCAATCGCGACGGACCACCTCTTGACCATCGCGTTGGTATTGGCTCTATGTTTGCGTAGAGGAGGCAGATGTAGTCAATCTAAACATGGTACAATCGGCTTTCCATCAACATGTGCTGCGCTATAGAAACAATATAACTAATGTATTCTACACAGATGATATATATGTTGTAAAGTCAATATATGATATGCCGAAAAGACACCCCAACCGCACCTAACTATATAACGACCACCTAAAGTGCCAACGTTTCTGAAGGAAATGAGGCTACACCGTCTATTCTGTTGCGCTTCCACAAGGAGAACAGCACTGGGCCTCTCCGCGAGTTCCCTTCCTGGTTCGCCATCGGTCCGTGGCTTTCCATGCAGCTCGCAACGCTGTCCGATGTCCATACCAGCTGGCCAATGAGAACAAGGTAGTATCACGTGGGTGGTTTCTTTAGATAGAGTACTTGAGACAGTAGATGTTCTTGAGGTAGGAAACCCTCTCTAAATCTGCGAGTTCCAATGTTAAGCATTAGCAAATCCAGCCTCAGGCTCCAGCTTGTTGTCCTTCTATATTCGGCTCCACACCTCTTTGGAGCAGCTGACGAATTTCATCGCTAGTAGCGAGTTCCAGAGGTGTCTTGTTTTCCTCATTTTGTACATCATTCCTTGCGCCATGCTGTAGTAGATATTTCACTGCCTCGATGCTCTCGGCCTCTACAGCAATGTGCAAAGGTGTTCCGAATGGAAGCGCTTTCATTTGATGCACAACTTCACTTTCCTCCTCACAATCATACATTAGCCGAGTATCCCATTTTGGCTGTTGGAGAGCGCGCCAAAGTGCGTGGTGATATCCACGATCGCTTCTGGGGCGTGCTGCAAGGCAACCGAGAGTGGTGTATGGAGCTGGTCGCACTCGACATTGACATCTGCACGTAGCTCTTGCAAAAGCCACTTTACCAGTTCAACGTCACCTGCTTCAGCAGCGAGCCTTGCTTGTTTT
>JAABUW010009382.1_pt1 | contig 11176 bp, 13 predicted proteins | sample 5560081 | NCBI WGS metagenome assembly JAABUW01 (sample SAMN10711882, study PRJNA513363) | rock metagenome | isolation source: Antarctica rocks | place: Antarctica: Victoria Land, Knobhead sud | reverse complement strand
GTAGACACGAATGTGAGGTGTTGTATTACTGTAGTCGGTATTATTATTACAATATCCGTGCTCCTTGTCCGAACCGATGGCGTGCTGTAAGGCACCAGGATACCGCACCACGAAGTCGACGGGTGTTGAAGGCAAAGGGAACGCTCAATGGACGGTCGGCAAGCGCAATAGACTTTGAAGCAGAAACTCGACAGCAGCAGCAAGGGTAGGAACAAGAGGATCAGACGTAACGTTATAGTGGTGAACTATCATCAGCATCGTAGGGCGAACTCTTTGCAGTGGAGTCTCTTCGGTATTGGGGTGCAAGGGTGGCAAGGATGTTTGTCTCAGATGAAGAAGCGACTATTCTTGGATGCCGTCCCGGAAACTCTGTTCTCGCTGTCATCCACTCGTTCTTGCACCGCTGCAACGATGCTGTCGCATCGCCCCGGCAGGTGGAGATGATCCGGGGCTGGTATGCTCGGTGATGGATGCATACAGGTTGCTGTACCACTCGAGGCCGCGCAATCAACAACGCACAGGATCAGTAGAGGCATGATATGAACAATGGTTGAGGCTTGATCTCTTAATGATCTTCACTGCGCTAGCGTATTCGCCATTTTTCGCACAATTAACAAGCTTTTTAACGTCCGGAACTGCTCTCGTGCATGAACAATGCAGCTTCCCAGGTCGTCGAGAACGAGCCTCGAGTAGGTTAATCTCCTGCGTAGGAGAGCTTTGAACAGAAGGATTTGGAAACGCACGGTATACATAAGATATACGATGCCAATCTCTCGCTCTTAGCTGCTAAGCCGGAAGGAGACGGACATTTGGTGAGATAAGCGGATACGGTGCGTCGGTGCCGGAGAGAGAGGCCCGACGCGTCCGATACACCTGCATGCATTGTGCATAATATCGCCATCGATAGCAAATTCAGCCGGGTGGCACTAACTTGCTCAACCTCGAATAACTCGACATGATGGCTGCACGATGGCTATGCTCATAGTCGAAGGCTTTCAGCAGACCGATGAAATGGGACGCAGCCGCCATGAGAACCAAGACATGAAAGATCTGGTGCGAATTGCCCCAGATATCAAATCCGCCTGGTTTGAGTCTCTCGGGTACTCGAGTCTACAACACTGTCAGTTTTGATCTCGAAGGTTCGGCTGATAGTTATTAGACGAACAGCGTAGAGCACGGCGCCCGTAATGTAGAGTACGCCCTCGAGAACGACCCACGACAAGCCCATCTGGTCTTCGAGCTGCTTGTAGCCGTACAACTTCAAGCCATGCAGGATGGGGGCGACAGCGCTGAGACCCATGGCGACGAACATGAAGGCACGGAATGGTCGCCAGGCTGGCGTGCTGATCTCTTTCGGGTAGAGCACTACGACGAGTGTGCCAGCTGCGAAGGTCGTGATCTGCTCGTCGTCAGCTATGTCTCTCAGATTCAGTGGTCAGCGAAGCATACCATCGTCCAGTATAGCCGCACCAGCCCTGGCTCATCAGAGAAACCGTAGTAGATACAGGGTACGAAACTGCCCCATATCATTACAACGATTCCAATGTAGTCCAGTCGGTTCCCAAACTTCTCCACCGCTTCCGAATGATTCATGATGGTATGGTACGTAGCGGACATCCCCAGGCAAGCCACCGCACCTAGAAAGAAGCAGGAAAAGACCATTAGGTCCTCTGGTGTAGCCATCCCAAATCGAGGCCGCGCTTCCACGTAGAGCACGATGGCCGCGCAAGCAGCGAGTATGGCCCCAACGAGATGAGTGTAGATGTTCACGCTCTCATTGTTGACGTAGCCCAGACTCGCTAGGGATTTGATGTAGGAGTTGGATTGCGGACGGTAGCCGGAGTGGATGTAGTGATTGTCATGCATCCATTCTGGGAGGTCATCCCAGAGAAGCGTGAGAGTCTTTTTGGTGGCATCTTCTGCCTTCTTCACCAGTGGTTTCTCCTGAGCTGCGGATGGATGCTGCTTGGTGACCATTGTGTCGGCCTCAAAGAGATTAAACGGGCCTGAACTAGCGATATTATCTTCATATACGATCCATTTCGCCTACTTCAGTCTCTCGGTCGAGGTACGGAGGTGATTCCTTCCAGGTTGGTTGTTGGTGGGATCGTGATTGACTTTTATATTTGTGCATCGGCGTCAAGCCGGCACTTGCTCCGACATTCACTTGACATCACGTCTTCTCCGTGTCACGTTCGAGACAGGGAGTATCGAGATGCTGTGAACGATACGCGCAATTCTTGGGTATTGGAGTCAACTGGGTCCAGGAGTAAACCATGTCGCGACATCCGAACGAAAAGTCGTCCAGCTACTCGGCACAAGGCATATCGAATGCTTCCGCACGCCCGCCAGCGCGACGAGGCCCATCAGGGGCCTGGAGTAGATTCAGACCAGCAGTGATAGACCCGCTCGATATATACGGCCTGCCATCAAAGGGAGAGACGAGGTGATGACCCTATACCACATTTAGATTTCACCATCAACTAATGCTGAGCAAGACTACACGACTACAAGGCGCAAGAAGCCTACTACACCAAGATCGTCGAGCGGTACATGAAGTTCTGCGCGTCGACTGGAGGTGGTGATGGACTCGGAAAGGCCTTTGCCGACTTGAAGATCACCACACCACCGCCACGTCCTACAGACGTAGCAGGCGATGCTAGACCTGGCCTCCCACACCGCGTCTCGAACACAGAACGACCCAACGACATGCCAACCATTCTCCTTGCCATGCGGAAGCTTCGAGAAGGTGTTCTAGGCTCCCGAAGACGGGATCAGTTCGCTCAGCGAGCGTATATGTTCATCATCCACGCTTGCATCTTGACCAAATCCTGGGAATCTTACCAACCAGCTCTACTCTATCTGCTATACAGCATTCACCCGCGGACGCCACTTTCGGCTCCGGAAGTCCAGGAATTCATCGGCTACCACATCCTCGACCTCTCCTGTCGTCAATATGAGCTAGGCGAAGCTTTCGCAGTGAAGCGCGAGTTCCGCCACCGCGATCGAAAGGTCAATGTTGTGCTGAGATCGTTGGTCCACGACGACTGGGTTCGATTTTGGAGAACACGGCGTGCTGTTGACGGCTATCAGAGGGCCATCATGGAATTCGCCACCGAGCGGATCCGACTTCATGCGCTGAAGTGTGTTGGCAAGAGCTACCTCATTGTTGAGAAGTCTTTCGTGGAGCGGACCGGAGATGCACGGTGGGAGGAGCTTGTCCAGGGTGGTGTCGGGTGGCAATTGCAGGAGACTGGCAATGTTGTTATCCGCAAACCGAAGCCGAAGTGAGGTTTTCATCCACTGCGACAGATCTTTGCGCACTGGATGCCATTCGATAGCAGAGCATGCGTCCGTCATGCATCATTTGGATATTCAGCGATCGTCTCGAGGCCGACTTCGACTTCGTCCACCCTTCGCACTACGGCCGCCAGTACTTCGTGCCCCCGTACTTTTGGGACCACGCCTCTTACGCATTCCGGAAGGTTTCATGACATACTCCATGGTTTCCGAATCATAATCCAGCATATCCATCTCGAGCTGCTTGAGCGGCGCCTCCGGTAGTTCTCTGACGAAACCAGGCTCTTCCGGCTTGTCTCTCGACCGCCAGTAGATACTCGGCCGCCTGGCGCCCTCTTCATTCTCAATCATCAACTTCCAGTTCTGCAGACTCTTGCATTCGTATCTGCCTTTGTCGTTGATACCCGGACCTCGAAGCTTGATTCGAGCCCGTACGCACGGATGAATGTACTCTCGAGTGTCGATCAGCGGCTCATGTGTCTCCTTGCCATTCGTAGGATCCGTGGCGCAGTATCGCCCTGGCTTGCGCACCTCCATACCTCCGAGCGCATAGACGGCTGACATGCCATCCCATATGCGCCCGAAGGACCACGGTCGCGGTTTGCTTTCGTGCTTTTCGTAGAAGTCCTCTACTTTCTCCCATTCCTCGAAGATGTAGTCCTCGTCGAAATCGATGAACGGCTGGCACTGCGCGACCATCCATGCCAGGCTAATCGTCGCTATCTGCTGATCATCGTAGCCGCCGCCTACGTTCGCATGAGCGCCGGGAAACCAGACTTGTCGTAACGTAGTCGTGTTGCCTTCGAACTTCTCCCAGAGCGTTGGCTGGAACGGGAAGCGACGCTCGTCCAGCGCTAGAGCTTGAAATGCGTACTCAATGCAATTACCCAAGGCCGTATCAAAGAAGGACATTTCCTTCATCTGCGAGCTTTGGAGGCCGAGCCTTGTAAGCCAGCCGATTTTCGGCACGCCCAGTGAGCCTACGGTGTCCCAGACGCCGACGACTTTGATTGTGACGTCCGTTCGTGTCAACCGGCGACGTCGCAGTTGCTCAACGTACCCCGGGTCCATTGCGCTTGGTTTGTTCGGGAATGGTACATCAGGATGCTTGGGATGATAGTCCCTGTCGTGCTGATGCTGCACGTCCCTGTATATCTCCGCGAGGTACGGCTGGCCTTCGCTTGTCAGGACGCCGATTTGGTCGATCAGGCCCGCTATACTTCGTGCTGTATACGCTCCACGAGAGAATCCAAAGATGAATATCTCATCGCCCGGAGTCCAGTTCGTCGACAGAAACTGATAGCCTTCCCGGACAATCTCAGAGATGCCATCGCCGGCGAATCCTTGGAATCTGCTCAACAGGCCGGACCCGCCGCCTACCCCATGATGGTAGTAGACGACTTGGGGCACGCCCTCGTTGCTCATGGGTTGAATGCATCGTGCTATTCGTGTAACGTTGCTAGGAATCTCAAGGGCGCCTTTGAGGTCGCCGTTGTCGGAGTTGAGCCATGTCCCGTCTTCGCAGAGGATGATGCGTTTGTTGGGTTGGGACCCGGGACCTTTGGAGCGGGCTCGACTGCGGCCGGTGTTGGCTCGGCTAGGCTCTGGTGCTGGTAGTGAAAGTCGCGACATGGGCGATATGAGTTCAGCTGTTGGAGAAGTGGATGCTGTGGCTTCGCTCTGGCCAGACTATAGCTGTGTGCATCGTATGCATGTATTTTTGCTGTACTTGTTGTGACTCTTTCGTATAGTATTTCCTTTCCAGCAATACGTATGGATAAGAATAATATTATGGTATAAAACAATTGTGATGCCTGAAGTCGCACGAAGTGTTTCCGAAGCCAACCTCCGCCACCTTCTTTTCCTCCCACCAGCCACTTTGTCCTTCGACGACCTGTTGATGCCCAATGCGCTTTCCAAATGTCAACACCAGCAGACGACAAGGTACCAGACCCAGACGTCATCCTCAATAGGATCAACGTCGCGCATGCTCGGAGTCTGCGACTGCTGCAGTCATGGCTGCCTCCGAAGTCAGAGCAAGACCCAGCGACGCAATCTACTCCTGAGGACGACGACTTCACGTCTATGACCGAGATAGGAGGCTATGGCTCGAAGGCTGCACATGCAGATGATGCTTCAGATGGCTTGATTCCAAGGAGGAAGACGACTTCGCAGGACATGCTGCTGGAACAGATACTGGGCAAGAAGGGCGCGCGGGCGAAGAAGAGGAAAGATGCAGAGAACGCGAGGGACAAAAAAGCAGAAAAGCTTGGGGTGTCAAAGCCGCTCGTCAAGCGACCCGGGCAGGGGCGGAAGATGGATGACGGCAGCGAAGACGATGATGAAGGCGGAAGGTCGAGTGCGTTCGAGTCGCGAAGAGTACGATCGGCGGGCGCCGGCAAGGCAGAGATGGCTGAAGTGCGTGCTGCAATCGCAGGAACCACGGACGTAGATACAACTACTGCTACTGCTACGCCTGGCACGCTGCCTCAGACAGGTGACAACGAGCCTGCTGGAGAGTCTGAGCGTGAGGAGCGGGCTCCGAAGCGAAAGAAGGGAAGCTATCTGGATGAAGTGCTGGCACAGAAGTCTAAGAAGAAAAGCAAGAAGAACAAGCCAAGTGCTGGCGGATGAGAGCGGCATCAACTCGCAAGCTACGCCACACGTCTCGTTCAGGCCATGAAGTGGCATCGGGAGCTGTATCGCGGTTACGTTCAAAATGGAAAGTACCTGCCTCCTCGCCTCACAAGGAAACCTAAGCCGTCCAGCCCTCATCAGCGCGCAGGGAACGAGGTGACAAGTCTACAAACTATCCGATCTGGCTGGATCACAGAACGGGTGAGGACCGAACGTGAGGTCACATACTTTTCACATTCGCTAACCTCCCCACAGTGTACTGGAGTTCAGATGATGTCGTACCAGCGGACGGGACCTGATGCTTACCGTAATGCTCAAAACCATTCGTGCGGATCAATACGGCCAAGTGATGACGTCTGCTGTTAAATCAGAACACCACTTGTTACTCAACAAATCTTCAATCTCATCACTGATAAAGGTACCGAAAATCCTGCCGTGTTGCTCAGGTCGGCCCTGACTTCTATACACTTCGTGCTTTATCTCGGGTCTCTTCACGGCACCGCACACGCCTCGAAGAGTGAAATCTTCGGATCGCTCGGCGTACTCCTTCCCACAAGTTCAGACGGACAACTTATGGTAAGTGCCAAGACAGCAACGATCCAGCCATACGGGTGCTTCCCATATGTCCCTAGGTACCTCACTTTTGCAATTTCGCCTGCACAGCATCACCCTCCCTTTCTTATTGTCCGATTCCTCCAATCCTGGGCCTTATGACGTCGTACATCTCGAGGCACATCGCGGAAGCTGCAAGACTGAGAGGAATATGATTCGTATGCCGCTTGCCGCATGCTCTGAGCTCGTAAAGCTATGACGGGTTTGCTAAAATCGGACGCTTCGTCGAGGGAGGCGTCAAGCAAGTGGGCGGCCACCCCAATAATACCATAGAAGTCCTGTCTATATACCCTGACCAACTCATAGATCTCTCCACCCTCGATCTCCTATCACTTTATCGGTCAACTGCACTCTGTGGGTCAAACCTTCTCCAGCACCCCTCAAGCATCCTTCCGAATTACCACTTCACTACCCCTCTGTTCCAGTGTTGACGGACCCAGGATATGGCTTATCTTGTCAACCAGACTCTGGCTTGCGTTACAGCCGGGAGTCAATTGCACGCACACGTCCGGTGACACTCTAGGGCATCTGTCAAAAGGGCGGCACATCACCTCGCAGAGCTTCAACACTTATTATTGTGGCCACCTCTTATTTCCTGCTGTTGTCCTGATACTCAATCTGCGCAATCACGCGCAATGCTCCGGGAGTTCTTTCGTACTATTCGGGCGATGTATCGCTTGATGGCTTGGAACCTCCTGTTCAGTGTGCTTTTCGCTGCCCTCGGAACCTTTTCAACCGCTTACGGGTTGGCAATTCCTGGATCGACGTTCGGGCAGCCAAACTGTAAGTGCCGTTTCATGAGAGCAGCAAGTGCGAGGCATTGACGATCAGCAGTCTACACGTACTTTGAGCTTGACCAACAAGGCGAGCCCGGATTTTCACGTACTGCGACGTACTTGGCACTGCTCAACGGTGTCAACGCTGCCGGCGTACGTGGGCAGTCTCTTATATTCAATCAACTACTGTGCTGAATCGTGATTAGGCAGTGTTGGGATGCGCCTTTACAGCGTGGTTTGCGGATAAGTATGGAACTCTGCTTGCGTACGCTACTCAATGCTTCTAAACTATGCTGCAGGAAAGGACGAAAGTTGACCATCCTCATCGGAGGCGCCGTACTCGCCGCTGGCGGTGCTCTCAATGCTGGCTCGTTGAGCATCACGCAATTCGTCGTCGGCAGGGCCATCGCAGGCATAGGCAGCAGGATGCTCGCTGCTGTCGTGCCAATCTATCAAGGCGAGATCGCTCCTCCTGAGATCCGAGGCGCCATGATGGGCACCACTGGCGTGATGTACGCCTGCGGCTACGCGGCGGCCGGGTGGTTGGGCTTCGGATGCTGGCATATCTCTGCTACATCGCCACACGCGGATGCTGCTTGGTAAGCATGTTTTCAAGCACACCGTGGGATGTTCGCTGATCAGAACAGGCGTGGCCCACTGGCTTTCCAATGTGTAACACCATTGATACTCTGCATTGCCGGCGTATGGTTCATCCCGGAATCGCCGCGGTGGTTCTTAAGTCAGGGGAAGCGAAACCAAGCCCTGCAAAACTTCATACATCTTCGCGCTCTGAGCGATGATCCGGATCATGTCCGAGTGAAAGCGGAATTCATTTTGCTGGAGCAGTAAGTCGGTAGCCATGTTGGAGATGTCGTCTATTGTACTAACCATGGATGCGTTTTGGTAGACAATACGAGGCAGATCGAGGACTATCGCGGCGCGGTCGCTTCGAAATATTCAAAGGCAAAGCGAACGGACGAAGACTAGCCATCACCGCACTCACGATGTTTGGCAGTCAGTTCCTGGGTGTATACGTTATCGCGGGCTACGGTCCCGTCATTTACGGCAAACTGCGACTGAAGGGACATATGCCGCTACTGTTGAATGCCTGCTGGGCCACGCTTTGCATTCCTGGGAATCTCATAAGTGCAGCCATCGTGAGCTTTCATAATATCTCCTTCTTGGGACCCAGCTGACTGTCCTTCAAGGTTGACAGAGTCGGGCGAACAACTCTTCTCGTGTTTGGTAGCACTGCCTGCTTAGTATGCCTCATCTTCGAGTGTGCACTGACTGTGCAGTACCTCGATTCCGAAAATCGGAGTGGTCGAATCGCTGCAGCGAGCTTTCTCTGGGTATACGTTGTTTTCTGGAGTTTGTGCGTGGACGGAACTCAATTCACCTACGTTTCTGAGGTCAGTTCATTGGTGTACATTCGAGTGCCATGTTGTGGAGGACTTCATTTGGCTCACACTCAGCAGATCTGGCCGAACCATCTACGTGCTCAAGGCACTTCGTGGGCACTCGCTTGCTTCTTTGTGGGATCCGTAATCACTTCAGTGGCTCTTCCTATCGCTATGGAGCACATAAAAGGGCTGTTCGTATCTCACAATATCCTGCGAAGAACATTCAAGCTGACCTCTTTCCACCAGGGCTTACAACATCTTGATCGTCCCATCCTTCGTCTACATAATCTTCATCATCGTCCTGGTAAGCATGTTTCAGACTAGTAGTCTGAGAAGTCACTGACCCTTCCCTTCTACTGTTATAGTTCCCAGAGACCAGAGGGCTCAGTCTCGAAGAAATCAGCACTTTGTTCGACGACACGAAGACGATCGGCAAATATCTTTGGAACAAAATGAGAGGTACTACGACAAGTGAGACATCCAACGACGAGGGTCGCAGCGAGCATGACACAGAGGAGTCTGCCCACAAGCCTTCGGAGGACAGCATTGAGATGTCGGAGTATGAGAGCATACGGAGCGAATTGCGCGATGGCTATATTGTCGTTGATCCTTCCAAAGCAACGATGAGGTAGGGGTGGTCGAAGAGGGTACTTCTACCGGATTCTGCTTGCCGAGTACATAGGCGCAGGCTCCCATACGTCTTGAGGCAAGGCAAGGTTCGGCCGCTGTAGGGGGTTTTGCAGTGGGATGGCATGAGGGCCGGCTTGAGGTATTCTAGCTGTACGTTGGGTGTTCTTGAATGGCAGTGTATGTTCGAAAGAAGCCCCGCTGTGGGTAGTGATAGCAACATGATTGTGAGAATAATGAGGTCGAGCTCTTTGTGTCTAGCCATACGATTCGGCATCATGGTGGCCACATCCTCACATGCCATCGGCCTCGCTCACATGCCATCGGCCTCGCTCCCGATGGCCTGATGCCAACATCCAAGATTTGCCACTTAACACACCCTTCTTATATCTGCACCTGCGGCATCTTGCAGCTTCCCAAACACGAAAGACCGTCACGCTTCCCTTGCAAGCAAAATTCGCCATTTTCAGGTGCAACGATAGGCTGACAACACTCGTACGAGCGCAGCCCTGCATGGAGCGCCCCCGAGTTCAACGGCTGCGGCTGACTTTGGGAAGTCCTGTCAGGGTGGTCTAACCTATATCAGCCTCGTGCAGCAGTGCAGCAGTTCTATTCTTGGGAATACGCCCGTCGACGAAGGATGCCGGGGATGCAAAGCCACACCAAGTTGGTGTAAGCGGCCCTCCATGTCGCAGTAATCTACAAGGTAGGAGAGCCCTTCTCTTCTTTCCTTCCACCTGACATACCCTGCTCCGCACTTTCGGTTTCGCTGTGTATGGGCAAGAGACGGTAAGATGTTGAAGTCGAGACTATCAATATGGCTACTGTCGCTGTTGTGTGGACTGGCATTGGCTCAAGGAGGGGATTTCTCGAACGGCATAGGCCCCATCGGCAACACCGACACTGCTACAACCACATCAAAGACCACGGCCACGACAGCGACGACCACGAAGAATACTGGGAACAGTCAGGCGTCAACAACGAAGTCCGACGGTTCCAATGTACAAGCGCAGAAGACTGATGAGTCGGCTGTAACGACAAGCACTGAGGCTGTAGTCAACGTTGGTGGAGGAGGACAGGCCACGCCCGCCGTGTCGTCTACGGCAACACCAACAGCTGCTACATCGACCTCAACGCTGAACGCAGGCGCAACTCTGCCGTCTACCCAGTCCCCAACAATAGCAGCGGACGCCTCCAACAATGGAGGATCGAACAACACGATGACAGTTGGGCTCGGCGTTGGCTTGGGCGTGGGCATTCCCCTCATTGCCGGAGCAGCTGCCCTTATTTTCTTCCTCCGCCGACGGCGCTCGAATCGCAACTACCGGTCTAGCGGTACATCAGCAGCTCATCTCCGTGAACAACCAGCCCTGGCATCTGGTGCTCCAGCATTGGCAGGAATGTCAGAAATGGGACGCTCGCCGTCGAAGTACTCGATACCGCGTACGCCCTCCCAGCACTCGCTCGTCGCGATGCCAGAGCCACCTATGGAGCCCGCAGTCATGCCAGCTCCCCAGCATTCGGTATCGCGAGAGCCGTCACGGCACTCAGCGGCGCCAAGCTATCATCAACGACAGAGTCTGAGCTATCCGGAACGAGAGAACCTGATGCCCATACTACCGTCCTACGAGGACGCACCGTCACCGATGGAGGAGCATGGCCGTGGCGACATCTCACCCGTCTCGCCCATATCGCCTGCCGGAAGCAGGCCCCCTTCACCATTACACGATCATGAGCGATGACATTGATGTCTTGGCGTTTGTTCTGATGGGGCCATATCGAATGTTGGCCTCTTTGATAGCGTTCCGCGATATAATGAAA
>JAABUW010009379.1_pt1 | contig 11177 bp, 13 predicted proteins | sample 5560081 | NCBI WGS metagenome assembly JAABUW01 (sample SAMN10711882, study PRJNA513363) | rock metagenome | isolation source: Antarctica rocks | place: Antarctica: Victoria Land, Knobhead sud | reverse complement strand
GTGCAAATTTTAAGCGACTGCTGTATTTATGTTGGCCTGAGCATGCTTAGGTGTCATCAACCAAAATAGGCTATACCCATGCGCAGCTCAGCTCTGCAGTAGACGTCCAACAGTTGGCAACTTCAACAGCATCAGAAGCGTCACTACTATAGTGTAACACAGCCACTATGCATACCTGCTGAGCATAGCAATACATGCATGTGAATTCTTCAAGCTGCAGCAACAGGTACTGCAGTTTCTCTTCCCTTGGCACCCTCAACAGAGGCATACTGCCCATTGCGGTGAGCATCACCATAGGCCTTTTCCCTCCACTTGCCCTCTGAATCATTCTTTCGAGCCTCATATGCATTTCCTGTTTTGGCAAGCAGGTCAAAGCCGGACAGAGGGGGGAACTTCTTTTCTGGCCCTTGGAAGACGTAGTTCAGCTTGGGATTGACAAAGTAGGGCACTGACATGCGTGACCCCTGCAATACAGATCTAGATCAATGCTTGCCAAAGCTCCAGGCACATACAGCGTGGTGTGCGGCATGCTGTATGCTGCGCAGTTGTTGTAGACTCTCTGAACAGCACAGCTATGGCGCAGCAGGTACAGAGTTGTCCAAACAGTGGTCGCACATGTGAATGCACATAAGATTGCATACTGTCGAGTTGCAGTCCAGTACATCTATTCTGGACATGCAAAGAAACTTTCAATGTGAAATGATCTTGCCAAGATGAGTGCTGCAATGACTTCAGCTCTGGCTATATGTTAGGATGCATGTTGCTGGGCCAAAGGTGAGTCAGCTCACGGGAACAAGCTGGAGGCCGACTCAAGTACATGTGAAGGCAGTTGACTCCTGCAGGGACTAAACTTGCGAAGCCACAGGCTGCATCACAACTCAGGGCTGCCGCCTCTGGAGGCTCCCAAATGATTGCAGAAAAGAATAAACTTTTCCTTTCTTTTCTTTTTCACAGACTGCATCATGGGCTTACCCTGTTGTCACCCCCCTTTGGAGCCCTGACGCGGTGGTAGGTGGATTTGAACAGACCATCTGTCCACCATTGCAAGCCATCCCCAATGTTGACTGTGATGCACCCCTCTATGGGGTCGATGGGGGTCCAGTGCTTAGCTGTTGGCACTGCATTCCAGGCATTGCCAATCTCCTTCAAATCTGGATGCTCGTCAACATCCTTGCCGGGAGCAATCTCTAGGCCTGTGTCACCTGTAATAGTCATCATATTTAATAACATAACATAACATGACATGACATGACATGACATGACATGACATATATATAATGTACGTGTAGAACACACCAACAACAGATGGGTCATGAATGATCAGAGAATCATAAGTCTGATTACAGAGTCGCACATACCTGATGCCTGCTGGCTAAGTATACATTTTGATTGGTATTATTGTTACAGAGTGTAGTCACATGGCGGAGGCATCACATGCATGTGTATGAACAATGTTACATTCTACAACTTGTGCTGTTGGAACTTGTCAGAGGGCACACATGGCAGCAGCTAACTTGGAATGTTCACATTTTCAGTTCACATTCAAGTGCAAGCACAGATGTGTGTTTACATCACATGCTGCCACAGTTGATGCCAGGTGTAATTGTAGCCTGTAAGTCAGAGGAAGTGCAACTTGCTGAACTCATGATATATCATTCCCACACACATACAACCTGGACCATCATTGATTTTAAGCACATGCATGCTGACAGAATAAATGCTCTCTCAATCCCGAAACGTCTATTTTAATTCAGAAACGTCATCCCCTACACTGGAAATCTAAACTCAGAAACGCTTGGGCACAGTAAAAACGCGTTTCTACATCAAGGAGATGTTTTTTGAGCACCTGTGCGCTGGTACAAGAGTGTGATGAATAATATATACTAATATTACATGTTATATACAATAATATTACATGTGCATGTTGGCAGAGCGGTTAGGTACCTGTGTGCTGGTAGAGGAGTGTGATGATATCCATGTCAGCATGACCATGAAGCCTGGGTGGCAGCTTAGCAGTGTCCTCACCAACAGGAGGGTACCAGTTCCATGCCATGAAGCTGCACACATGTGCAGCCAGGCAAACTTGTCAGGAGTTTAACTGCATGGATGCCTGTAGGCCAATGCATCATGGCATGAGGCCAACATATGATGCACCACAGAGACACAACCTCAACAGTGTGTTGGTGCCACCACATCATGCAGCAACACTGTGAAAGGCTGACAGCAGGTAACTTGGTGAGCATGGCATTGCTACAAGATGATTGTCCCGTCGACGGGACATGGACGTCCATAGGGATTGGATAGGAAGATTACCTAGGGTTTTCCTCTGATTCTATGTCAAAGGGCTGCACGTACACAATGGGGCTAAGCTGTGATTCCACGTCAGTGCCAGACATACGTAGTACCTTGCAACCTTGAGTTTGTCTGCCAGCAACATAAAATTATTGTTGGCATACATGGAGCACACCTCAACAAACTCATACTCGTCCCTGCCAAGAGCAAGGGCCATTGCCCTCAGAATCTTCAAAGCAACCTCATGTGTCTTTGCTTGAAACTCTAGAGACTGTTCCTTCCAGGAGTCGCCTAACTCTGTGGGCCAGCTGGATCCTAGGAACTTCTGCAAAGACATCTGGGTCGGCAATCAAACTTGTCACTGCATGCAGCGCTGATAGATCAACGTTTGACTGACTGTTTGTGTAACGTCTGGGATGCTTATGTGGGCCGTCCTATATCTGAAGAGCTGCAAAGCCCATATGCATATGCCCAGGCCAGATGGTACAGTTTGCCTATGTCACTCAGTGAAAACAGTTGCAGTCAAAACTGTTTCACTGAAAACAGGCTCATATGCAGCACAGGCAATGAGATCCTCAGGGAACTGTCTTTTGCACAGCACAAATGGAATCTCGCCTGCTTGCGAACGTCATACCCTCCGGTGCCGTATCTCCCGAAGCTCACCCACTCCCAAAGCTTATTGCCTGCAGACAGATACGACAGATGGAACAATCGCTGTAGCCGAACCCTCAGCCGGATGAACGGAGCAATGTGTTGCTTGCTGAGGCTACCGGTAACAGACTCCAAGCCGCTTTGGCTCCTCCAGCCCAAATATCTGTCGGGAACCCACACAAATCTCTCCTTGACGTCAGCTGGAAGGTTCAGAAACTGCTCGCCGGCGTTGAAGATGCTGTTTATGTCTTTGTTGGGCACATCGTGACCTTTGATGTAGAAGAAGCCAACGTTGTGCGACGCATGGTAAAGCTGACGACCGATTTCGTGCTTTCTGTTTTCGAAGTCAGAAATGTCGACGATCAAGACGTCTCTTATCACGTTGCCGTCGCCGGCGGAAGTCATGTCGTGAAGCAACAATCAGGAAGGCTTGTATTTACCAGTCGAGAAGAGGCAGCGCCCTGTTGTCAGCCCCTGGTGTCGGAGGTCTCGTTCACCTCAGGACATGACTTATGACACACTCACCCCAATAACATGCACGTGTTTATGACCTCACATTCGCTGATCCAGAGGCTTCAAATTCTCTTTGCACTTCGAAGCCGTCAGCAACATGGCACGCAGCGTCAGCACATACCGCAAGCGATCATGGGCAGAGAATTTGCCAGCTCTTGCTGCCGCGGGCCGGGATATGCAAGTCTATTGGTAGGTGTCAACTTTGTGATCTCACCTTGACCTATAGGCTAGTGTCTTGTGGTGTGAGGTCGCAGCATCTTTGTGGTTCTGACGGGACGCTCATGAGGACGGGAAAGATGCTTTTGGAGGCGCAACACTTATTTCTTCCGAAACTTTGTGTGTAAGTTGAAGCAGCTCCAGTCGTGTCTGCTTTATGTTTGTTGCTGCGCGTTCAGCAGATGCTCAGGACTTCAGTTGTTGCAACTGCTTCTGCAGCAGCCTTGAGAAGCAATGTACTGACAGACATTCCATTTGTGATTGTATTTTGTGGGCATGCTTTGAAATTGAATCCGTGGGCAATATCATGTGTTTGCTTGGCAGCAATTGCAAAAACTACAAAGATTTTGTATCTTGACCACCATCTGTGTTCACTGATGACCAATGCACTATATTCCTGTCTAGTGTAGACAGGGACCTCTTCATTTTTCGGTAAACCAACATGTGCCAATCGTTCTTGCTTGTGCTGTCCAGTTGACATGCAATGAACTGCTGTCCATTGCCTGTCATGCAGTTGTTCTTGCAGCTGCTGCTATTGCTGCTGTTGTCGCTTGACACTCAACCTACACGTGCTGCTGCTGAACCTGCTGTTGTTTTGTGCGCGCGTCCCACAATACTCTGCACAACCACGTCAGACATTGATGGGGGTGCGCTGATTGTTTTGAAGTGGTGGTCTGCTTTGGCCCAGTGTTGCTATGCAGGGCTGCAGCTGTCTCAAGCCCTTCCAGACAATGCAGAACTTGTTGGGGTGGCTGCTGCAATTTAGTGAATGGAGGTAGCAACTCTGAGACAGATTTTAGCTGATGTGTGCTTGTACCAGCTCGCTTCAACAATGTCAGCCAAGACCCAGATTAGAATGTAATTGCCTGATGGAAGTGAGGTTCTTGACATGCATCAAGCTGCAGTGCACCGGTACCACGCTTTGTATGGCTGCCAAAGTTGACTGAGATACCATTCTTGCGCATTGTCTGTGCTAACTGGCTAGATTCGTTAAGGATGTCCAAAGCAACACACTGTTTTTGGTACACCTTGGTCAGCACCAAGTCCTGAATGGTGGAGAATACAAGCTGTGAGAACTTCCTTGGCCATATTCTAGCAGAGAAATTAAAGTGAAGTGAGGATGCCTGTCACGATTGGAGTTGTCATGTAACAGGCTGCATCCCCGATCAGTCTGCGAAGGACAGCTCCCTGAGCTTGTCTTGTAAGCACTGTGTGCATAATTACGTTTTGTGCTTTCATGTTGCTGTCCATGCATTCTGTTGCGCAACACTCTGCAAGCTTGCTACCTTCCCTTCAGGTTCACTGGTGTCACATGGTCTGTCTTGCTCAATACATGGGCAGTTTACCTCATCATCCCACCTGAGCAAGCGGGCCTTCCAAAAAGTTGTCTCTTCCTTGGTTGCTTTGATACGGATGAAGAGGCAGCTGTGGTCGCAGACAAGGGACGCATCAGATATGTGTGACTCCAGCTTTGTGAGATGCACACACAGCGCTGAACTGTCAGTGACACCTTGTAGATGCACAGTCCAAATGAGGTTGGTAACATCATCAAGATTAGATTCTGACTAGAGCTTTTTGCACTGCACCTGCAAATGTGCCAGAGCGTGTATGGAGGCTGGAAGATTCCATTGGTCCTCATAGAGATTGGCCGCAAGCTTTAAAATATATGACGAAATGTAAGCTGCGATTGTGTTTTTGTATCAACATGAACAACTGATACTGGCACACAAAATGTTGATGCAGGGTATGAAGGCTGTCAACTTCCCTGACTCTCAGTACGACCATCACCAAATTGGTCAAGTTGCAAAATTTGATGAGCAGAGTCGCTTAGAGGCTAAAAGAGTCATCAAAGCTCGTTAATACAGCAGGTTGACCAACAAGCATTGCCATATTATGCGTATATCTTCATGCATGACCATCAAGTACACTGGTACGCACAATATACATCTTTTGTTGAGCAGTTTATTGCCTTGTAGCAGGTAAGTGGTGTTATACACGGTATTAGTCTTACGCAGTTTTGTATGTTGTGCACACAAAGCAAGATCCTAAATGTTTGAAGCTGATATCTGAAGCAGCCATTTAGCTGCATTACACTACTGTCTATCTGAGTTCAGACGCTCCAGTTGTTGTGTGGATTCTTTCAGGTTTGGAATACCATACCAATGGAATACTAGGGTAAAGAAGTGGGAGGCATACGTGCATCTGTCATACATGCAACCCAATCAGAAAAAGCGCTTCCCGAAGCGCATTCTTGGTTATTTTGCAAAGGAAGAAGATGCAGCAAGAGCAGCTGACATGGGCCATTTACAAAATGTAAGCTGGCCTGATTAGACTGACATCACAAGCAGTGTTGCAGCCATAGTATCACTCAGTGTATGATGGTATGATACCCAGTCCAGCCCTTGTGTGTGTTTTGCACATCCGTGCATTGCACAATCCCTCATGTCTCTATCTTCTGGTCATGCTCTTGTGATACACATGCTTGTCAACTACAACTTCCGATACATCAATTTCAGACCTGGTGCTTTACAATGTGCTGCGTAGGGTGCTTTACAGGGTCAGAAGGCTGTGAACTCAGGAGAGCTCAAATTGACTGCAAACAGAGGTCGAGTCAGAGGCAGGGCTTGAAACTGCACAGTTTGTAGAAACTTCACAAACTAGACACTTTGAGAAAAAACGAAAAAAAGTAGAGTAGATGCTGTAGTCACCACAACATGCGCATGTACTCTCCACATTCACGACTTTGCTGACACTAGTTCTGGCAGAAACAGCTTAACCTCCCTGGTCTGCCAACTTCAAGTTAAGTCCTGTGACTATACAACAAACTGTCCGTCACATCATCGGTTCACTTGCCTCTCCTAAACAAGGCCATGTTGGCAATCAGCAGTTGCACTAGGATGGTCGAGTCAATGAGGATGGCATGTGAATTGTATGCAAGCTGTTGCTGCTGCTGCTGCCCAGTAGCTTCTGCTGCTGCTCTTGCCCAGTATGTCGCATCCACCTGTTTCAGACACCTTTTGTTCTGTCCAAACCTTTGTTGGGTAGCAGGCATGTCAGCAAGGCTGAAGCAGGTCGTTTCTTTGAGCTCAGCTGTCTGCTGTCAATTGCATGCACACTGCAGCAGACATGTCATCAGCTTCAATAAGCAGTGTCAGCAGCAGCTACAGACGTGACAATCCCTTTTTAGCCTTGATACCAATGCAGGGCAAACTCAGCCAGCAGCCTGCGGTCAGGGTTTCAGTCAACCAACAAGTTATACTACCTCTCCAGCTACCATTGACTAAGGTTGTAGATGCCGGGTCCTGAGGTAGTTTGTGATTGCTGCACTGTTAGGATCCCGGCATTCAGTAGCTCCGGGCTGCCGCCTTGGGAGGCTCCCGTTATGATCGCTGAAAAGCGTAACCCTTTCTTTTCCCGGCATTTGGCCTGAGAGTCTGCTCTTGGTTGTAGGTGTGAACTGAGTTGTGCTTGACTTGATCAGATGAGACTGCAAAGGCTGAATAACCATAATGAACAGGCAGGCATCGACTGTGATAAAGCTGTCAGCAGGTGTGCCACAATCATCATGGCCTATGGCAACCAGACATTGAGAACATGCTCGGCCACCTCAGTATGTGTTACGTACAATACTGGATTCACTAGCGATCATGACTGGCAGCAGCAGCAGCAGCTAGCGCCAGGAATAACAGTATACAGACAGCATTTCCCATTGGCCAATGAGCAGGATGCATGAATAATGCATGTTGCTTTTAGCAAGTATTGCATTGTTCCAAGGCTGCTAAGCTAGCAAGCAGTCAATTCCAGATTGCAAACAGACAGGTAGCCTGATCAAGCATCAGCCATCATAACAGTCCCTGTCTGCCAAATGAACTGCCAGAAATGACTTGCGAAAGCGGCCCTTCAGTACATCGAATCTTGATTTGCAGAAACAGCTATGCAAGATCAGGCTTCACAAACTATTTTGTGTCGCAAACCTACATCCCCTCTGCACATATTGCAGTGCCTACGACAGCATACCTTTGGTACCCAAACATCAAGCAGCCGCACACAATAGCAGTGACAAACAGTCCTCCTAAGGTGCTTGAAAAACAGTCTACCTGTGAACCCTTGTGTACCAAGTCTGGTCTCTCATCAGATCCTGCTTAGCAGCATAGTCTACAATGCAGGTGGAATGTCACCATAAGGGTGACCATGATAACCTGAACTTGCATTACTGCTACCAGCATTGTTTCCCTGGGGCACTTGAGAGTTCCAGTTTGGGGCATTTGGCCAGCTTGGGGATGCATTCATCCCGAGCTGCCCAGACTGGCCAGCATTTGACCCTGCAAAAGGACTGGACTGACCATAATGGAGGTCACTAGAAGCCTGGCTGTGCTGGGGATTTGGCAGCATCCCAGTTTGGCTGTACTGGGGACTGGTAAACGCTCCAGACTGACTGTATTGGGGATTGCTAGCAGCCCCGCTGTACCCCCCTGACCCCTGACTTTGGCCGCCGCCCCCCTGGCCATACTTGTTGTAGTCATTACTGCTGGTGTCATATCCCTGGGATCCTGCCCCAGTCCCAGACTGATTGGGACCATAGCTGGGGACTGAGTTGCCCTGGCCATAGCCCCCAGTGTTACCACTGCCCAGGTCAGGATACGCAGCGTAATTACCGCTGTTACCCTGCTGACCTGTGTAAGTCTGCTGCTGTGACTGCTGCCCGCCTGCGTTTTGATTATACTGATTAGCTCCACTGCCGCCGCTAGGAGACCCATAGGGTTGGTTTCCATTAAAGGCATTGGTGTTTGACATCTCAGGGTAAGTTTGGAATCCTCCTGAAGGCTGTCCAGCCTGCGTTGCCTGATTAGGCATGGACTGACTGGATGATGAGTAAGCTCCAGATGCTTGGCTTGTGGGTGGGTAAGCTCCAGCTGCCTGGCTAGGCTGACCAAACTGGCCCTGCCCTGAAGGGCTGTACTGGGCCTGCCCTGATTGATTGTACTGGTTCTGCCCTGACTGACCAGACTGGCCCTGCCCTGTCTGATTGTATTGGCCCTGCCCTTGCCCTGTCTGATTGTATTGGCCCTGCCCCTGCCCTGTCTGATTGAGCTGACCATGCTGCTCCTGACCAAGAGGTGAGTAACCTCCAACACCACCACTAGCACCCTGATTGACTGGTGAGTAACCTGCGGAAGCCTGGTTGGGCTGGCCATACTGTCCCTGCTCTGCTGAGTTAGGCTGTCCATACTGGCCCTGACCTGCCTGATTAGGCTGCCCATACTGGACCTGCCCTTGCCCTGCCTGATTAGGCTGCCCATACTGGCCCTGCCCTTGCCCTGCCTGATTAGGCTGCCCGTACTGGCCCTGCCCTTGCCCTGCCTGGTTAGGCTGCCCATACTGGCCCTGCCCTTGCCCTGCCTGATTAGGCTGACTTGAACCATTGAGGGCCATGCCGGACATGCCTGAGCTGATGCCGGCGACTGAAGAGGAGGAATGGGAGAAGCCAGGGCCCCCATTGGCAAAGGCCCCGCCCTGAGTCATGAGAGGGACAATGGGGATATCAAAGGGCTTCACGGAGACTCCTGGACGGTTCTTGTCCATCTGCAGGCAAATGTAAGAGTTTAAAACCATGCAAAGAAATACACAAAATCAAGCAGAGCCTTAATAAAGAGGGGAACAAAATAAAGGGGGACAAAATTCACACAAGACATCTAAAACAATAAACAGCTCGGGCTTTTGTGCAGCAAAATCATTTTTCAAGATCAGGGTCAAAGAAGAGAATTTCATCATCCTATCTAGACCTATCTAGAGTTGATGCAGAGTGCTGTGCACTCAGAATTCTGCATATACCTAGCTCATCATGAGCCGGACAGCCTTCAAATTGCTATTGTGATAGTTATAACTCAGTGTGCACAAAACAACATACATCCACGTCCATTCACGTAAGTAAATCACGCTACGCTAAGAAATTATACAGCATACAAAACAGCTCAGGGTCATGAATATGTTGCATGCAAGCCAAATATGTACTGCATACTTTTGCGGTAAGTCATTGTGGTACAGCAATGACTGGTTGCCAATCATGGCTTGGCAACCCATGTTGGTGATAAAACATCGACTCATCACCTGAGAGCACCAAGCCAAAATGCAAACTTACATCTATACATAATATGAAAACCGAATTGCCTTAGGGGCTTGATTCAGCATACATGCGTGTGCTTGCTTGCATCCTTTTGCTCTTGGATACCTGTATTCCTCCTGTCATGACCGTAATTACCTCCAGACATGGCGTATAGGGTGTCTTTCTACTTGTTTCCTGACAGTGATTACCTCTAGGCGTAGTGTGAACACCAGGCTGCCTTGGGCTGCAACCTGATACTCAGGCAGAGGCTGGTTCCTTGCAGGGATGGAGGAGCTGGCTTCCCAGATTTCACACCAGTTGCGCCTGCCTGCCAGCTTATCACCCAGTCCAGGCTCCTTGTGAAATATGCGCAGCATCTTCTCCTGCAATGACACAGCATGACTAATCACATGAGTAGCTTCATGCCTGCCAGATCATAGCCCCGCTCTTTATGAACAATCCCAAGCATCTTGTCCTGCAGTGATACAGCATGACTACAAATCTGAGCAGCTTCATGCCAACCAATGTAGCACCCAGTCCCTGCTCTTTCTGGAAGACGCACAGCAGCTTCCCCAGAATGATTCACATCTGGGCAGCTTTGTGGTTGTTGCTGCCAGCACAAGAGCCTCAGCTGATGATTTAGATGATATGCTATTAGCTCATGTAGCACACCATTCACACTGATGAGTGGGCTGCTTGTCCTGTATTCTGCTGCCTAAGCAAAGCCATTGTATGCAAAGCAAACTTCATTTGTGTTTCATGCATACTCACGCCTTAATTGTACCTTCGTGGCTTTGTTAATGTTCTTATTGGTTGCTAAACAAGTACAGAATTAGGGTTTGTTCTTCAGGGTTTGGGCCAGACCATACCTTGGTGGCTTTGTCGATGTTCTTGTGGGCCTGAGAGCAGAGGTGCAGGGTCTTGATCACTCCCTCAGGTGGTGGGGCATTCACAATGGCACTGCTGACAATCTGAGGCATGTAGCGGTGGTCATTTGCCAGGTTCACCTGCACATGTTGTTGCTGTTAGGATAGAACAGTTATATACACGTACAATCAATATATATGTATTTATTTGTATATACATGTGTGTACACATGTATGTTGTATACACAACATGTTGTGTGAGTACTAATCTTTATATAATGATCAACACATGGTAACGCTAGCATGTACAAGTTCATTGTGTGCGATGGTTGCTGTGCTTGTACACAACAGCATTGGTCACAATCTGGCTTTGACCACTACTCAGAGGCAGCGGTCAGGATGACATTGCCAGATTCAATGACAAAACAAAGGTGGTTCTTGATGATGGCACTGCTCTATACATGCAGCATAGATTGTTTGCAAGTGTGCAGTGGCACTAATGCTGAAATGCAGCTATGACATGAGACTGCCCAGGC
>JAABUW010009378.1_pt1 | contig 11178 bp, 8 predicted proteins | sample 5560081 | NCBI WGS metagenome assembly JAABUW01 (sample SAMN10711882, study PRJNA513363) | rock metagenome | isolation source: Antarctica rocks | place: Antarctica: Victoria Land, Knobhead sud | reverse complement strand
CTCGATCCATACTCGCACCTCACCTGAAAACATGAGGGTACCATCATCCGCCCTGGCAGCGCCAACCCAGCATCACGTGTAACCTGACTTCGAACCACGCCCTCACGCTACATGCCAATGCGAGCTATCGACCCCCAGTCCATCATACCGCGCCCGAATACTTGATCCCGAAAGCGGTCATTCGCGAACCGGTACCGAGGGCAGCTCAGCGCCCATCTCGGCCATTCAGTTGCGCTTGTGCTAGCCCCGAAAGCGGAAGCGCGGCGGGGTTCGCCACGTTTCTCCTTTTAAGGAAAGACATGTCACCCGCAGAAGAGAAAGGTAGTAACTCATTCTGAGCAGCCGCCGCGGCACATGGAGAGGAAGGGGCATGCGACGAACTCGGTTGCCTTGGTCAGGGCTTCCGTACGAGGGCGCACTCGGATTTGTCGAGCGCCGGCAAGACGGAGGCGCCTTCAATCTTGCGGATCGTCGTATAATAGTCCCAAGGCGCCTTGCTCTCCGCCGGGCTCTTGACTTGGTAGACATAGCGGTCGCGGACGACGGAGCCGTCGATGCGGAGCTTCCCGCCATGCATCATAAAGTCGTCGATCGGAATGTCTCGCATCGCCGCCGTCACGACGCGGCCGTCCACCGAATCCGACTTTTGCACCGCCTTCAAGAAGTGCTGCACGGCGGTGTAGTCGCCGGCCATGATCTGCGTCGGCATGCGCTGATTGCGAGCGAAGAAGCGCTTGGCAAAGTCGCGCGTCTCGTCGTTCTGGTCCCAGTAGAAGGTCGAGACGAGCAGCAGGCCCTGCCCCGCCGCCAGGCCGAGCGCGTTGACGTCCGAGATGTAGTAGAATGGTAGGACGATCCGCGTGCCCTGCCGCAGCAGGCCGAACTCATGAGCCTGTTTGACCAGGTCTGTGTTGCTGGCTGCCCCGCTGGCGACGACGATGATCTTGGCCTGGCTCGCCTGCGCCTGCAGGATGAACGACGAGAAGTCGGCCGTCTCGATCGGGAACCGTACGGCGCCCACCACCTTGCCGCCTGCAGCCTCCACCATGCGGCTCGCATCATCCTCGATGCTGCGCCCCCCAGTGTTGTCCAGCGTCAGAAAGAACCATGTGTCCGCCCCAGTTGCCACAAGCCCCCTGCCCAGCGCTTGCGCGCTCATGGAGCTGTTGAACAGCCATTGGACTCCCGTCGGCGAGCAGTTCGCACCCGTCAGCGCCGAAGCTGCCGCCCCGGTCGAAATCACCGTCTTGTTGCGCTCCTGCGCCAGGTCCTGCACCGCCAGCGCAATGGGTGAGCCCACGAGATCGACGATCAGATCGACCCCCTCCTGGTCGAACCATGACCGGGCGATGGCGGAGGCGACATCTGCCTTGTTGCCATGGTCGGCCACCAGCACCTCGATCTTCTTGCCTCGCACCGTGCCGCCCCAGTCCTGCACGGCCATCCGCACCGCATCCGCCGCCCCCGGCCCGGCCGATCCCGCATTCACCCCCGCCAGGTCCGTCAACACGCCGATCCGAACAACGTCCTTCTTGATCTCCGCCCGCACTGGGCCAGCGGCCAGCAGGCCGAGCCCCAACACAGCCAAGCCGCACAACTTCAGCATTTTTGTTTCCTCCCGTTTCTTTATTGTCGGAACCGTGAAAAGTCCGGTTTCCGTTTCTCCACGAAGGCCGCGGCGCCCTCGACCATCTCCGGATGCCCGGCGGACGCCGCCAGCAGCCCCGCGCCGTGCGTGTAGCCAGGCTGCAGCAGGTCCCACCAATAATTCGAACTGGTTTTGGCGATCTCCAGGTAGTGCGGGCTCAGGGCCAGGATCTCGTCGCACCAGGCTTGCGCCCGTATCATCAGCTCGGCATGAGGCACAACCTCGTTGACCCAGCCCATGGCAAGCGCCTGCGCCGCGGTGTAGCGCCGGCACAGAAACGAGATTTCCTTCGCCCGCTTCTCTCCCACACTGAGCGCCAGCATGTTGGTCGCCCCGAACACGGGGGCGCTGCCGACGCGCGGGCCGGTCTGGCCCAGGATCGCGTGGTCCGACGCGATGGCGAAGTCGCAGGCGATAACCAGCTCGTTGCCGCCGCCCATAGCGTAGCCGTTGACCGCCGCGATCACCGGCTGCGGCGCGCGGCGGATCGCGTTCACCAGCTCCAGCGTCCCACGGAAAAGCTCCCGCAGGCGGGCCGGGTCAGGCTCCGCCAGGTCGCCCAGGAAGCCACCGGCGCAGAATGCGCGGTTTCCTGCCCCGGTCAGGACGATGGCGCCTAAAGCGCGTGTCCGGCCACAGGCGCGGAACGCCTCCATAAGGTCGGTCTGGGTTTCCAGGTCGAAGGCATTCAGCCGGGCGGGATGGTTGATCGTGATCCAGGCGACGTTGCCCCGGATCTCCGTCAGCACGTTGGCGGGCGACGTTTCAGTGCTCATGAGGAACTCCGTTCTGGCTGGCGCCGAATGCGCCTCGTTTCACACTCGAACAGGATACCGGCCGCCTTCCGGTCCCAGGTGTCGCCGCCGATCCCGACCGACCGCAGCAGGTGCTTCTGAATCTTCTCGGACGGCGTCTTCGGCAGCTCCGCGATGATCTCGACGTACCGGGGGATCGCGAAGAACGGTGCACGCGTCTCGAAGAAGCGGATCAGCGCCACGGGATCGACCTTCATCCCCGCTTGCGCCACCACGTACAATTTGATGTCGTGCTCCCCCCCGGCCTCGAGGGACCGCACGCCAACCGCGGCGCATGCGGCAATCGCCGGGTGCATGAGGGCCACCTGCTCCACTTCGTAGGACGATACGTTCTCGCCCCCAACGCGCAGGGCGTCGTTCACCCGGTCGATGAAGTAGAACCAGCCGTGATCGTCCCGGCGCAGCCCGTCGCCGGTGTGCCACCAAAGGTTCCGCATCGCCTTCGCGTTGGCCTCGGAGTTGGCGTTGTAGCCGGCAGACATGGTCCACGGCCATTTCGCGCGGACGACCAGCTCCCCCATGTCCCCGTTCGCCACTTCCTCGTCGGTGTCGGGATCGACCAGCCGCACCTCGAACCAATCGGCGACGAGTTTGCCCACCGCACCAGGCGGCTGCACGTCGTCATAGGGCGTCATGAAGGGCCAGCACGTCTCAGTCTGGCCGAAGGCGTTGACGAAGCGGGCGATGCCGAAGCGCCGCTTGAACTCGTCCAGGATCGCGTCCGCTGTCGGCACTGCATAGACCAGGCGAAGCACGTTGTCCGCGTCGTCGTCGCGGATCGGCTGGCTGTGGATGAAATCCATCGTGACGCCCAGCAAGTTCGTTACCGTCACCCCGTTCCGGCGTGCCCGTCCGATCCAGTCGCTTGCGCTGAACCGCTCGAACAGAACCGCGAGCGCCCCGCGGATCAGGCAGGGATAGACCGTCAGGAACTGGGCGTTGCCGTGGAACAAGGGGAAGGGGTTCATGTACACGTCGTCGGCGCCCAACCGCACCAGGCTGGCCCCTTGCTCGGCGAAGAAATACATCTGTGCATGCGGCATCAGCACGCCCTTCGACGGCCCCGTGGTGCCGGAGGTGAACAGGATGGCCGCGGTATCGGTGTAGGCGACCGAGACGCCGGGGTTGGTGTCGTCGGCGTCCAACAGGCTGTCGAAGCCATGTAGCGTCATCCCCGTGAAGGCCGGCGCCTCCGTCAGGAGTCCGACCACATAGACCTGTCGCAGCGACGAGAGGCCTGGCTCGGCCTCCGCCAGCGTATCGAGGAACGCGGGCACAGTGACGACAACCCGGGCGCCGCAGTTATTGGCGACGTGCTGCAGGAACGCGCCGCGGTAGTGCGTGTTCACCGGTACTTCGACCGCGCCCACCTTCGCCAGCGCAAACCAGGTCAGCACGTAGTCCAGGCAGTTCGGCAGCAGGATCATCACCCGCTCGCCTTTCGTCACCCCGTTGCGCGCCATGCCGTGCGCCAGGCGGTTCACCGCCCGGTTCACGTCGCCGAAGCTCATCGGCGCGGCGTCCTCCCATTGCAGGAACGGCCGGTCCGGATGCGACGCCGCGCGATCCTCCAGCACCTTGCCCAACACCCAGTCGCGGCGGTCAGGATAGGTCAGTGCGACCTCGTGATATGACGTGCTTGCCATGCCTATGCCCCTGCCTTCTTCGCCGCGCCGCGCAGGAACACGCGATCCGGGTCCAGCAGCCGCAGGCGGTCCAGCAGGGTGGGCTCCGGGACCGGCTCAAACGTCACGTCCGGCGCTACCTCGAGGGCCCAGCCGCATCCGGCCACGGCTGCGGTCACCGCGTCCTGCAGGGTTTCGCCGGGCCGGCCCAGCACGGAGACCAGCCTAAACGGGTCCATAGCCGATTGCCGCTCCAGCACGCCGTGGGTCGTCACCACCATGCGAACCGCATGGCCGGGGCTTGTGACGTAGCCGACCCGCTCCACCAAACGCTTCGTGTCGTGCCTTACAGTCACGATGATTTCGGCTGCGGCCGAGGCGATGTCGTTCGCCCCGCCCGAACCCACGATGAAGCCGCGGTCCTCGCCATAGGTGGACCCGATATCGCCATTGCGGTCCAGCAGGGCGGCGCCGACCGCGCCCAGGCAGCGCCCGTGCGCGCCCGCGACCATGGCGCCCAGCGTGGCCGACACATCGGTCAGCATCCGCGCCGTCCCGGTGTTCGCCTTCGAGAACACGAAGGGCTCTCCCGGTCGCGGCATGTACCCGTAGATTCCGATTTCCGACAGCAGTGGGGCATCAATGCCGGCCTCCAGCAGGATGTCGTTGGCCAGCCAGGCTGCCAGGCGTGACGCGCCGATCCCGGCCAGCACCGTCTGGTGCGTGCTCGCCTGCACCCGCGCCGCAATCCGGTGCGCAGAGCAGACGATCATCGCCTCCTCCCGCGTCCAGCCGCCATCGAGAGGGGGCCGCAGCCAGCCGGCATGCGCCTGGCTTCGCCAATGGCCGGGTTCCGCGGCGACATGCAGCGACTGAATGCGGGCCTCGCCCAGCTTCGCCAGGTAGCCGTCGTGGCTGACGGCGGTATGGACCCAGTCCCGCAACCAGTTTTGGAAGGCTGCGTCTGTGCGGCAGGCACGGGCGCATTCCGCGATGAAGGCAGCGTCCTCGGAATAGGCGCGCACGCCGGGAAAGCCCGGGTTGAACGATCCGTAGGGGTGCGAGCCATAGGGGACGTGGCAGACCGCCGTCACCGCATGGCCGGGGATGCGGACGAGGCCGGGATGGTCCCTGATCTCGACGGTCGTTGTGATATGCTCGACGCACGCGATGACCCCGTCCCTGGCCGCCAGCGCACCCCAGTGGGACTCGCCATAGGGGGCTGCCATGACCACGTTGCCCCACGGGTCCGCCGCGACGCCCTGCAGGATCGCCAAGTCCGGAGTAAGCGCGGCAACGACGGGCACGTTCTCGTGGGCGCCGAAGGGGTTCGGGGCCATCGCGAAGCCGATGCCCTGATGCTCCTTCGCCATGCCGCTGCCATGGAGCGACCGTGTCGGCATGAACGGCACGCCCAGCGCGCCGGCCATCAGCCGCGCTACGATGGTCCATTGCGACCAGTTCTCGATTACCAATGCGCCCGAGGCGATGGCGCGCTGCACCAAGGGGTTGGGGGCGCCCGCCGGGTAGCTTTCGCCGGCATAGGCGGTGACCAGCCGTTGCACCATCCCGGCAGCGATCAACGCCACCTGCATACTGGCGATCCCGACGGAGGACAGCGTGAACTTCGGCGCCGTGCCGGTGAACTGGCGTACGATCTCCAGCACCGCCGCATTCGGCCGGGCATCGGACCAGCAGAGGTGCAGGCCCATGCCGGGGCGGACGTGCCGGCGGATTGCTTCGGCAAGCGGAAGGATCTTGGAAGGCCCCTGCCCGGACGGCCGGTCGAAGGCGGCGACAGCGTTGGCAAAGCGGTCGTCGATGCTACTCACCCCGAAACACCGGCGGCCGGCGTTCCGCAATGGCGCGGACGCCCTCCCTGAAGTCTGCAGTCCCGAAGTGCTTTTCCTGCTCCGCCAACTCATGGTCGGTGACTGCCGCGATCTCGTCGGCCAGGCCGCGGCGCAGGGTCGCACGCATCGAGGTCACGGCCAGCGGCGCGGAGGAGGCGATCTCGGCCGCCAGCGCCATGGCCGCGTCGCGCAGCCCGTCTTGAGGCGCCAGCACATCGACCAACCCCAACTGCTCGGCCTCAGCACCCGTCAACCGCCGCCCGGTCAACAGCAGCAGCGCCGCCGCCTGCGCGCCCACGACCCGCGGCAGGGTCACACTCACGCCGAACCCCGGATAAGACCGAGGCGACTGAAATTGGCGGCGAAGCGGGCGTCGGGCGAGGCCACCCGGAAATCGGCGACGAGCGAAAGCCCCAGCCCACCGCCGATTGCGGCGCCCTGCATACAGGCGATTACTGGCGTGAGGCAGCGGAACAGCCGCACTGCTTCCTGATACATATGTGAGCCCCCGCACCGGCCGACCGTCTGCTCGGCCGGGGCGAAGAAATCGGCTCCGGCGCAGAAATGCCGGCCTGCAGAGCGCCGGTCTGCGCACCGGTTGCAGCCGGACCGGCTGGTATTGACGGTTCGATTAGTCGTTTCCCCATGGTCGATCGTGAGTTCACTGTGTGAAACTATTGTTCACAGAATAACATTCGCTGGTGGTCGCGGGAAGAGCCATCCACGCGCTTTGACAAGTATGCTCAAAGCCTGAGCGCCGTCCCGCAGGCGACGATTCGCCTATAGACGAGGTCCAAATCACGACCTAGCTCGTGATGGTCGAACCCGCTCACGCTGCCACGCGAGCCAGCTCGTAGACGGCCCAATGCAGACGGACCCATACGCCTTGTTGCTGCCAGGCACAGAAGTCTTGGCAAAGCGTGCTCCAAGGCGGAAAGGGCCCGGGGAGAAGCTGTCATAGGCACCCGGTCCGGATCGCGCCAGTTGCAGACGAGGTGCTTGTACTCGGTTGGCAGAGCACCGGTCTTCAGGTGCCACGAGCGACCCAGGACACGGGTGCAACCGAGAGAGAGTGCTGTCATCTCGGATCCGCGTCCCACTAGCGGGGCCTGAGTCTCGTGGTGAATACATCGCTGTCGGGACTGCGCGTTGTCCGATACTGTGGCACTCGATCGCTCCGGGCAAGCCACAACAGAATGGGTTCGTGGAGAGCTTCAACGGGCGGTTCCGCGACGGATTATCTCAACGGGCACATGTTCGGAAACCTACTGCCGCCCGCCCGGACCATCGAAGCATGAAGGATCGACTACAACACGCAACGCCCTCACACGAGCCTCAACGGGCTCACACCGGCAGCCTTTGCAGCTCGCCCCAATCAGGGGCAAAAAGAGGACGGATCCTGCTTATGACCGAGGGCATTCAGGGGCAGGGTCAAGCCGGCTCGGCTGTGCAGGCCTAACCATCATCCCGTCGCGGAGCGTCCGCGACCTTCGGCCACGGCAGCGCCGGGCAGCCGCGACAGGGACCGGCTGGGACCGGCTTCGGTGATCATGGCGATGAGCATGCCTGCGACGCAGAGACAGACGCCGAGGACGGCTAGGCCCATGGAGAAGCTGTTGGACTGCGTGCGGACGTAGCCCACAACGAATGGTCCCACGAAGGCGCCCAGCACCCCGATCCCGTTCATGATGCCCGACACGGCGCCGGCCAGGTGACGGGGGACGATGTCGCCCGGGATCGACCACAGGATAGGCTGCGAACCGTAGAGCATGGCGCCGGCCAGGGTGAGCAGCGCCATGTTCATGACGAGCCCGTTCCCCGTGTAGGTCAGTGCCGCCACGAGCAGGGCGCCGCCACAGATCAGGATGGGCCAGGCTGCGAAAGTCCGGCGATCGCGGGACCGATCGGACCAGCGGGTGAGGAACTGCATGGCGACGATGGCGGCCGCGAACGGCACGGCGCTGAGCCAGCCGATGGTGGCCTGGCTCAGGCTTGCATCCTGGTGAAGGACGCTGGGCAGCCAAATGATGAAGCCTAGGAAGCCGATATTCCAGAAGAACACGGCAACGCAAAAGATGAGCACCGAAGGCCGAGCCATCTGCGCGGCGAGCGTAGAGCCGGTTTCGGCGGCGGCCGGAAGCTCGGGCTCGGCCTCCAGCCGGGCAACTAGGGCGATGCGGTCGGCGGTGCTCAACCACCGCGCCGTCTGGGGCGATGCAGCGACGCCCCACAGCCAGACCGCGGCCCAGATGATGGGGAAGATGCCTTCCACGATGAACAGGCTGCGCCAGGAGCCATGCTCCAGCACATAGCCGGCGATAGGGCCGCTGAGCATCGCAGCAAGGGGATAGGCGAGCTGCCAGACGCCATTGGCGCGAGCCCGCTCGGAGGGGGCGAACCAGGTGCGGACGAACAGCAGCATAGTGGGGAAGATGCCGCCTTCGAAGAAGCCGAGGGCGAAGCGGACGAAGGCGAGTTGGGTGGGCGTCTGGATAAAGCCGAGCGCGATCTCGGCGGTGCCCCACAGCAGCATGAGGACGGCGATGAGGGCACGGCCATAGCCGCGGTCGGCGATCCAGCCGCCGAGCGGCTGCGAGATGCCGTAGCCCAGGAAGAGCACACCCGATGCGAAGCCGAGTGCGCTTTGATCGAGCTTCAGCTCCGCGCCCATGGTGGGGATGGCAAAGCCGATGTTGGTGCGGTCCATGAAGGCGATGATGAAGGCGACCATCATGACTGGCAGTAGTCGGGTCCAGCGAGAGAGCAAGGCAACCTCCCTTATGTTTCTTATGGGTTATTGGTCTCGTGCGGCGGTGGCCGGCCCGGTTCAGGCCTGGGCGGTGGGGTATGAGGCGTGGTCGAACACGCGCGGGTCGTGCGATGGCAACACGCGGGCACCCAGCGCCGCCAGGCGGTTAAAACTGCGCTCGCAGGCGTAGAGGTCGGTGTGGTTACCGTTGGGTATGCGGGTGCCGTCGCCTGGCCAGTTTTCTTGCAACGGGACGAGGTCGCCGGGCAGCAGATGCGGACCGGTCGCGGTGTTGACGAGAACGCCTTGCGAGCCGCTCGTGTGGCCCGGCAAAATGACGGTCGAGAGCCCAGGCTTAATGACGCTGTCACTCTCGAGCGGCACGTAGCGGCCGAGGATATGGACCCAGGGCGGCAAGCGGCCGGGCTGGTTGACCTCATAGATGGCCCGCTGGAACGGCACGGGGCAGACGGCTTCCTGCAACTCCTGGAGTTGCACGTGGAAGGTGGCGTTGGGGAACAGGCGCGCGTCGCCGACGTGGTCGTTGTGGAGGTGGGTCAGGATGACGGTCTCGACAGCCTGCGGGTCGATACCGTGCCGGGCGAGTTCGAGCGGAAGGAGGTGGTCGGGGTCGCCGGGGCGGTAGTGCTGGGGGGCCACGGCACGGGGTCCGGGGCCGGTGTCGACCAGGACGGGGCCGCCGGGTCCCAGGAGCAGCCAGGCGATGCAGGGAGCGTCGATCCGGGCATCGATCCGCGGGCTGCTTGGGGGCGCTCGATACAAGAAGCTGCCCACCGCGTGGTTGATCACGTGGCCGCAGCGCAGCGGCACGATCCGGAAATCAACCACGGGATGGCACGAAGGCGGGCGCAAAGCCGGAAACGAGATCGCGCATCCGGGTCACGGCCGCCTCGGGCGCGGTGAAGACGGGGGTGGCGACGGTGGCGCGAACGGCGGCGGCGGCGCGAGAGGTGGAGAAGTGAGCGAGCATGATGGCGTCGCAGCCGGCCAGCCGCGGTGCATATTCGGCAACCAGGCGGTTGTGCGTGTCGGCATCACCTGCGCGCAGGCGGTCGATGGCGTCAGGCACGACAATTGTGGTCAGTGTCGCCCTGGACCCGACGCTTGCGACGTATTCGTCGAACTCGTCCGTCATCGTGGGGACGGACGGCCCGAACGTGGCCAGCATGCCGATATTGCTCTGGGCGGCATTCCCGGCGGCGACTGCGGCATGGAACATGGCCTCGTTCGGCTTGAGCACGGGGATGTCGAGCGACGCGGCTAGCTGGTCGATGGCGGGGCCGAAAGCGGAGCAGGTAACAAGGATGCCGTCCGCGTCCATGGCGGCGCCGTACTGCCCGAAGGCGATAAAGCGGGCGATCATGCGGGGCGAGAGATCGGTTTCGCGGGCGCGGTCGATGGTGAGGCCGTCGTCGAGCAGGTTGACGATTTCGGCGTCTGGCCACGCGGATGCAAAGGCGGTCTGAACGGGCGCCATGGCGATCGGGGTCGCGTGCAGCAGGACGATACGCGGTGCTTTGGCCATGGTCGTTCCCGTGGGTCGTTCCCGTCGCGGCCGCATGGCGGGACATTCCTGCCTGACCGTTCTTGTAAGCGCGTACAGTAGGCCCGCGAATTTCGGGGCGTCAATCGTCTTTGTGGCGCCGTGCGCGCGGGGGCGGGGCAGTGCTCCCGCGGACAATCAACTCGGCCGGGATCAGCGTCGCACGCACGGTCGGCTGCCCGGCCATGCGGGCCAGCAAATGCTGCGCGGCGGCCCGGCCGATCTCGCTCGCATGGACCCGGATCGTGGTGAGCGGCGGGCTGAGATAGGCGGAGTAGTCGGAGTCGTTGAAGCCGATGACGGAGAGCCGGCCGGGCACGTCGATACCTTGGGCACGGGCCTCGATCAAGACGCCGAAGGCGAGCTGGTCGGTGCCGCAAATGATGGCGGTGGGCGGCGGGCCACCGCCGGTCATGAGCTGCCGCAGGGCGTCGCGGCCGGCGGCGATACCGAACGAAACGATCAGGTCGTGCTCCGGGCGGATCCTGGCGCCACGCCGGGCCATGGCAGCCGCGACGCCGCCGGCTCGTACGCCACCGCGGTCGTTCTCCTTGCGAATGCCAGTGACGACGGCGATGCGGCGATGGCCAAGGTCCAGCAGATAGTCCGCGGCCCGGACGGCGGCGTCGGCATTGTCGAAGCCCACGCAGGGGCGGGTGTCAGACAGGGTGAAAGCCTGCACGACCGGGATCGACAGGCGCGCGGTCTGCTGGAACAGGTCTGGGCGATGCAGGTCCCCGATCAGCAGCAGACCGTCGATGCCGCGCTTGAGCATACGGGTGGCCTCACGCAGCTCATCGTCCAGGTCGTATCCGGCGCTGGCTAGGACGAGGGTGTAGCCGCCTTGCCGCAGGCCGGCCTGGAGGGCCGACAAGGCGCGGATGAACTCCTCGTTCTCGATGTTGGGGATGACGGCTCCGACGG
>JAABUW010009375.1_pt1 | contig 11180 bp, 17 predicted proteins | sample 5560081 | NCBI WGS metagenome assembly JAABUW01 (sample SAMN10711882, study PRJNA513363) | rock metagenome | isolation source: Antarctica rocks | place: Antarctica: Victoria Land, Knobhead sud | reverse complement strand
CAGTCCGCCGTAGACATCCATCTCCTCTCCCTTGACCATAAATTGTGTTCAGAATGACATGATGATGGTCATGACTGCTTTCTGTCGGATGAGACGGTTTCTCGAATGGGAGCGTCACACGACACCTCAATACGTTACCATACAACTATGGCTTGAGTATCATGCTTGACTGACGTCGTCTGTCTGCAGGCTATACGGTCATCATCATGTGTCGGTTTGATGTTACATCTACGGTGTCGTTGTTATTTAGTGAGGGTACTGAGAACTAGTTGCGCCATTGTAGCCCACCGATACAAGAAGGCACGCTTCGTGCGGAAAGGCGTTCCAAAGTGGAAAGTCAATTGTGATCAGAGTGGATGATATGTATGTGATAATAAGACTTATACTCTTCCTCTTGTCGAATTGAAGCACTCGTTTCTCTCACGCACAGACAGCATAAGCATTATTGTTCCATCTTTATTACTTCCACAAGATGCACTCCATCGCTTCCGTCGCTCTAGCACTCGCTGGTACCGCTGTTGTGATTGCCTCCCCGATCTCGAAGACTGGTCCTATACAAGTGGTGTTTCCGCATTTCAGGCTCTCTGCGACTGGAGGCGACCTCAAAGACTGGCTTCGAACGTGTGTTTTCAATTCACGGTCAAAGCTAATTGTGATCCCTCTCGTCCAGGCTGTGCTGAACGCACACAGTGGCGCTGGCCAGAACGCTATCGAGATGCAGCCTTCTGAAAGCCAAAAAGTGCGTCAGCATTAAGCCTCGGACGAAGTCTTTCTAGATGGCAGCATCCTGGCGCAATAGGTGCCGGGGAAGCTGGCGGCTTTGGATGTTGACGGCTGATCGTTGTTGTTCTGTAGTGTTCTGGTATTGTTGAGCTTTCCAAATAACGCATGGTCGTATTTTCGAAGGCGTTCGTTTCGTCGTAGTAGCATGCCCTGAGCGCGAGCCCAGGGTGGGTGGTCGAGGAGTAGAGTACATCTGGATAGTGAGCGCCATGCTGGGGAGCCAACTATACAGTTCTGCCAATAACACCCATGTTGTCCTTGTCCGCAGCCGAGGACTTCGTCCACTCATATGCCCATCCCGGACCAATTTTTGAAGACCCGCCAAACACCATATAGGTAGATCGTACCGCGCCCAATGAACGCCGACTCCATAGGCTATAATTCGGCATCACCATAGCCGCCCGCCCCCGTCGTTTCGTCGTAGGTCGTAGGTCGTTTCAATCTAACGCCTGTTGTACGCTCCCGTACCTCAAGTCACCAGAAAGTCCCATCCGCGCTTTGCGATGATCGTCTCCCAGTCCCAGGTCTCATCTTCTCTGCCCTCGTCCATCATTTCCCAAACCTGCTCAACAATCGCTCTTGCATACTTGATGTTGCCCAGATTGCTCCATTCCTGCAGCCTTTGGAACGCGCGACTAATTTCTGGCCGTTGCTCGGGTTCGAAGGCGGCGCAGCCGAGCAGGAACAGCGGCATCAGCAAGATGGAGCCTGCGGAGATCTCGTGCTCCGTATCCCATGGCAGCATCCGCAGATAAGTCAGCCCCTCATCGACAGCTTGCTTGAAAGTCGGTGAAGGTCGAGACAGCTGGATAGTACGGTGCAGGTATATCCATGTGCACTGACGGTAGAGCAGACTGGCAGCGAACCGCGGACTATCAGGCGGGTGTACGCATTGCCACTCGCGAAGCGCGTTGTCAATGGCGAAAGCTTCGTTGACGATCGGTTCGTCCCACCAATGTCCTGTACCGAGCGAGCGGCGAGTCCGGATGTGGTCACGCAGCTGGCGGATACGGGATATGAAGCCGAAAAGGCCATCGAGCACTCCTAGTAATGTGCCGACTTGAGGTTGTATCGTGAACGCTGGCAACTTGAAGTCGTCCATGAGATCAATACTCCTCTGGTCGAGGGGGTTGGTCAGGCTGGTGATAGAGCTGCTGTAGTCGTGGTAGATCAGGAATTCGAGGATGAACTGCCGAAGTTGTTCATTGGGCATTGCTTGCTTCTGTCTGGTGAGCATCTCCTTCATGGCATTGAGATGGAAACGGTAGCTGCCCGTGAGGTCGCCTGATGCAACGGTCTGGAGGCTACAGAACAGAAGGGTAAAAGGGTTAGCAATGTCTTAAATCAGAGAGACACGCAGACATTTGTCCACGGGTACCCTTTTACCCATCGATTCTTACCATAATATTAGTGTTTGAGCGACTGACGGATCGCCTATTGGAGCGATCACATCCATGTCATGAGTATATGAGGTTGCAAGATCGTCCTGCAACAAGCCAATTGCTTTGCTGCTGTGGTGATCCGATCTTTGCTCCCACTCATACTTCGAGGTTCCCTCGTTTGCGATTAGACAGCTTCCAGAAAGGTAAAGTAGACTGTGCATGAGGCCAGTGTGCGCCATCGCCATTGGGACGATAATCTCCAGAAAAGGATTGTGGTGATCAGTCAGCGAGAGGACTCGTCCTACTTGACACGTGAAATGTTGAAAGAACAGCTGATCCACAGTGCCTTCTATGCCTTCGACTAGAAGAGGTAGCTCCGTCGGGGGATCAATCTTGATGCTGACGGATTTCTGCTTGCCGCTACGCCACGTCGTCTTGGGCTCGTAGCCGTCACAGACGACATTGTTCTTCTCGCAGTTAAGACAAGTCGGTTTCGCCTCGTCACACTTCTTTTTCCGTCTCCCTAGTCGAACACCTGTTAGCTAGACTACCATCAGGAATCGTGCATAGGCCGGACTTACTGCAAGTACCACATCCTGTCTTGGATCTGGCGTGTGCCGACTTCTTCTGATCAACTATCGGATGCTTACGCGGTCGACCACGTTTCCGCGGTACTGGCAAAGTCACGTCCGCTATGGACGGCTTTGCTTCGTCAATATCGTCAAGGGCTTGCTCGTCGAGCTCCTCAACCTTGAATGTGACTGATGAGGAGGGTTGCTCCCCGTCGCTCCATGTGTCTGGTGTAATGGCAGTGTCTGCCGTGAACTCGGGCGAAGAGCTCGTTGTCGAAGTGTAAATGCTGGATAGGGTGCCTCTTCGTCCGAATAAATCTGAGTCGGGTGAATTCGACTGCGTGGTGGGTTCAGTATCCATTCCAGTGGTGACATCCATATTGTACAGGGTTCACGCTCGGCTGTGCGATTCATTTGACGACCATCATGTATTTCGCGCTCGTATCTATGTGGTGTAAATTCTGTGTGTTTGTCTGCGCACCCATGGAGCTCCCATATGGCGAGTTCATCTGCACGGTATCTTCCAAGTGATACTGACAGGCTGATGATGAGATATACGGGAAGAAGAGTCGAGGTGCCACGACAGGAACCTAGAAGACTGCGAGAACGAGTAGAAGTGAGAGCCGGGCACCCCATGCTGGGCCACGGGCGGATTTGCTCCACATAATCTTTCGGATATGCAGTCCCAAAATCATATGATCAGCAGAAACTAGCCATGCAGACCCTGTAAAGAGTCCTGCGTGAGTGGGGCTCGATCTAGTTCCAAGGCTCGGCAGAGCAAGGCGTGTATGCGGCCTCGATGTCGAGCTCATTTTCGTTAGATGCATTTTGATTACATCAAGATGTTGCCGTCCATCATACCACCCGGGATGAGCAGCGATATCCAGTGGAGCATTTTACCGCCGCAGAAGAAGGTCGGACTCTGCAACGTGGGATCTCTCAGAGGTTAGCATCGTATGCCGGGCAAACATCGCCAGAATAGCCACCTCAACTCCACGATGCACGACTCAAATTAAGCATGATTGCTGAAGGGTTCGGATGAGCTTGCTGGTGGGCGCCCGGCGAAGGACGACAATCAAGCAACCCGAGATCCAAAATAGCCGGGTGGTCAGGTTGAGAGAGGTGGGATGATGAGGTGATGGTGACAAGGTCCCACCCACGCCTCCGCACCGCTAGCAAAAAGGTTGACGCCTCCTGCCGTTGCTACTGGAAAGTTTGGGGTACCGCAAGGTCGACACAAAGATGACTGGGTTGGCATCACGAACCGGTGTGTGTAACGTCCAGCGATCCGCTGTGCTGGCCTTGCTGGAGGTTGACATGCTGGGAGCTGGGTTGACGGTGAAGGAAGTAAAGAATCGTCCATAGGCGGAGTGCTGCAGCGCGTGGAACCTCCGCAAATTGATCATGCACGACATCGTTACACAGCATGCGGAGACCAGTGCACCCGTTGAAGCTAGAGACAGCATCACAAACCGCACATTGATCAATGTCAGGGACGGGAAGATTGACCATAGCAGCAATCCGATGTCGTATGGTTTCACGAACTCGGTCGTTAAGACAAGACCGTTTTCTGTGGTCTGCAGTGAAAGTGAAAGGATACTGACAAGATGTGGTTCGTGACGGTGCATGAGGAGAAAGTTCGAAGCCCACACTTCCAACCCCACGCCCTCCACGTGTCGTCCCAGTAAACCTGGAGCAACGTTAAAGATGACACACCATAATCGGGTGTGATGTTGGTTCATCTTTGAATGGCGGTGTGAGTTCGACTGTATCACCCTCAAATGTCTTGAGGTCTCGGAGAAGGGACGAAACAAGCTCTCGCGGCCTACTTCAGCCTTACATGTGCTGCGAATGTGCCTCATGGTCTGAACTATACAGCTTATCGATGTCGCCAAACGAGTAGATAGGCCACTCTTATCGTTCCGACCGTTCGCCGAGTTCTCACCTTCTCGTTACACAGCTCGCTTGCTCCCTCCCGGCTTACCACATTCCTTCGGTGTCCGTCTCACAGCTTGCTGCTCGTGGTGGTGCAACAAACGTCACCGCTGCCGTTGACGTCGCCCTCCACAGTCCCCTGTCGATGCTGCTCCGAGAGCTGGACGCTCTTGTTGAATGCCTGCGTAGACGGCGGTACGTCTATAGCCGGATTGCGCTCAAAGAAGTTTACTGGCTTCATCGAAATCTTGATAATTTCACAAGGCATGATCGGAAAATCTTCTATGCGAGGAATCTGCATAGACGAGTATTAGAGATCAGCAGCCGTCCACAATGGCTTGACTTACATGATTAATCCCAAACTGTAGGAACAGCACAAGGTCTTCGTCCACTATGCTGTCCTTCCGTGCAGCCCAGGACCTTACACCGCTGCCTCCGCGAGACTGATTGGTGTACTTGCCACCAGCATACAACTCATCGTCTCGATATTTGACCGCATAGATGTTCTTGTCAGCGAACTCAGCTCGCTTATAGTTGAAGCTCTCAGTATCAGCCAACATCTTCTGGAAAGCCGGAGCGTGGATTTTATATGCCACAGGTTTGCCATTGATCGGGTTCTTGACCGCAGAATTCTGGATCTTGAAGGTGCGGTTCTTGTCGAAGTCGAGGTCGTAGCCGCCAGATGTCTCAACGACAGTCTCCTGTGTGTAATATCCAGTGCCGTGAGGGTTAAAGTCACTCCGTGGCATTGGAAGTGCTTCGTCGTACACCAGTCGGTTCTCGTAGCCGTCGATCATCGGGTCGACGCGCAACGAGAAGATATGCTGGTGATGGGTGGCCAAGACTCCAGGGTGGACAACAGTGCCCCATGGAACTTCGACACCATCGTCGATAGGCTGAGTTGATAGGATGCCAGTTGCTCTGACTTCGTACCCGACCTCTCCAGCCTGGTTGAACATGAAGGCCATTATATACTCGTAGTTTGCGACCGTAATGATCGACTGAACGACCAGCTCTCGGTTCCGCACAACGGCCGCACGACCAGTCCGGAAGTTGGTGTGCTTCCATCCGATGCCTCCGTCTTGCTCATGAATGCATACAACATTCGGCATATCGAGAGGGTTGCCTTTGTCGTCGGCGAGAGTGGCTGAGAGGTAGTGGATGGAACCTAGACAGTCACATCCAAGCTTCAAGTCATTGGCCATGATGCCTGCACCAGCATCTCCCAGATCGAAAGCAGACTTCCTGTGGGCACGTCAGAGGGCATTTTGGGGGCATGACAATGTGCCACTCACCTCAGGAATGGTTGTCGAGGATCGGCGTATGGGATGTTCTGCAGATCACTGATGAGCCCGATTCATTGAGTGCAAGTACCATTCTTACCATGTCTGACAGTGCCATACGATAGAATAGATTCCGCCCATCATACCGGCAGTCGTATATCACCATGCCCTCACGCTGGTTGAACCCTACTCTGAACTGCCACTTTTGCCATTCAACAACATTCGAGGTACCTTGCTCGGTAATAGAAAAGCTTGCCCCCTCTGGCTGCACAACATTGAGAGGCTTCAGACCCGTGCGCAGCTCTTGTAACTCAGGGATATATTCGTTCGCCGGCCGTTGCTGCCACAGCCTTGGTCCAGTAACGGTGCTGTCCTTGCCTGTGGGCAGGTGGTCGATGCGAATCACCTCTTTGGTGTCCGTACAGATCACTGGAGAAATGCTCAAGGGTAGCGCGTAGTGATTTGAATCAGCCTCTCCAGCGTTCGCAGGGTCACGCATATAGAGGAAAGCTTGAAGCATCCGCCTATCATCGTCGACGCCATCGGAGCCTAATTGGTGTCAACAAGATCACGGTAAGCGTGGGAAAGAGAACACAAACCATAAATCCAAGGGTCACAGACAACCTTACTGCCTTCAGGTAGCTGCAGCTCTTTCAATTCCTCCTGCACTTTCGGGTCTTCGATAGCGATCTTCTCGAACTCCAAGATCTCCTGGCCGTCAAGCGGGGCGTGCTGGTTAGGACCGAGCCGAACGTTGTACTCTAACGCCTGGGTAGTAAGGTTGACAACAGCTTCATGAAATTTGTCCTAGCACGGCTGTCAGCTTTTAAGCCACATTGCTCCTAGTTTCCACGTACAGTCTGGCGTAGATAGTATGTGCAGAATACTCGTCGATCGATATGTGGCAAATCGGCGCCATGGAATTCTGCTTCGATGTATGGCACGGCTTCAGCTTTGGCCGGTTCCTGCAATGTTATAGCTTTGAAGTGTAGATCTGTGTCGGTGGGCCATTGGAACTTGATGATAGCCACGGCACCCTCGATCTCGTTGGCGCTGATGGGTGCAAGAGGATGAATGATGCTCTGCTTGGTCGTGCGGACCGGCAAGGAAGCGGAGGAAATGTTCTCAGTGGCCATGTTGGGAAAGATAGGAAAGCCGAGATGGACAGTATAGGTATATTTCAAAGAGACCAAGGAGAATTCAGAGGTGCTTATGAGGGACGAAAGGTCGAGATCGTAGGAAGATAAGACCTACTGCTGAACTCAGAACCCGAGATCGGGAGAGAGCAGCGGACTTGCATGCGACGTAGCTATCGGGCTTCGAGTCAAGCGAGTTCTGCTTATCAGTAGGAGCTATGTCGATAGGTCGACGATCGTGCGAGTCGTTACGAGATGAAAAGCCGCTGCCCCTCGTTGTTTCGAAGGTCGAGGTCGAAGTGACGAGGTGAATGCAGAAATGCGGCTCGCTCATTGGCTCATCTCGAGTGACGCTAGCCGACGTTCGACTTGGCAAGAACGACCGTCAGAATCACCCCCCCTGTCATCCTTGAGAGTCAATTCTGGAGAATCTAGGAAATCCAAAGAATACATTTTGTAGAATCTGCAAAATCGCAGATAAGGTACGGAGCGGAATCCCGTTCATGTAGCATAGAAATGGCCGGGGTTCTCATGCTTGCTGCGACTCATGAGGTGCCACTACCTGATCAAGGCAGGCACGACGGCGGCAGCAGCAGATGATCTGTGAAGGTGGCGCACGTACCGACAGCAACACGAATGGAGATAGACCTTGAACTGAAAGTAGTGTTTGTAGGTATCTAAAGACGCTCCGCCCAACGCCAATGCCAAACCGAAGATGTTCCCACCGAAGCTAGAAATCGAACGCAATATCCTCCGCTCTCATCGACTCAGTGGCATTGACGTCGCTGCATACCTGCTGCAGCAGGCCGACACCATTCAACCCCACGGTGTCCATCTTCTCTGCATCAAGATTGCTGCAAAGCCACTTCCTCCAGCCCGCAGTGTTGCTCACGTTCTCCAGCACCGTGATGTAGTATCGTGTCATCCACGACCTGAGCATCATCTTGGCCACAGGTATAGGTATCGGCTTCTTGAACCTGCACAGCGTCGACGCCACCAAGGAGCCGTTGAGATGTTCAGCGCTCAGCTTCTCGACGTACTCTGGTGCCTGAGCACAGAGATCACTGAGCTCCGCGCCCGTCTGAGCGTTGGCTGCGTACAGGATCGCGAACAAGATGCTTTGTGTGTTGCGGGCGGCTGAGACAGCGGCTGGGTCACCACGAAGTCGGTTGTTCTCGGGCTGTGGAGCCCGCTCTGTGCCAGCTGCATGGCATACCGCATCCTTGACGGAGTTACCATTGACTGGGAAGTAGTCGAGCAGGTCGAGATTGAGGTTGCGGCACATGGTGGCAAGGCGCTGGGTGTTGTTGACCGAGTTGATGAGCTGTGTCGAGAAGATTATTGATTGGTGCACGATCGAATTGACGATGGCGTCGGTTGCGGTCGGCATTGTGTTGCTTGTGTTGCAGATTGGAGCTTACATGCGTCAGCGAGGTAATGCACGGGGTGCAAGCAGAGGAGCCGGCAACGAACCTTGTAGGGCTGTTGGAATAAGACCGATTCTTGCCCACTTGCTGTCGGCCAGAGAGCTAACAGCAACACACGCCTTCAAGAGTTCCATCTCATTATCAGTGAGTCCTGCCAGCAGGTAGCCGAAGATAGTTGTGAGGCCGCTCATGATCTCTTCCTGCGGCGCCGCAATATCTCGCTCGACGGGAGTAGCATAGGTGACTTCCGAACAAATCAGCTTGGCTCTGGTATGCCACAAATGATGGGTGAGACTTACCTGGCATAGGTGCTTTGTCAAGAGCATTGATCTCGCTCACCACGTGAGGCATTGGCGAAGCCTGACTTCGCTTGAGTTGCACGGTGTTGGTGACTGAGAGGGCCGTCAGCTTTGCTCATTCCAGTAGGCGTTGGTCAGAGTTACTCACCTGGCATGCCTGGCAGCAGTGGAGGTGCGACTGTCATACCAGAGCACATTCTCACGGTAGCCGCAGCGACGGCCAGGGTGGTGGCTGTGAGATGCATCTTGGGTGAAGATCGCTGTAAGTCGCCGAGCAATCAAGTGTCGAGAGAGTGGTGTTGCTGAAGTGCCTTCGATCAGTTGGCAAGTCCACCGTTGAGAAGGGGACCGGTGGTCACTGCCGCTGGCTGCGCCAGTGAGGGATCGGCGGCGATTTTGTTTCCTTTGCGACTAGACTGCGTTAGCATTGTCTCCAAGCTGAGATGTCGATGTCGATGCTGGAAGGTTGGCACATACGCTTTCCGCTCCACGAGGAGACGGTCGATTTTACCCGCAATGAGCACGGCGATGATGGTTGTGCAACAGAGGACGATGCTGAAGGATTCGAGCAAGACCATGTTCCGCCGGCGTTGAAGGTTGTGTGAGAGCGGCGTTCGCCTGAAGCCGAGTGGAAAGTGTGGTACTGCTGAGATAACTCCAGGTAGTCAGGTGCTGAATCCGGAGGTGAGGAGATCGATGACGCTCGCGGCTGGTGAGACGACTGAAGTCTCGACGGTGGGTTTGCCTTCCTTGCGCCTAGATCGAGTGAGCAAGGCTGTCAAGCTGAAGAGAACGGCGTGGATGCTGGAGTGTTGATACTTACGCTCTTCGCCCCTCAAAGAGACGTTCAATCTTGCACCAAAGGAGGACAACGATGATGGTGCTGCAGCAGCCGACAATGGTGAAGGATTCGAGTAAGACCATGTCAATCCGATGCTGAAAGCAGTGTGTAAGGTGGTGGTGTCAGAAGATGAGCTCGTAAAGATGGTGGAAGTGAAAGATGATATGACGATGTTGTAAGTCAAGGAAGAAGAAAACAAGTCGGAAGATCCAAACAGATGGAGGGCAGCAAGCAGTGCCTCGCGGTTGCCCATCCTTGTGGTAACGAGCGACCAGGAAGCTGGAGGGCAGCACGTAGTACAGGGAGGAAGTGACGCCAACTTGTAGGAAGCGACTGTCAGGTCCCGTTGTGCTGTACCTGCATGTCATGTGCCGGACTCGCTTCCTTTGTAACTCTCCATTTTCTGCATTCGTGCGGGAACGACGACCACCTGGGTCAAGCCACAGTTTGGAGTCGGTGGTACAAGCCCGCTGTCACATTAGATGAAGTCGGACACTCGCGTCACCTTACTCGGCCACCTGCACAAGCAGTTCGCAGGAGGCCGACGCAAGCAAACCTACCTTACCTTGAAAAGTCACAAGCTCTTTGTCTTCGGTTGTAGGGTACATATATACAATGTTTCTAGATTTAGAGCGCGCCATCCTGTCTCATCCACTCCTCCGGACCTGGAGGGTCTCCAATCAGTGATGTCTGGCCCTTGGAATTCTCACAGGATATGCGACTGCTCAATGGACCAGGCGCAGGAATGCTCACTCCCTGAGCCGTGTAGCCTTCGCCACCCAGCTTCATCACATTTGGCTGCTTGCCAGTCGACTTGCCACTGACTTCCTCCTTGCCCGCCTCGCCCGCCAGACCTGGTGCATGGCCACCGGCGCCAGTCTTCTCCGCTGCCTCTTTCAGCGCAATTAACAGCTGCTTGGTCTTCTCAGGTGTGAGGTCCTCATAGTAGTCGTCGTTGATCTGAACCATTGGTGCGTTGACACACGCACCCAAACACTCGACTTCCAGAAGCGTGAACATGTTGTCTGGTGTGGTTTCGCCATCTTCGATGTTGAGGTGCTCTTTGATCGCTGTCATGATGCCGTCGCTGCCATTCAGTTGGCATGGTGTCTATACAATATCAGTTTTGGCTCCTAAGCTCCAATCTGGTTCAAACATACCGTCGTGCAGCACTGCACATGGTACCTTCCCACGGGATTGCGGTTATACATCGTATAGAAAGTAGCCACCTCATACACACGCATAGGAGGCATCTCCAGTATCCGCGCCACCTCGTTCATGACACTGATGCTCGTAAACCCGTGTTGCCGCTGTCCCAGATCCAGCAATGGCATAACGGCCGCCTTCTTGTACTGGCTCGGGTACCGGCTGAGCACCTCCTTGATGAGGTTCTCATTTTGCGTGTTGAACTTGAAGGGGATCGAGAGGTTGTTGTCGGAAGTGTCGCGGTGGACATTGAGGAAGCCGGACTCGTTGCGTGCCACCGCTGATACCTGGAAGCCTCGCCGTTGTTGTCTCATAC
>JAABUW010009374.1_pt1 | contig 11180 bp, 3 predicted proteins | sample 5560081 | NCBI WGS metagenome assembly JAABUW01 (sample SAMN10711882, study PRJNA513363) | rock metagenome | isolation source: Antarctica rocks | place: Antarctica: Victoria Land, Knobhead sud | reverse complement strand
CCCTGCCCCTGCCCCTGCCTCTCAACAAGCTGACTGGCCATTGATGCTGGCGAGGCAACCGTAGTATCATGACCTGGTTGAGCTGATTGCAAAACACAAGACAGGCAAAGTTCAGCAATACGTGGCTTTGGTGTTGGTCAAATGCGATGGCTCACTCTTCTCAGGTCAGCTTCCATCACCATCCTGCTTGCTGATTGGCGCCATGACATTCTTGTGTGATGCATGCATGCAATGCTGTGCGCAAAGCGTGCCGGACAGCATGAGCTTAAGCTTCCATGATCCTCCAGCCTGGCAAGTTGTAGTCCAGCTTGCTTGACACAAAGCAATGCATCAAACCAGAGTGACATGGCACAACTGACATGTCGTTGTGGGTTGATGACTTGCTTTGTGCAAAGTATGCTGGACAGCGTGAGCTTTGGTGATTACACTACTTTCACCACCAATTTGTGCGCTGTTTGCCTTTGTTGCTGAGTCTCAATTACTGTGTATATGTGTGGTACGCCTGGGATTTTGTGCTGTACTGCCATGCCCCAGTACAGTATCAAGTTCCGGGGGTGAACCACACAATGTCATGTACACAGTAGTTACGGTGAAGTCAACTTGTAAGCTGGCTGCCTGGTCTCAGGGGTTACCTAAACCCTAATTCCCAGCTGCAATCGAGAACATGTGTCCTTGTGCTGCACAGGTTGGCTGACAAGATGAGCTCAGACACACTCACGCACAGTCAGACACCCCTGTCTCTCTTTCTGCCAACCTGAAGAAGAGTGGACTTGATGCATGGTGGCAGCAGGCGTTACTTTTGCTTAGGAGGGGTGCTCGGCCAAATGGCAGTTTGATGCAGCATCTGCGCTTGTCAATCTGGCTGTCAGGTAAGTTCCGTCTAGCTTTGCCTGGCCCATTGACAATCCATGAGTCAAAGCTTTAGCAGATGCAGTTTTCATTGCTCTTGTTGGTGCAAGCAGCATGACACTGTATGATCCGGGACAGGAGACAGTGCACCAATAGACCTGCACAAATTGCCAGCATGGTGCCCTTTGCTCTGTTCTCGAAGGCAGTCTTCTAAAGGGTCTGAGGTGGCTTGTCGCCAACTGCACAAAAAACCATTGGTCAGCTCAATCTGGCTTCATCTAGATCTCTGGTCAGACATTTGGTCACAACATGGCGCAACATGACGTTGACTCTTGTGAGTCTCACAGTGGCAAACTCAAGTTGTGTGAAGGGTCCTGACTGTGCATGGCTTCATTCAAGCCATGAAAGTTCAAGATCTTCACACAATATGGGTCAGACTCTGCTGGTGTGAAAGTCACTACTTTCACTGGCAGCCTTGGAGACAAGTTGCAACATACCATGACTGGCAGCAGAAGAGCGTATGCGACAATCAGTCAGCATGTCAGATTTGTTGTTGCTCCGGCTCCTGTTCTGCCAGCTCTGTTGCTGTTGGGCTTGACACGCACACTGCCAGCCTGCCTGCACCTGCAAAGCGTTACATGAGCCTAGACATGTGTCCCTAGCCTGACAGGAGCTCTGCTGCTGTGCTTGCCCAAGCTTTGAGGCACAGGTCCAACGCAAGGCCTTGCCTATTTTGAGTTGGTCTCTGGGCGGCCCGATATAGTACTTGGCATCTCATTAAATTGACGCCGAAAGGCGTAGTCTTTTCTTTTCTTTTGTCTTGGTCTCATCTCTGCTGTAGAGCAAAGACGAGACCAACTCAGAACAGAAAAGAAACCTGCGTCACTTTTGTGAGAGACCCGGGTTCAGCAAGACTTGCACACTGTAAATCAGCAACATGCAAAGCTCATATGGCTGCTCCTATGATCATGGTAAGCAGGCACAGTGTGGTTAGGCAACAGGGGTTGCTCTAGTGCCTTTGTGCTGAACTAACAAGAGCAAACATCAATCATGCAGCTTGAACAAGGCATAAAACTGACGTAGGTGTTGCACTCATCATGTGGCCTCTGCAAGCAGTCAGCCATGCGCATCCAGGCATCATTTTGAGATGTAGTATGCGTAAATTAACACAGCCAGAGCGTTGTTGGGTTGCCTCGCGCTTATTGTAGTAAGGATCTTGGTATTGTGTAACGGTCAGCGTAGTGAGGATGGTGCAGCATAATTACGTGATCATGCTACAGCTGTATCATTGTCTCTGCGCTGTACTATTACGCAAGACAATGAAAGAAAGCAAGCAAGTCTGATGCAATGTTACAGCGTAACAAGGCCTCCTGTGATTTTATACGCGGTGTGCCAAGCACAAACTAAACATACAGTCTGAGAGGATACTACTCATATGACTCTTTATGATAAGCATGGTACTCTGTAACAAGGATGGTACTGCAAAGTAAGGATGCAGTAGCGACACTGCAACAAGTCATTATTCTTTCTAAGCACCACCATCCCTATCACGCTGTACCACTCTTGCTATGTGCGCTGTCAACACGCTTATTACGCCGCATAATTACCTAGAAAGACTGCATCAAACCATCATGCAGCATATGGTCTTGCATGGAGTTGACATACCGCAGAACATATCTCAGCAAAAGTGGTTGCAATTGCTGTTTGATGTGTGCTGAGGCTTGAGTCAGTACTCAGCCAGGTCAAGCCACCAATGTACTCATGTTAGAATGCTGACTGCACTTTTTGGCCCTGTTGACATGTGGACCAGAAAGCAATGTCACTGTATCCCTCAGACTTGTCCAGTGCAGAGCGATCCAGTTGGTCTTTGCTTTCTGGCCTGCAGTCAACTATATGTGTGCACGATACTATGCATGTCCTCAGCTGAGCCACAAACGCCATGGCCAGTATGATGATTCTGTATCCAAGGTGTATGTACCCTAGACCTTGTTGTATGCGTCAGCATACAAAGTTGTCTGTCCATTGCTGCCTGGCTACCCCTGAGTACTGATTCAATGTCAGCCTCAAAGTACATGGATATGCTGCTGAGCTAGATCTAGACCAAAGAGCTGACACTGGGTCCGTCAGGAAGGAAGCTGACTCAGGGTCCGAAGCCTTTTGCTGACTCAGGGTCCGAAGCCTTGTGCTGACTAGGGCCTTGGGCCTGTCTACGGTTGCAATGTTGTGACTTGCTTTTGCACACAGCATCATACGCAACAGACTTGCACACCCTTGGGGAAGTCTAATGCCCCAACGTCGAGCAGTTAATCTTGAGTAAGAGCATCAAAACCCTAGGCCTAAACACGGTCAACTGCCAGAAGGTTTTTTGTGCTCCCACTTAGGGTTTTGGCTGCTGCAACCATGGCAGCTGGGATCTTGAGTGAGAGCACCAAAAACCCACAGGACCTTTTTCTTACCAGGTTTCACATTGTTGGAGGGAGCGTCATGCGCGTGCTGGTGGTGGTAGCCTTTCCTGCATTGACACGCCAAGTCAGCGCGGGCAAGACTATTGTCTTCAGCATGCGCTACGGGGCCGCCATTGGTACACTTGCTTTGTCAGCACCCAGTCCGCAGTCCTGTCACCTCATCAAAACAGGGGGATGTGTCCTCTGAAGACCCGCTGGAACTCCTCTGATAGTCTATATAGTCTCTGTCACACAATTTTGCAAAAGCTTTGTTGCAAGCCCGATGATACAATTATCTTTGCCATGCAAATGCACTAGCAAATGGGATCACGAAAGTGTTGAGCAGTGCAATGCAACATTTTAATGCACCCAATGGCAACACAAATGCAAGCCATACCAGTGAAAAGTGGGCAGGAAATTGCATGTCATAAACACACATGTGTAGCTGCCAACAATGGCCATATGCAGTGAATTTCCAAGATTGAAACTAGCCCTCGGGTATTTGTGCATGAGTTATCTGCCAGTGCTGCCACATAAATCATGCTCAAAATCCCAGGGTTAATTGCAAAGCTAGTGCTAGGGTTGCATGGCTGCAGTACAGGGGTTGCATGGCAGTAGTACTAGTGGCAGAGAAGGCCTTGCCAAGCACACTCTGCAGGTCTAAGCTTAAGCATCATGGCAATTTGTTGCTTCAGCAATTTTGACTCTGCCTGCTGGATCCAGATTCCGGAAGGCATCAGTCACCAGCAGACCTGTCACCTTCCAACCAGTGCACATGACTGTGCTACTACTGCTGGTACTGCTTCTGCAGCATCCTGAAACACCTCAAGGCTTCATGACCTCAAACTTGCTCACCTTGTTCTGTACAGGCTTAAACTTGCATAGTGCATTGCTGTCGAACATGTCAGTACTGCTTTTGTTGCAGCAGCACCCAATCCTCTGCACCTAGTAAACGGTCCCTCACTGTTGCTCATGTGTTGTGTAGGCACACTCACGCAAGGAAGCAAGTCAAGTGCATTGGTTGCATGGATGGGCGTTTGCCCAAGAGGCATCAAGCTGAGCTGCACTCGTTTGCCCAAGAGGCGTTAATGAGAGCCTGCCCGTCTGGTGAGAAGATGGCAGAGTGTCCTTGGCCTGGCCGTGGTGGTGGAGAGCCAAAGCATCTACACAGGTTGAGCTTGCTCCTGTTGCAACACATTAATTCTACAGAAACTGTACAGTAGTCACACATGTAGCTTATTGAACACTTTTTGGACAAATCTGCAATCATCAGCATGGTGTTGGCTGCTACAGCAAGGCTGTACATGTAAGAAATGTAAGGCTCATCTTGACGGGCTTTGGGATGGTCTCTTTGTGTCTCTTTGCCGGAGCGTCAGCTGCGCTGGAGGGTTTGAGCATTAGTACAAGCAATGCACCTTTGATGATGGCATACCAGTCTGTAGGTAAGATTGAAGCCCTCTGACCTGCTTGCAGAAGAGGGCTTCAATGTTACCTACTGGTATGCCATCATTACACGCATGCCTCAAGACTGGCTGTCTTCATGCCCTTGCATGGCATTGTGTGCCAGCTAGATCTGTGGCAACATGCACAGGCTGATGACTTTGCATCAGAACCCAACAGGCAAAACAATCATGCATGGCTTAATGTTGCTGTACACTGCAGTGCAAAGCAGCATCTTGTACATACCTCATGAGAACTGTAAATGAAAGTGACGTAGCTTGCAACCAAAGCTGCCAAGGCACTCATTGACTGCCCAGCCTGGTAGATCTGAAACAAGCACGCATGCAGGTTTGCTGTTGCAGGCCCCGAGGCACATGTCTGCCTTGGGCCTCGCTGATGCATTCGGTTGGAGCACTACCAGTGCTCCAACAGAATGCGTCACTAAGGCCCAAGACTACAGTGGCCAGTTGTTTCAGCTTAGACCTGACCACCTTGCCTCATGCACAGCCATTGTGCAACTCAACACATGTGTACATTGAAGGACCAAATCAAGCTGATGGAAGAGCCTAATGCACACTGTGATCATGATGTGATCACCAAAGCCAGACCCATTTTGATCCCATGTGAGCACAAGTCTGTCCTAGTCATACATGTCTTTGTCTGGAGCACCATATTGTCTATAGTCATGTGACAACGTTGACGTTAGTCACCACTAGAGCCACAGACCCCAAAGCGTCGGCAGCTGCACATGCTGCCGACGCTGCGGGGGCCATGTGAAGTGGATTTCAGAGCAAGCTTGCATCTGCAGAGTGAGTTTGCTTGCAATCGGTCCTGTGAGTCTGAGCATGGCTGATCTAGCATCTTTCACTGCAATTCAGGGTTGCATGGCACTGATAGCAGGCACAGGAGGTGCCAAGCACACTCAGAGGGGTGACACTGGCAACTCCTTTCCCTGCCATCAGTGCCAGGCTCAACAGTGCTAGACTACTGCCAAGCACACTCTGCAAGGACATGAGGCTTTAGCAAGCAACTGTTTGATGGCTCATGTGGGCTCTGCATGCCAGAGCAAGCCATGCAATGCAATCATACCAAGTCTTGCAAACAGATAAGCAGCTGAGGCCTTGTCTACATATATGTAACATACAGACAAGCAAGCTGTTGCGCTGATTTGAATTCTGACCTTATGTGCAGGGACATCATGCAAAGCCTCAGTACTGATCGGTCATGACTGGAGTCTAAGCATGATGCCATTCCAATTGGTTCAGCAATTTGGACTCTGCCTGCTGGGAAGAATCTTTCACCAGCAGACAGGTCACCTTCCTACCAGTGCACATGAGTGTGCTACTGCTGCCTGTTTGCTTCTACAGCATCCTGGATCACCTCACAGCTTCTTGACCTCAAACCTTCTCACCTTGTTTACTCACAGGCTTTGACATTGAACAACACATTGCTGCTGTGCATGTCAGTGCTTGCTTGGCGTACATGACAGTGCTTGCTTTGTTGTAGCAACACCCAATCCTCTGCACCTAGCAAACAGTCCCTGACTGTTGAACATCCAGGCAAGCAAGCAAGTACGGCGCATTGTTTGCATGGATGGGCATCTGCTCAGAAGGCATCAAGCTGAGCTCCACTTGTCAGCCCTAAAGGCGTCAACTAGAGTGCGCCTGTCTGTTGAGAAAGAAGGTGGCAGAGTTTCCATGGCTGATGACGGCTAACTGGGCATCGCGCTTGCTCCTCTTAGGGTGCTGCTTTGTGTTGTATCATGGTGTCTCGGGCACCACTTCATTGTTGCTGCGCTTGAGCATGGCCACAGGTTGTGAATTAAACAGTGAGTCGTCAACCAGATTCCACCTAAGCCCATGTCTTGCTTGAAGGTCGGGTGCACACAGCCATGCGTAGCTGCTGATACCAAGGTCTTGTTCTGGCCTGTGAGCCTGAGTGAGGTCAAAAGGACCTATCACAGTGGTATCAGGCAAGACCAGGCAGCAGATTGTCTAGGCCATGCAGCTGACACACTGCAATCATGATCATGTAAATGACCACATGTCACGTTGATTACTCACCTTGCAGATCAGTAAGGACTAACGACTGCATGATTCTGCACAGCCTTAGCTGGCTCATAGCCGCAGCGACAACACTTGTCGCAGTTCCACATGAGCAAAGCAAAGAGATCTATGTGGATCGCGCCGAACCTGTTTCTGCGCCAGACCCCCAGTCCTCTAAGATATGCAGACATGCGTACTAGCCGATCACCACGCACTCGAACAGCGCGTGTCGATGTATACACGGATCTGCTCCATGAACTTTTGTGTGGACTTGCTGCTCTGCAGATGCGCGACTGCGCAGATCCGGGACTGTGCAGATTTGCGAAACGTGCAGATCTGGGAGGTGATCCGCAGGCTAAGTCCTCAGGCCTGCAGAGTTCCATAGCTACACGCAGGGCGACTTCTTCTGTACCCTGAACTCCACTTCAGGGTACGCAGGTCTCAGGCCATAGCAGTTTTGAACTATCCAAACTTCAGGGACGCGTTTGTGGAGTGTCCTCAGGTGGGTTTGTGTCAGAACTGAGCTCTGTAAACATTATGCCCATGAGTTTTGTCAGGGTGTTACAGGTTTAGTTGTGCACTTGGCTACACTGTGCACTCAGCAAAACATGCTTAAGGCTTGTGCCAGAGCAGGCGTTTGGCACCCTTGTCTCATTTTGTTCGAATGGTCCAACGCTTATCAAGTGATCTGTCAAGCCAGTGCTGCACATCATTTGAAGGGGCCTTGAGCAGGGTCACCTCACTGCCCATGGTAGAGTGTAGCATTTGTACCTGGCATTCCTGGCGCTGTGATCGATGTCACAAGGTCCTGTTGCCTGGTATAGGTGATTGACCATGTGCAGCAGCAAGCAATGCCCACCCAGTGCATGTTCTGACACATCAACACGGCTTACGAAAGGAGGTCACTGCAGCTCAGCAGCAGTATTAGGAGCAGAGCAGCCTTGCACATGATGGTGTGCTCAGCCTCAAAAAGTTAACTTGCTCAATGTGTTTGTTCCCTGTTTGAGCGGGGCTGTGATGCATGCAGGATATCACACCTGTGGATGACATCACGATCAGGATGAATACAAAGGGAAGCTAAGGTAGATCCTCTGAGATTGCACTTCTGAGTGTTTGGGCGGTTTCTGGACCAGGCAGCCAGAAACAGCCCACATACTTCCAAGTGCAGTCTGTGAGGATCTACCTTAGCTTCTCTTCCTATGGCCCCACATGCGACGACCCATCGGATGTTGCGGTGTATGGCTACTCAGAGGGACCAAGCTTAAGGGCAATGCCCGAGTCCACATTGCGGGCGTCGGGGATGCAACAGTGAGTTAGCTCTGGGTTGCCGCCCAACAGGTCTCCCATCAGGATTGCTGAAAAGCGGGAAGTTTCATGATTATCATTATTATTGTGTGTTATGCTATCTGCCATAGAATACCATTGTGAATTGCTTGCTCAGAAGCCCTCCTGAGGGGTAGTATCCGGCCATACATTGTATAGCCCAATGCTGATGAGACTGTGACTAAGAAAGAGCTGTTGTGATGATCAAGGTGAACATCAAATTGGCTATGATGGGCATACATCCTGAGAGCCTGCTGCGCACTAGCTGTATTGAGTAATTCTGCTGTTGTGCAAACGATGAAACACCTGAGTAAACTCTTATGTAATAATTGCCCTGCAGGCTGTCTCTTGGCCACACAAAGCAGGCTCCTGCTCTGTGTTTGGTCAGTCTCAACGATCTGTTTATTAGTGTGTAATGTCAATCAGCATGCAAGGTCAGAGGACGAGCGCACGGCATGCAATTTCAGCATGCAAGTTTCGTGCTTTCGTCTCTTCTGCCCATGCTTGTTCAGAATGCAGGCTAACAAACAGATCATTGAGATCTCAGAATGGCCACCCGCTGCTGTGTTTGGTCTGTCTTGACAATGTCTAGACGACGACGATGTCTACACCATGTTGGCATTGCAGGTGGAGGGGGTGAACGCACTCGCGGACCCATGCCCCCTGCCCAGCACCGTGAAGAAGAGGGGCCTCAATGAACGGGAGCGGCTGCTGTATGCGCCAATGGCTGACGTGGGCGGATTACTATATGACAAGGACGCTGTCTACATTGACATTGGAAGGTAAACTCTCTCTGCCTGTGTGTTTGGCCTGCCATTGCAAAAGCAGTACAATTTTGCTGGAGATACCCAAGAAAGTCCTCCAGGATCCTTCATGTTGAAGATTCTCGGACCATAGTTGGGAGTGCCTCGTGGGTGCTGCATTTGTGCGTTACTTGGGTTGTGCTGACAAATGACCTCACACCCAACTTTGATGGCCTTAAATGAGTCAGATCTGTATCAAGACACCTACTGCAACTGTTGGATCTATGTGGACATGGGTAGCACGGCAGGCATGTCAGCCCCTGGTTCATCTTGCAAGATGATCAGTTGATGCTTCAGCAGTGTCACAGAATAGCAGCCAAATTGTCAGTAAGCCCATTTGAATGGCTTGCCGGTCCTAGGCACGACTCTTCATCTTGTTTTTGTAGCAACATGGGTGTGTAGCGTAGAGACAGACAGAATGCTGCAGCTGGATGATCCTTTTTCTAGTACACTCCTGAATTCAGCATTTGCTGGGTCTTCACGGCCAACTTTGCTGACAGCCATCATCACGCTACACCGTGTGACCTAGTAAGAGCAAAGCAGTCGGTCAGGGTTCTAGGACCATTGTGTATAGCGTTGCTGATGTAGGGACTTAGAGATTCAGAGTAGGAAAGTGCATAGAGCATTGCATGTGAGCTCTGAGCTCTGAGCTGGCAAAGCCATCATCAACATGCCTCAAAGCCTTACCAGAAGACTGGCATGTCCTGTGCTTCAGAGTCTCACTGTGTTACACCCCACTGTGCAGCAATCCTGATTGTGCACAGGAAGCCAGTTTCTTAGTATATCATCAGTATCAATAATTGATAATGATGAAGATGTTAGTAACAACAATAATAACGCTTTCCAGCTCATGATGAGCTGAGAACGTGCAGGACAAGTCTTGACTTAGTAGACTTAGTAGAGTGAGACGGTGCAATGGTGTGCCGCTTGTGCATTCTGTACTGAAGGTGGCTCTGCTACAGTACAAAGCGTGCAGAGGGGCCCACTGATGCATCATATACACATATGTATTGTATCACTCCCCTTTCTACATGGGTCTTCCTACATTGCTATGGCAGCTCTGGAATGCAATGATTGCTGGCAACTTCTTGCAATGTCTTCTTCATTTCTTTAGCCATTGTGCTATACATGAAGCCAGGTGGCAGAGATACACCATGCATGTGCCCTGTTGTTGCGTCAAACATGGTGATGCTGGTTGCTAACTCTGCGTCCAAGCAGGATGGCAAAGACCGCTGTGGCACCTCAAAATTGTCTTCTGTGCTGTCAGATTGATGGGTTTCTGGGCACAAGCCCAGACATTGTGTGCACAGACTTGCAAGACACCACGTTGTTACATCTCATGCCAGTTTTGATAGTCCAGATCTTGACAGAAATTCAAAGTCTCAGCTTCAGTATCAAACCCCCTGAACTTCATATATGTATGCCCCGATGCTGCTTGGTCAGCTACTGCTTTGTCAGCTGCTGCATACTCATACAGCCAGCCCCTTGTTTGACAGCTGCTGCCCAGCTACTCTCAGGTCAGACACTGTTTGGTCAGCTACTTGAGCATAGTGTAACAATCAGCAGATTGTTACACATAGCTTTCAGATCAGCATGCTGGCTGATGTATGCGCACTCTTGACTCGATCAAGTAGTGCTCATGTATCATGTTGCATGGGGTCCTCAAGCATGCATGGGGACAGCTTATCAGCAGGCCTAGCCCTGAGCCCCCAGATCTTGCAGACACAGCTGCAACACTTTGTTGAAAATATTTTCTCATTAATGCTTAGCTTCCTTTGCAGGATCCCAGTGCTGTTGTCTTGGGTGCAACAGACGCCAATGCCATAGCCCTACCCGGCCCCCCCTCAGTGTCAGCACCACCCCCTGGGGTCGCTTTCACCCCTGCAGCAGCCTTCAGCGGTGTCAAATACTGTTGTCCCTAACGTGTGATGATCTCTGTTATAATGGTAATTGTGCACATGTACATGTGCGCAAGCTGAACGTGTGTATTGATTGCTCTGCAGGGGCAATACAAGCAGGACAAGCTAGGAAGGGCTGGGCCGGCATGCGCACAGTGGCTCAGCTCAGACGGGAGCTGGGGGTGGGACCCCCCAGGGATTCAGATTCCCTCTACAAACCCATAGAGAAGGTGCCCAGGAAGTTTAACCCTCTCAAGATTCCCAAAACCCTACAGGCCCAGTTGCCCTTCAAGAGCAAGGTCATCAACTTCCCCTCAAGGAAGCGGGAAACCCTAGAGCAGAAACGGGCGATCAAAGTACGGGAGCCTGGCGAGAAGC
>JAABUW010009368.1_pt1 | contig 11184 bp, 10 predicted proteins | sample 5560081 | NCBI WGS metagenome assembly JAABUW01 (sample SAMN10711882, study PRJNA513363) | rock metagenome | isolation source: Antarctica rocks | place: Antarctica: Victoria Land, Knobhead sud | reverse complement strand
GAATATTCTCTGAGAGATGTTTCTGACAATATCTGACACTCACTCAGAATATTCCATACTTACTTCATTCACGAGTTGTTACTACTGCTACTACTTGGATGTGCAACATGCATCTGTCCACATCTTGTCATGACTGGACAACTGAGACAACTCAAATGGTCCTACTGTTCAAAGTGGAGAGATCATGAATGGGGAAGTCGTTGCAAGACTGTTGACCCAGTCAACAGGTCGCACTTGTCCATATATTGTTGTAAATGGACAGCTGAGACAAGTCAATTGTTCAAAGAGTGCAGTGATCATGATAGGGCAATTTGTTGCAAGACTGTTGACCCAGTGAACAGGTCGCAGTTGTCCATATCTCGTTGTGAATGGACAGCTGAGACAAGTCAATTGGTCAGAGTGCAGTGATCATGAGTCGCTCGCCCCGCTTGTGGGCAAGTCATTGCAAGTCTGGTGACCCTGTCAAGAGGTCGCGGTTGTCCACATCTTGTTTTGAATGGACAAGTGAGACAGCTCAATTGGTAATACTGTTCATAGAGTGGAATGATCATTGATGACCCTGTCAACAGGTCGCAGCAGTCCACATCTTGTTTTGAGTGGACAGCTGAGACCTCTTTTTGTGGCATGACTGGGCAGCTGAGACATCTTTTGAAGCATGTGTGTACAGATCAAGAAGCGTTTGACAGTTCCAAGAATGCAAACCTGAGTCATGAGAGGGCAGGGCATTGCGACGCTCATGACATTGTCAGTTGGTCGCAGTAGTCCGCATCTTGTCATGACTGGACAAAGAAGACCCCTCTTGCTCAAGAGGAATCAGACATTGCTAATCCAAAACAGCTCAACAGATTTTAGAATGCAGAGATTAGTTTCAGGTGAGCAAGTAACGAACATGACTGGTCATCAGTACGCAATAGTCCACAGCTTACCATGACTGGATGAGTAAGATGCAATCTGGTTTGTACTACTGCTGTGGCTTTTCTGCATTGTCGTCAAGTGCTTGGCCTGGTATGCTGATGTGATTGGTAGCATTTGCTGCACTTGCCACATCATGTATCGCTTCCGATTGTTCAGCTGGTCCACGACTACAAGATGTAATTGGTGGGGCTGCTTCCGTGTAGCATTGTGCTGACGCATGACATGATTGCTCAACACTTGAATTTTCATTGTTGTTGCTGGGGTTTCGAGATCTACATTAGGCGCCTCTGGGATCTCCAACCAACCTCCAGTCCAGGTGGAGTTCTTTTCCTTGCACAACTGATTGGCAGCCTGAGACCCTCTCTCATGCAGTGTCCAGCCTGCCACTTGGGATTGATGCACCCAGCAGTATTTGACGCCTGAGGCGATACAGTTGTGCTTGGCCTTATGGAATATGTTGTTGCCTGCAGAAACCTTGCAGGCCTCGCCAGGCTTCCAACCAAGGTGCTTCGGACAGTCCACATTGCGACAAAACTAATACTTCTTTGTTGTCATTGCGTCTGCCCAGCAAGAGAGACAACTGTAATTTCAAACTGCAGGCGGAAAGCTGACCTTCGTCCCTTAATAGCTAGCTAGCCCTCGGGCCAGAAGAGCTAGCCCTCGAGGCAGAATGGCAAGCCCTTCGGGGACGATTTTTCATTTTTCTCATCCAGCCAGGTAAGGAGCGCGATGTCGCATTGCAGCGGCAAATATGTCCGACGAACAGGCAGCTGTAGCAGAGGCCAAAGATGCGGTCAGTGCAGTTTTATCTAGACGCGATCTACGGCTGACCTTGTGCAACTGCCCACTCATATGTTTGACCACACATGTTCCCCTAGAGCAGCGTGTACTGCGTCAGCAGTTCCACCACGCAAGTCTTGCCACCAGGCACTGGTTAGATCGTGGAGACGCTGACGAATCTCGTATTCCTGATGAGCCCTGCGTTCCTGGCAGCCGAAAGCGTTACTATACGTTTCTAACAATAAACAATACTCCAGTGGAAAAATTGTATTTGTCTCAGATGTATCATTACTTCCCTTTATGTGACTGAGTGCGACGGATGCAAAGAGCAACAAGCTATTTTCACCATCGCTAAAAATTTGAAGCCAATATGTTGATGACCATATTAGATTTAGTGTTTGACGATTATATGTTTATGTCCTAATGTTGTGATTCAATTGGCAAGTGTAGACTGCAAAGACATCAACTAGAATCACAGTTGCTGTTCCTGGGACCAGGCTGTATAAACGAAATTCTTGGACAGTGATTCTCATCGTAATAAAAAAAAAGAAACTGGGTGTACGCATCAGAACATGAAGTCTGTCCTATAATGTGATTGTTCAGCAATGCCACCGCTAGCAAATTGTCAAAGCGAATTACCAAAATTTGATTGACAACCAAATTGAATTGCACATTAAAATGCAAATTTGCAAGTCTGCCTGCAGACTCAGTCAAATTGGTCAAATAAAAAATCGACCAAACAAATTGCATGTTGTTAATTTGGTAATGCCTGACTGTCAGTTGCATACTTGCTTGCCAGCTGCTCTACACATGACTTCACAGCAAGTAAGCCCTTGGCAGCACAATCAGATACTTCCTTTTCTACCTGTTCTCTGACAAGGGGGACAAGGTCCAGAGCATCCACCAGTTGCTCCATCTGTCCATGCCTCAACTGTGGATCAGTGTTTGCAACCAGGAAGCCACCATCAGGTGGTAAGCCCTCTTCCTTCTCTCTGCATGATGCCCTCTTGTGCAACAGCTGTGGAGTACAGGGCTGTCTCCAAGTCACCCTTGAGCAGTCTGTTTTGGTCTGACTCGCGCTTCCAGCTGCGCGGTGACTTGGGCTCTATAACACCCTCTGCTGGCGCATGGGTAAGACCATGTAACACTCCTGGGAGAGCAGACAATTTTGGACCACAAAATGCAGTTCCTGATTTGGGTCTAAATGAATAATTGATTTTGAATATTTGGAAAATTCAGATTCTGTAAAGTATGTTGCTGAGATTTTGCGAAATTGCTTGGGGATTGAGCAAGTTTGGAAATTCTGGAATTTCTAAATATTTATAAATATTGAATTATCTGTTTCACATACACTTGGTGTTCCCAACCTGGTGGATCAGCACCACACTTCTGGCTGAGTTTAGCTGCATGACCCTATCTATTTGACATCAAAGGCTCTCAGCCAAACTGTGGTGTTGCCTTTCTACCTTGGGACCAAGCGGGGGGGATATGAAGCACCAAAGGGAAACTCACAAAAATACCCTGGTAAGCATTATTCATGTATTTCAGCAGGGCATGCCATCGAATTTATGAAACAACTTTCCACAATTTTTCGTTTGTCTCAACTCATCATTATTTCCTGTTGATGGATTACGCAGTGAGAAGGATGCAAAGAGCGACAACAAGCTCTTTGCATCACCCTTTACAAATTTCCAGTCACTTTTATGCTCACTCAACTTGTAATATTGCAGCCAGAGTTCAAGATTTATATATCCCTGGACTGAGCAAATCTATCACCATTTGTAATTCTGCCAACAGCGTCAGCCAAATTGGAAACAGACTGAACAAATTGCATATTGACAGCTTGCTAATTTCAACTTAACATCAAAGCTTGCTGTTGGGTTGTGCCGATCTGACTCGCAAAGGCTATCTACTGAGCTACAACACTTGGTGGAACACTGCAGTCAAGGACATCACAATTTGTGCAACCGGGATAACCCGGTTTTGTGTGCAGCTTTGTCCGCAAATCTGGCTGGTAGCTGCTGCACACTTGCCCTCATTGCAGGCAAGCTATCAACAACAGCATCAGGCCTTTATGTTTTGACACGTTGTCTGACATACAAGGGGATGAGGTCAGGGCATCCATCATTTGCTCCATCTGTTTCAGAGTCACCTGTTGATTAGTATCTGCAACTAAGAAGTGGTTGGAGTGTTGCCTGTAGCCACTTGTGTAGGACCCCTGGTGTACAAGCTTCTGGGCAAACACAGCACAGCCAGCCAGTAGAGCTGGCAGCGCAGTTTTGCAGACCTTCCAATCAGTGTGTCTTCCTCCTGCAACACAAATTGGCTTCGCTTGATGTGAATGTAGTCGCAAACATCCTGTACTTGAGCACTTTTGGCTGGTGTTGTTGTAGTAGCTGGGACTGCAATGCTGGCAGTAGCATCATCAAGGTGATGGGCTTCCAGCTGTTCTGCATGCTTCTGTAGTTGCACCACAATGTTGTCCAACCTGGTGATGATTTGTGCTGGATCATCAGCTTCATCCAGAGGATCCATGACTTCAGCGTCATTGGAAAAACAACCTACTGCTGCTGACACTGCTGTGCTGCCACTGATGGTGTAGTTGCTTTGGCAAGGTCAAGACAGCCAGATGTGCAGCTTCTGGTGACTGAAGAGTCGAGCCAGGGGGACTATGCAGGTATTCTATGCAATGTTTCTTGCTTGTCTGCGCTCTCCAGCTACAAACATCACAGTCTGGCTTTGCAGTGCAGACATGCCTCAGATGTTGTAAGCCTTTTCTTCAGTTGCATTCATCTTTGGCTCAGTGTGATGAGGGCGATTCATAAAGTGGCAGTCATGATTTTGTCCCAGTCATGGCTGCAAAATCGATGACAAAATGGAGTGTAGCTCTGCATTGCCATCATCAAGTTTTCTGTCTGCCTATGTGCTTCAAGAATCTCTGATCAACAGGCTCAGCCAGTACTCCTGCATGGAAAACATGTCTGTCTTACGCCAGGCGCTGGACATCCTGCCTTTTCGTGTGTCCGTTGATGAGATAGCTGTCAAGCAAGCAGTGATTGATCACCTGGCAAAAGAGGTATGCATTGCAGTCAGGCTCAAGGTTCCACAGTCCAAATTCGATGTGAGTGAGGAGGTCATGAAGACATGTCTTGCTACAGCGCTTGTGAACACACAGCAACAAGTGATTGCTAACCCTCCCACCTTTGTTTCCATTCAAAGGAAGTACACAAAACGTGCATCCACACCTGCCTTGAGCAATGCAAGCAGCCTTTCAACTGGGCTGCCCAATGGTGCAGGTGGAAGGGCTGCAAGTCCCGAGGTCAGCAGCAGCAACCTGTCTGTTCCAGCGTCCACCCTCTCTCAAGGCAGCTTAGGGGTTGCAGACTTCATGGACCTGGGTGTGCTCAGGAGAGCCAAGAAATGGCGCTTTGACAAGCTGTCAAAAGCAGAGTTGGCTGGGCTCATCAACCACCATATGAAGCAAGATGCACCACAGTCTGCCACAAAAGGACACCTGGTCAAAACGCTCATGGACTTTGCTGCCAGTGACACCGAGTACGAAATTGTGTAGTCACTCATACAACTGCTAGGTAGTCTCTTGGTCACAGCGGGTTTGCAATGCATTGTGTAGATTTGTTGAAGCCCTCTACAGGCTCTATGAGCCTTTACATTTGCCTTGTACAACAACACTGAACATTAATTTGCATTTCAGTGTTGTTGTACACGGCAACTTTGATACAATATTTGCAATTTCGCACCAATTGCAAATTTGATGCCATTTTGTCCAAGTACCACGCAGACACAAGGCGAGAGGTAGTTTGGTTTTTCCATCATAGGGCTGGTGCACCACTTATGCTTTGGGAAGGGCTACAAGGGCTCAGTGATGCTTCCAGCAGCCAAATATGCTGTCTGCATCAGTCTTGCGTCTCCCGTATATCATTGGATGCACGCTGCGGCATTGGCCCAATGCTCGTGGATGAAGGCATACTGTATTGTACGCTTGAATTTGTGCAATGATCCCTTCAATGATCACCCCACCCTATGAACAGTAGGACCAACTGAGTTGTCGCAGTTGCCCATTTAAAACAAGATATGGGCAACTGTGACCTGTTGACTGGGTCATCAATCTTCCCTTTTTTTACTGGATTTTATTTAAAAGACACTATTATTAGGTATATCTCTTCCTAAACCCGGAAACACTCTGTGAACAGCAGGACCGCTTGAGTTGTCGCAGTTGCCCATTTCAAACACGATATGGGCAACTGTGACCTGTTGACTGGGTCATCAGCCTTGCAAAGACATGCCCTTTCAGTACAGACTATGTTCCATACATCTTGGTGCTGATCCATCACGTCGGTCACACCATGTGATCTTCCGTGTGAAGGTCTGAAAATTTTAGTATTATTAAATATTTTAAAAACTTTGACAATCTGTGTTTCGATTCCAAACACAACCAGATCTATGTGTCTTTTCAGCGTACATGACATGTCATTACCGTCATGGTTCCACCATCATATTTCCTGTACAAATCTTGAACTGGTACAGAAAGCGGTCATGTCAGCTCCGCTGTCATCTTTCAGCCGCACAATGTCAGCTCGGCTGCATTTGGACAGCTCGGCTGCAGTGTGCTAGCTCAGCATATTGCAGATTGTCAGCTGGGCTGCAAAGTGTCAGCTCATTGGCAGATTGTCAGCTCCTCTGTGAGTTCTAACCTCAGCTTAAATGCTCAGCTGCAATCCCTTGGCTCAATTGCAGCCTCACACTGTCATGGATCTGCAGGTTTGTGCACCAGATTTGGAAACTCAAAGGAAAAGAAACGGCAGTTGGTCATCACAACACACATGGTGGCACAGCATCGCCAGCGCTGGCAAATCAAGAGCACCATGAAGCTGTGCATTGGTCCAATATGTCACTCAAACCCACAACGACTTTAGTAATGGCCTTTGATCGAAACAGTGCAGCGAGACACCCCCATGTTGCACGTCATGGTGTCGAGCTTGAGTGCCAACAGCAATTGTCCCTTGAAATTTCCTAGCTGGAGAGGTAGAGCAGCCACAGCCTCGCCATCAGCAATTGGAGGGTGCGCTGATAAGGTTAAGTTTTCCAAGGTGCTATATGTCCCTATAGGTGGCCCAGCACATAGATGTGTAGGAGAGGTTTGGGTGTGCTGCTGCTGCCATGGCTTCATGTTTGTAGCTACATCTGAGGCTTGGTTATCTGCAAGATTATCTGCTGTGACTCTTGGTCCTGCAGGCGGTCCATCGTGATCCGTCTGCAGGACAGCAGCTTGTCAAACGAATGCGCCGTGAGAAACCAAGGCGCTCAGATGTGCAGAAAAGCAATGCAAGCACATGTGGGTGCTTGATGACTGAAACCTGCTGCATATGGTGGTTGCTGACCAAGACATCATGTTGATTACACATCATCAATTGGTGATAAATAATGCTGTGCACCACTAAACCCTAAACCCCTTATGCTGTGCAGATCTTCAATCACTGCTGGATTGATGATACAGACCTTGTGACTGATGTGCACTGGAACCACAGCGTATGTGCCCATTTTCAATGCAGTGATCAGATGCGCATAACATCAATGCAAGCACAACTGGGTGCTTGATGTACTGGCACTTGCTGTATAGGGTGGCTGTTGAATGAGACACTATGTCTACAATATCAGTTGACGATCACAGTGTCTGCTCAGTCATGATTTGTCAGCTCGGCTGCAGTCTGTCAGCTCAGTCTGTCAGGTCAGCTGTGTCATCTCAGTCTTCTCGTTTGTACTCTGTCCGCTTGTCAGCTTGCCTGTCAGCTCAACTGTCTTTTCTCAGCTTGAAACTCATTTATTGTTTTGGCTGCAACCTGTGAGCTTGGTTGTGATGTGTCAGCTCAGCTATCGTATGTTAGCTCAGGTGCAAACTGTCAGCTCAGCGGCCACTTTCTATCATCTTCACTTTGTTGACAGTCAAGCTAACAAGGTGTGCCCTAACAGCTCCGGTGTATCTCACCTGCACTTCGCCATCGCCACTGCAATTGCGGCAGCTCAGCTGCTCAGCTGCACCCTGTAGCTCAGGTGTAGTTTGTCATCTGTCTGCTCACCTGCCAGGAACAATGACGCACTAACTAGACAAAACCCAGTCTATATCTCACACTTACCCTTTGAGAGACAGCTTGTTGGGCCAACAGCTTGAATGAAGATGAGGTTGCGCGTATTGTGGATGCCTGTAGGAAGCACAGTGCCCACTAGAGTGGCCTAGGTTGCTAGGGTTTTGCTTGCAACACTCATGAGCATAAAGGTCTGACGTCTCCATCTGTAAACGTGCACTGCAAACTGCAATGCAGCAGATCAGTATGTACATGTTGCTGACTTCGTCGACGACAATGCCCTTGCAGGTGATGACTTGATGGATGCCAACCCATCTTTGATCACACCAATGATGAAAAGCACTCCGTCCTCATGTGCCACCTGTAATTTGGAAAAGGAACTCCTGGCTGCTCGCTCAACTTCAACGGCTTCGCATTCAAAGAAGCACGTTCTCTATAATTCAAAAGCCTGAGAAATCAATGGTGAGTTTGATGTTGTAACATCCACGTTGCTTCTCCTCTGCATGCTCTTCTTGTATTGATCTGTGCGTGTGCTGATGAGCATGATGGCCAGGTACTTGTGATGGTAGAGCACTTCACACAACAACCTCCAGCTTGTTTTAGGAAATTTGGTGCAAGCCTGCCTAGCAAAGAGTCTTCATGATCTTCAATCGAACGCATGCATCATTGAGCCGTAGAGTGTCAAGTCAGCAAGACATTGGGCAATCAGTGCCTAGTCTCCCAAATCCTAAATTGATAGCAAGGTGACAGCTCAAGGCAGCACAGTGGTAGGACATATCAATGTCAACAAGGAAACACGGTGACAGCCAGGTTATAGCGGCATGGCAACAGTGTTGCCAGCCAATTGAGGTGCTCCCAAAAGAAAAGCTTCTGATGCACAATCTTCCTAGAAACTTAAAATACTGACTTTGGTCCCTCAATGTGACTACATGCAAATATGAATAAAGGAATCTTAACAGTCATCATATGCCGCTGTTAAGCTGTCGATTACAATCTTCATGCATGCCAGCTCATCAGTTGCTTGCCTTGTGTTCTGTCAGCTTAGCAGTAGCCGCTGTCAATCACTTTGTCAGCTTGGCGTTGACTATTGTTGGCGCCCGGCAACCAATACACATGCTGATGAGATGCTCTTCCAATGCTTTTGCCATGTCAAGGTGGTTGCAGAGCAATGACTGCAACTACGGACCCGAACTCTTGCCAGCTTGGCCTCCCATGCAAGACATATGTGATGCCCACGTAGCCACAATGTCTAAGCGACTTCTCTACAAAATCGATCATGGCTATCAGCACCTTCGTGTTGGCATACCTAGGTGAAGGGCAGACGACATGGGTCATGCGTTGTCTACCTTCGTGGGTGCTATTGGATCTGTCAAAGATCTCATGCAGCTAATGGTAAACATGTGCGATGCATTCAACAAGCCACCAAATCGTGATGGTATGGGCGGTGGTGAAAATATTGGATACAATCGAGACCGCTTGATCAAAGAAGCACAGCAGCATATGGGAATGGATGCAGTCAACCATTACAATTTCATCTTTTGTGGCCCCGCAAAAGGCGGCAAGTCCACGTTGATCAATGCAATCCGTGGCGTGAAGCCAAACGACGCGGGTGCGGCGGGAGTCGGCATCAACGAGGTCACACAGGACGTTCATTGTTACGACTATCCTGGGCTTGCACGTGTTAAGCTATACGATGCACCAGGCGCTGGTACGCAGTCGCACCCAGCTGCTACCTACTTCACTGACAAAAAGTTGTACGCATTTGATTGCATTTTTCTGATATACGACGGCAGCTTTCTCGAATCCTGCAAGCAGATCTTGGAAGAAGCACATGCATGGGGTAAACCTGTCGCCTTTCTGCGCACCAAAGCCGATAGGCTTTTGGACGACGTCATGTACAACAGCGGCATTGACGACGAGCAAACTGCTAAGCAACACTTATATGTGCAAATACAAGACGCCTTCCAACGCAAGGTAGTAGCTCCTTACGGGCCCCACCAGCTTTTCTTGATTTCAGCCCGGCAGCTACGCCTAGCCAGGTTTGATGAGATTGCTTTCTTTGAATACATCCGGCATGCCGCAGCCAGGCGACAATTTACATAATGGCAGTTGTGATTCATGTCTCCATAGGACCGTCATCAACAGAGCCGAGATCAAACCTGGCAGATGACCAGCCACACACCTGTCCTTTCTCATGTCAAATCCACCCCTACCAGAAATGGTTTGACCATGAAGCACGTTTGTCCATGTTTTGCTTGTGTGCAGATTCCATCTTGGTTGTTTATGCCCAATTTGTATTGTGACGTAATGACATAATTTTGGACAAGCCGGTACAGTCAATGACATCATTGCCCACTTGCGCTCTAGCGGCTAATGAACCGTGCAGGCGAGAGATTAAAAAATGCGATGACCAGTATGAACCAGAAAACAACTCTTTCACGCCATCAAGCTTTGTTGTGGAATGCTGTTCTTCATTGTATGACAATAAAATGCAAACACAATTGATGCTTTTGTGGTCTTGCTTGGTTCACAGTATGAGGGATACAATGCGTATTGTATTTGCTTGCTTGGAGGGTTGGCTTTCATTGCCCAAATGCCAAGCGGCAAGTCTCTTGAGGTTTCTAGCCGCTCTGACTGTTTTCATCACTTGATTTAACTATTGCTTGAAAGTCTCTAATTTGTACTGTTTTGCAACATTGATGTTGAACGCTCGTATGAATGCTCGTCATCATGAAAAAATAACTGGGAATTACAGCAAGTCAATTCCGATCTTCAGTCCATGCAAGAGACAAGATTTGCTTCAAAAGCACAATATGCGCTCTTGAGTGCCGGTAGCGCCCATCAATCTGGAGGTGTATCTAGCAGAGTTATAAGAAAGAACGTCCGAAACAGGAAAATATGATTTGTAAAACCCAAATTGTGTTGTAGTTTTCCATTACCATCACTCCTTGATATGCTCAGCTCTTACAGTGCAATTGTATGTTCGGTAAACTAGTCAGCAGAGATAGCAGAAGCGGCAGCTTGTCCGCATGTTTGGTGTGTTAGCCTATCAAAAGCTCTATTTTGCGATTGACACAGCAGCACATTGGTTTTTCTGGATCCAAACAATCAGAAGAACAAAGTGAGTGTAAGGTTCAGTTGGTACACTTTGCTCAATCACTTCACCTGTGGTGTGTTAGATTGGCTGCAATCTCTCAGCTTGGATGTGATATGTCAGCTCAGCTGCCACATGTTTGCTTAGATGCATTTGTCAGCTCAGCTATCACTTGTCAACTTTCCTGTTCGTTATCTCAGTTGCAATTTGTTGGCTCGGCTGCATTCTATAGCTCAGATGTAACTTGTCGCATTTATTTGCTTAGCGGCAGACTAACATCTGAGCTGCAATCAA
>JAABUW010009364.1_pt1 | contig 11185 bp, 9 predicted proteins | sample 5560081 | NCBI WGS metagenome assembly JAABUW01 (sample SAMN10711882, study PRJNA513363) | rock metagenome | isolation source: Antarctica rocks | place: Antarctica: Victoria Land, Knobhead sud | reverse complement strand
CATTATATTTCTTGCATCACTGATGATGAAGATATCACAGTCGAAAAGACAGCTGAAATGTTGCTTCAATGAGTATATTGAACTCACGATCTATCAAGCTTCATTGTATTCGATCGAGATTCTCAGTTCATCTTCATTCTCTGAAAGTTTCTTTGCAAACGGCTGAGCATTTCTCTTCGATTGTTCATCGCCTATCACTCTCAGATCGACGATCAAAGCGAACGAGTCAATCAGAATGTTGAGCGATATCTTCGTTCTTTCTGTTCGTATATGCAGAACGACTGATCTAAGTGACTATTCATGATCGAGTTTGTCAACAATAACATCTTGTTCTCAGTCATCTTCTTGACTCTCTTCTTCATGAACAAGAACTTTCATTCTCGTATGAGCTTCGACCCTGACATCATCGAGTATGAAAGCATTCGCGAACGACTGCAGATCATTCGAGTCGAAGATATATTCGATCACATGAATAAGACACTGATCTTCGCTCGCGAAGCTCTGATCAAAACACGAAAACAAATGATGAATCAAGCTAACAAGCATAGAAAGAAGATCAATTACAAGATCGAATCAAAGATATTTCTGAACGAACGAAACATCGTTACAGCGAGACTCTTCAAAAAATTGAATGACAAGATGCTTGATTCTTTTCAGATCATCAATCTCATTGACTCATTCTATAAATTGAAATTATCTGAGACTATGCGTATACACGATGTATTTCATTCAGAGCTTCTTCGTCTCGTCGTCAATGACTCTCTGTCTGATCAGAAGAATGAATCTTCGAGATCAATAGTGATAAACGATGAAGACGAATGAAAAATTGACGATATATTGAACTTTCGACGATATCGAAGACGACTTCAATATCGAGTCAAATGAAAGAGCTATGACAACAATCTCAACTGATATAACGCTGACGACGATGAGTTTATGAACGCTCAAGAGATGATTGATGACTTTCATATCAAATATTCAAGAAAAGCGCACTAAGAAATAACATTCATGCAAACATGAATAGTCAAAGAAGAGAGATAATGTTACGATTCTAGCCTTCGTCTATTCTTCGCCTAGCCTTCGCCTGATTTCATTCTAATCGAGTCTAGCGAGAATCTGATCTATAGATGATGTTATGAAAACTCTGCATCATATGTGTAAGGCGTCAACTCAATCGAGTCTAGCACAGAGCTGAGAAACACACATATAAGTCGAGTTCTTTCCTGTAGATACTTTTCTTTCTTAGCATTTATCTATTAGTTAAATGACATCTCTATGACTCGCTTTAGATTGATCTCTAACACTTGCTAGCGTACATTGCAAATTGATTAAAACTTCAGTCTTGTTCAATTTTATTCAGTCTTATCAATCTTAATACACTTGTAACAAAAACTAGTGACTTTCATTAAAGATGTGATGAAAGATGTGTTAATTTCTTCAACAATAAGCAGCTTAAATGATCTTTTTGTTTTGAAATCTTTGACTATTGAATATGTATTATTTAGCAATGAAATTAGTTACTCATTAAAGTCATTGATTAACACTGAAGCAGCTGACTATTCGTTTATTGATGAATTAATCGCGCAGAATGTTTATGATCATTTGCAAATTGAATCTTTATCTTTAATCAAGCTCAAATCAATAAGAAAATTCGATAATCATTATGCAAAAAAGCTCATTACTCATGCAATTTATTTGAATCTAACTGTTTAAAATCATATGAAACGTTTTGTCTTTATGCTGATCACTTGATTAGATCAACATCAGATGATTCTTGAAAAAACATGAATGAACAATGTTAAAGATTTGTCTAAAGTGAGTCAGATAAAAATGTCATTTAACTAGAAGATAAATGCTAAGAAAGAAAGATAGCTACAGAAAAGAAGCTGACTACATATGTGTATTTCTCAGTCAACGCTAGACTCAATAAAGACTAGTTAAGATGACGAAGCGAAAATAAATTTAACAAGACTAGAAGACTGAGTCTGACAAGACTAGAATCATGACATTATTCTTTCTCTTCAATGATTCATGTTTGCATGAATGTATTTTCTGCTCAACTCAATTGATTGCTCAATTTAAATCATGATTGATTGAATTGTTAATTAGCGCAATTTGTTCAAGTATTAAATATGAAAATCATTAATGATTTTCTGAATATTCATAAATTCATCATCATCAACGTTGTATCAATTGAGATCATTGTCATAGTCATTTCATTTGACTTTATACTGAAGTCATCTTCAATATCAACGAAAATTCAATATATCATCGATTTTTCACTCATTTTCATAGTTTATTACTATTGAATCTGAAAGTTCATTCTTTTAATCAGACAAGAAATCATCAACGACAGAGCGAAGTAGATCAGAATAAAATACATCATGAACATGCATAAACTCTGATAATTTCAGTTTATATGAAGAGTCAATGAAATCTAAATTAATGAAAGAATCGAGCATTTTGTCATTTAACTTCTTGAAAGATTTCGCTGTAATGATGTTTCTTTCGTTCAGAAACATCTTTGATTCAATCTTATAATTAACTTCTTTTCTATGCTTATTAACTTGTTTCATCATTTGTTTTCATGTTTTGACTAGCGACTTGCAAGCAAACTTCAGTGTTTTGTTCATATGTTCAGATATATTCTTGATCTTAATCATCTGCAAGCGTTCATGAGAACTTTTATATTCAATGACATTGAGTTCAAAACTCATATGAGAATGAAAGTCTTTGTTTAGAAAGAAAGAGATCAAGAAGATGACTAAGAACAGAGCATTATTATCAATGAACTTGATCATGAGTAGTAGCTTAGCTCAGTCATTCTGCATGTACAAACAGAAGAATCAAAGATATCTTTCAATGTTCTGATTGACTTGTTCACTTTGATCATTGATTTAAGAATGATAAACTGTGAAGAGTTGAAGATTAATGTCTAGTCTTTTGCAAAGTGACTTTCATAAAATGAAGATAAATTGAAAGTCTCGATTCAAAACAATAAAATCAAGTAAATCATGTATTTAATATATTCACTGAAGCATTAGCTCAGCTGTTTTTTCTGTCGTGATTTTCTCGTCATCAGTGAAGCAAGAAATATAATGTCGTTTCTTTATCAATTTACATATCACTGTTAGTATGATGTTTTTGTCTTTTGAAAGAAATAAGTTAATGATGAAATTCATGACTATGTTCTTTCATTACTATTCAAGTATGAGTAAAGAATGTAGTAGTTCATTGAATTTATTTCAAGAAGTTTTTAATCGTTGATAAATGTAGCAGTTTTAAATATATCAATTTATTGTCTTTTGCATTGAAGATTAATATTAGTATTTTCTTATGATCTTTATCATTCTGAGAATTTCAAAATGATCAATAAAAGATTGATCATGAACTTCTTGAATTAACTTCATTTGAAGATGCTCATTAAAGAGAACTCATAGAAGATCACTTCAATATAGTATTTCGTTCTGAACTCAACAATTTCTTAATTTAATATCTTTATATTGAGCTTCATTTTTTAATACAACTTCACGAAGTAAAATGTTATAAGTGTATCAAGACTGACAAGATTGATAAGATTGAACAAGACTGAAGCTTTAATTAATTTGTAATGCATGCTAGCGAGTACTTTGTGTAATAATTAGAACTAATCAATGATCTGATCTAGATCTGACTCAGATTTGACTCAAATATGACTCAACACTCTTTTTCTTTCTTAACATTCTTTTTTCTTTTTCAACACTCTTTTCTTTCATCAACATCTTGTTCATCTACATCATTTTCTTTTCATGTTACAAATACATTTCTTTCAAGTTTAGCACAGTCTTTGAACATTACATAAATAGAAGCTTTTGTATCAATCTTTTTCTGTATTCTTAATATTCAGTTATAGCTATTTTTAAAGATTAAACACTATCAACTCTGATCTTCATTGATTGTATCATTTAAACATGATTCTGACATTATATTAAGAATTTATTAATCACATGATACTGATTTCATTATTCATTCAAGATACTCATACAGATAGAACGAGTCTAAAGAAATTCATTTATCTGATGATCAATGACAATTGAAAGACAGAACAACATTAAAGAGTTGAATAAAATCAACGACAAGACTGTTTGAATTGCTAAACTATTTATTGCTCATTAAGTACGCAAAGTTCACTCAATTACAAGAATTACAATAAAGAATCTTCGTGAATTGCTCAAGAATCAAATCAATTGATAGATTCAACAATAAAGAATCTTCGTTGTTTGCTAGAGAATCAATCAAATCAATTAACAAACAAATCTCATCTTCTTTGTTAAAGATTAAACATCATCTCATACGTTTTTCTTTTTCAATTGTTAAGCATCATCATTCATTCAATTCTTTTTCAAACAAATCTCATCATGTTTAGTCATTCATTTATTAAAGAGCATTCTGAAGAATTTCGAAATCGTTTCTTTCACATCTTTGATGCTGATTCATCAAAATCACGAACGAAATCATCAAGTGCTGCATCATTCATTCATGAAGATGACAAATTATTCATTGAAACGATAATATTTCTTATGTTTTATGAAATCTGAAAGACTTGAAGCCTAGCTCTTGATAAAGAAACAGATCAACTCTACAAGTTAAATAAACAACAAGAAAATGAAATCAAAGAGTTAAAGACTAGACTTCAAGCTAAAGAAAACACTTCTTCTGATTTCATCTACTTTAAGCGTTCTAGATCTCAAAAAATACCTGATTCTTCGCTGTTTACTGATGAAAAGAACTTTACTTGAAAAAACTGATACGAAAAAATTCAGAATAAACTAGAGATCAATGTCAATCTCTTTTTTAATAAACGAGTCAAATTGAGCTATGTACATTCTAAATTATTCAATGACGCAGCAAAGATCACTCAAGCTAAACATGAACATGATTGTGTCAATTTTTATAAAATTGTCAAAGATCTTTTGAAAGAGCTAGCTCAGTTGTTCAATGATTCAAATAAGAAAGTCAACTTTCGTAGAAAATACTACAACTTGATTCAAGAATCAAAGAAATTCAGCGAGTTTTATACTCAGTTTCAACAACTATCTTTTTATCTAAACTATCACGAAAAGCAACTGATCATTGATCTGAAAGATAAAATACATCTTTGTTTTTAATTCATTTGAGTAAATCAACTAGTTCAATCTGATTCTTTAAAAGAAATTCGTTTCTATCTGATTTGTTTGAATAATGATCAGTGAGTCATTTGAAAGATCAAGAACAAAATCAAACGCATTAATGATGTTTTAAAAACTATCTTTCATAGAGTAACTGTTATCACTTAGCAGTCAGTTAATCACTTGAAGTCTGATCATTTAAAGTCGCGCGACGCGATTTTAACTAGCGTCAAAGAAGCAAACATTCTATTTGAAAGTTATTTTAAATGTCATAAATCAGATCATAGCTTTAAGAAGTGTCTTGATCAATTTACTAAAATCAATGCAGTGAACAAAAAATATGATTGCTTTGATTTTGATTCAAATTTCGATTCAAAAAACTAGTCATCTCTTCAAAAGTCATTAAAAAGATAAAAATTATATCTTTGTACAAACTAGACGAAATTCTATTGAAAAAGAATTACTTTGAAAAGTCATTTTTAATTGACACTCATCTCATTTTTCAGAAATGATCTTTCAGTCTTCATTTTCTAATAGACAGTGATTCAGTCATTTACATGATTATACATTTCAATCTAGTTGATAAAGTATGTAAGAAACTGAAAATTCAATTTATATCACTGATCAAAGAGAAGCTAATAAGAGATTATGATGAGAAGATATTTAAGAAGACAATCACTCATAAAATTCTACTCAATCTCATCATTGAAAATCATAAGAAATTAACTATATCAATGTTAATAGCTGATATTAATTTTCATGAAGTCATATTGAGTAAGCTTTGAATGAACAAAAACGAAATATTACTGAATATGCAAAGCAACATCATTGTTTTTTTGAATCAATTGAATGCTTCTATTTCAATTTTTTTGATCTCGCTCAATTCAAAGCACTTAAGTTGATCGCGATCAACTTCACTTTCTTCAATTACTCAGACTAAGACTTTTATGATGCTCAAACGACTTGTTTCAATCACTGCTCAGAAAAAGTCATTCTCAATTCAAAGCATAAATGTTGCTTCATTCAAAACATTGTTAAATCATTTAAAAAAGAACAAGATTGAAGTTTTTGCTTTATTCATGATGAACATCAATAAAGAAATCGCGTACAATACTCAGTGCAATTTGAATGCTTTAAACGTCTCTTTAATCAATGAAACGACTCAGAATTTGAAAGATATTAAAGCAAAGCTGTCATTAAAATAGCATGAGTTTCTAGATGTTTTTGATTAAGTTCAATTGAATAAACTACTCTTTCATCACTTTTATGATCATAAAATTAAACTCATCAGTGATTCAACGTTCTCTCACTGTCAAGTTTATTAAATGTTCTTTGTCAAACTTCTGAAAGTAAAGAAGTATTTGAATGAGAATCTGTCAAAGAGATTCATCACTTTCAGTTAAACTCTCTATTTCTTCTTGATTTTATTCACTTTCAAAGCAAATGAAGATCTTTGATTCTGCGTGAACTATCAAAAGCTAAATGTCATTTTCAAAAGAAATAAGTATTTTTTATTGCTGATAAATGAGATCATTGATAAAATAGTGAGTTGCAAGCATCTGACTAGATTGAACATCATATCAGCATTTAACAAACTTTAAATGCATTTTGATAATGAGAATTACATCACTTTTATCATTGCTTTAGAAGCATATAAATATAAGATGCTATCATTTGAACTGATTAACAAATCAATCTTCTTTTAGCAATATATAAATGACATTTTATGAAACTTTCTGAACGACTTTTGTCAAGTCTATCTAGATGACATTCTCATTTATAGCAAAATGAGAAAGAAACATAAAGATCACGTCAAACTAGTATTGAAATGATTACGCGAAGCTGAACTGCAAATAAATATTTGAAAGTGCAAATTCAATGTAAAAGAGACTGTCTTTCTAAAAGTCATTGTATCAGAACTAGATCTTTGTATGAATCTCAGCAAGATGATAGTCATAGTCAGCTGAATCACTTCAATCAATCTAAAAGAAATTCAGAGCTTCGTGAGATTTGTTAACTTCTATCGTTGTTTCATTAAGAACTTCTTGAAGCTAGTCAAATCATTCACTCAGCTGACTAGAAAGAATACATTTTTTGTATGAAATGAAATCTGTGTTCAAGTCTTTGACAATCTAAAGAAACAAGTCAGCTTAATCTCAATACTTCGTCATTTCAATTCTAAACGACAAGCTATTCTGAAAATTGATGATTCAAACTATGTAAAAGATGAAATACTATCTCAGTATAATGATGAGAAAGTTCTTCATTCAGTGATCTTCTACAGCAAAAGCATGATTCTTGCTGAAATCAATTATCACATTTATGACAAGAAACTGCTAGTCATTATTCAATACTTCAAACATTGATGACTTAAGCTGAAATGCATTGAACTATTCATTCAGATGTTCATCAATCATCAGACTTTGAAGATCTTCATGAAAAACAAACAGTTAAGTCAATGACAAGTCAACTATCTGAACATTCTATCAAAGTTCAACTTTCAGATCATCTTTAAGTCAAACAAAATAAACACTAAAGTCAATACTTTAATTAAAATGTCTTTAGCAAACATCTTTGAATCAGCTCAGCGTCTTGAAGATCATTTTCAAACTATTCTGATCTCTGATAAAGTTAATGTTTTATCTGTTGAATTGAAAGCAAATCTCTATCAATGAGTATGTATGATTAATCAAACAGATGAGCTCTGCAGCAAATATAAACAAGCTATGAATGACAACAAGCTCAAATTTCATATCACTAAACTGAAGAACTGTAAAATCATTGACGACGTTCTATTTAGAAAAGATCTATTGTAAGTCTCTGAGAACATGCATACGAAATTTCTATAAGAAGTGCATGATCAATCTTCAATCTCTCATTTCAACAATAAATGAATCATTAATTTAGTTCAGCGTTTCTACTATTGATTAGATCATTAAGCTACTATTCGATGATACATTTGAAACTATCATGCTTGTCAGCGAAGCAAAGTCTTTAGAAATAGCATTAATAAACTTCATCATTTTCTTTCAATTTCACAGAAATGCTGAAAAGATATAACTATGAACTTTATTACTGAACTATCTTTGTCAGAAGACTATAACATTATTTGCACAATCATATGTTGACTCATCAAGAAACATCACTATGTTTTCTATCATTGAGAAGACGAAAGCATCTTAGTTGAAGAAATGATTTGAATCATGTTATGAAATGTTTATTGACTTCATGATCTATTTAGTTCTATTGTTTTGAACAGAGACTTTCAATTCATATCAATCATGTGACAAAGTCTTTGCAAGTGACTGAGAATCACAGCTAGTCTATTCACAGTTTATCATTCTGAAATCAATGATCAATTAAAACAAGTCAATCAGAACGTTGAACATGAACTTAGAATTTATTGCAATTACATGCAAAACAACTAAGTCAAATGAATATCTATGATAAAATTCAACGACAATTTCAATATTTTCTTAATCACTTCAATGACTTTCTTTTACTTCAATAAAGAATTTCACTCTTGAATGAGTTTTGATTCAGATATGACTGACTATGAAACAATTCATGAACGACTTGAAGTTAAAAAGCAAATGATATTATCATTTGAATGAAAGAATTACTGAACTTCAATCATTAACAATTGAAAAAGACGAAGCTGACTATTAAAGTTCAGATCAATAAACATAAACAAGATGTCACATATGAAGTAAATGACTGAGTTTGACTATCTTTCAGAAATGTCAAGACAACAAGACTTTGCAAAGATTTGAAAAATAAACAGCTAAATCTTTATTAAATTACTGCTAAAGTGAGTATCTTCTATCATTTTCATTTATCAGTCAGCATGAAGCATTTGCATTCAATGTTCAGCTCAAAACTACTATGATCATATTCAGAAGATTCTTTATCAGAACAACATTCAGAATCACTCAGATCAATCACTATTAAAGACAATGAATATTGAAAGATAAATAATATATTGAACTTCAGATGCTATCAAGGTCAAATACAATACAAAGTCAAATAAAAAAATCTTGATAGAGATGATGAATAATACTATGTTAATAAAGAAAAATTCGATGACTCAAAGAAAGTTTTGAATGAATTTCATAAGTTATATTCAAGCAAATCACGCTAAATATCGAAATAACTATCAACAAAAAGCGAGCAAATGAACTACATTCATGCAAACATGAATTTTTGAAGAAAAGAATAATGTTATGAGTGTATCAAGATTGACAAGATTGATAAGACTGAACAAGACTGAAGCTTTAATCAATTTGCAATGCATGCTAACAAGTACTTTGTATAATGATTAAAGCTAGTCAATGATTTGATTGAGATCTGACTCAGATTTGACTCAGATATGACTCAACATCTTTTTTCTTTCTCAACATTCTTTTCTTTCATCAACATCTTGTTTATTTATATCATTTTCTTTTCATGTCACAAACAAATTTCTTTCAAGTCTAGCGCAGTCTTTGAACATTACATAAATAAAAGCTTTTGTATCAATCTTCTTCTGTATTCTTAATATTCAATTATAGCTAGCTTTAAAGATTAAGCACTATCAATTTCAATCTTCATTGATTGTATCATTTAAACATGATTCTGACATAAAATACAATTCTTGTTGATTCTGTTAGCTTCTAGAATCAATCAATAAATTGATTCATCATTCTCTTTCTCTTTTAAATCAATGATTTTCATTTGATTTAACGTAAGAATCGTAGTTCGCTGATAGCAACATCATTCATTCTTAAAGCTTCTAGAAACTAAATCAACTTAATGAGTCAATGCATCAACTTTGATGTTTTATTTATCTGAGTAATACATGATTTTAAAGTTGAAGTTAATGAGCTTTTGTACTCAGCGCATTTAATATCTACTTAGCTCTTTATCTTTCATTAATGATGTTAAAGCTTGATGATCAGTGAACATCTTAATGAGTAGTTCAGTCAATTTCAGCTCAGATCATTAATGTTTAAAGACACAAATGATTGTTAGTAGTTTCTTGTCATAGATTTCGTAATTGCACTTAATGAGACTCAGATTCTTGCTTTAGTAGATCATTGAATGCAATGTTTCTTCATCATCATACTGAGAAAGTATGTCATCATTAACATAGTTGAATGAGTCTGTTTCAAGAATGATCTTTCTATTCTGATAAAAATGACGAAGAATAAAGACTTCAGTCATTCATTTCTTCATATGATCAAAGATCATTTGACAAGCTTAATTTCATTCAAATATCATTTCTTTTTAAGTTAATTGAATCAGAAGATGAATAATCTTTGAAAAGTTCTTTATAAAACATCAATAGAAATTGCAGAAGTTAATGAATAACTGCATCTGAATGAGATTTGTAGAAGTAAATCATTCAACTACTGCTTGTACTTTTCTGAAATTCATTTTTAGTTCTTCAATGAATAGTAATAATTTCAGAAAGAAGATTTTCTGAACATGAAACTTGCATTTGTTTATATTCATCTGAAGATCAGTCTCTCGTAGTTTATATAAAACTAATTGTACATGTTGCTTATGTTTCTTCAGTGTTTTGCTGTAAATGATAATGTCATCTAGATAAATTTGACAAAACTGATGAAGATAGTTAAATAGCACGTCGTTCATATAGTGTTGATAGAAAGTTAAGTCGTTGATTAATTCAAAAGACATCACGTGATATTTGTAGAAATTAAAAAAGATGATAAAAATAATCAAATCTTCGTTATTTAAATACATGCATAGTTTGTTGAATGTGACAATGATGTTCAATTGAGTCAGATACTTGTTTTCTTGTATACAAGTGAAAGTCTTGTCTATTAATGACAAAAAATAGTGATTTCATTTAATCAAAGCATTGAGCTTTCTGTAATCAACGCAGAAACGCAAGCTATTGTCTTTCTTATTGATGAATAGTATGAGCAAAGCATATGAAGCTGAGCTAAAAGATATAAAGTCTTTATTCAAATGTTTAATCAGATAATTCTTCATCTTTTAAAGCTTGTAGTCAGATCATGACATATGATAAAGAT
>JAABUW010009360.1_pt1 | contig 11187 bp, 18 predicted proteins | sample 5560081 | NCBI WGS metagenome assembly JAABUW01 (sample SAMN10711882, study PRJNA513363) | rock metagenome | isolation source: Antarctica rocks | place: Antarctica: Victoria Land, Knobhead sud | reverse complement strand
AGGGCTGCATGGCCTTGCATGCATAGACAAGATTGACTGTCTCTGTCTGAAAAGGCACAAACCACAAACTCTGTCGTCATGTCAATGCCAAAGCAGCAGTGCTTTGGTGTCTTATCATATCTGCCAAATAGCTGCGCCAGTCACATTAGTCTCACAGTCAAACCTGGATCAGCATGCTTGCAGTTGTGAGTCTCTCAACATGTCTGTCTGTCTGTGCTGTGCAGGACATAATGGCAAGGCTTGAATTTGATTATGGTAGGCCATGGCAGTCAAGTCAAGCAGCCATGCAGCAATCGTGGGGCCACAGGCATATATATATATACACCCTTGCACAACCCAAAGTTATCATACGTTGTGGGCAGCAGTTTTGGTCCAGGCTGATGTCATGTGGCTTTGTCACATGGCATCAGTATGCTAGCACCCAGCAACTGTACACATTCTTGAGGGGCAACAGAGTGGCACAAACCAGGTTGCAAGTTGATGGTAGCTGTTAGGGAGTGTTGCATGCAGGTTGTCTCTCAATCGATGAGTCACATTTCAACCCCCCTCCCCCGCTTTGTCTCTTTTACTATGCGTGGTCATTGAAGCCTTTAGTTCTCCACATGGCTGCAGCTTTCGTTTGCCTCGAGCAGCCTTCAAGAGCTTTTTTTTGCGGTTTTGTTTTGCAAGACTTCAAGCTGCCTCCCTTTTGTCGGCTTTTCCTGCACTGTGTTTGATTGCAGTTCGCTGCTTACATGCCATTCGCAAGTTCACAACAAAACGCGTGGTGCAATGTCATGCCTTTGGTGCACCCTGCCAGGGCTCATGGGCACATAATGTCAGGTTGCTAGAATAGAAAACAAGCGCCAGCTGGGCAAATGCGGCATTCAATGAGTAGACGTTCGGGGTATGTTTTGTTCCAGTGGTCAAACATAGTTTTTAATGTTCCCTTGTTCCAAGAGCCTAGAATGTGCACATAACTGAAGGAGTCTGTCACGGCTTGCAGGCTGGTATCTCATGTGGGTGTAATTCATGTTCTTGCTAGGCATTCTGATTCACCACGGATCAGGTGGTCTGCCTTGCCTCCTCTTGGTAACCTTGTATCCTGTACTTCTGCTGATGTTTGGCTTACACAACGTATGAAATGACCAACGGAGCATGTAGTTGCAGACAATTCCCTGTGTCTCATTGTGTGACATGTGTATGCACCGAACTGATCGAGATGGCTTGCACAATTGTGAGAGTCGTTCACCCCGAACATGTGGCCAGTGGCCTCAACAAGGCATTGCCTGCGGAATTCGTCATGAAGACGTCGATAGGTGCATGCAAACCTATTCGATTAAAGTTTGCAGACAATTTGAGTGATGAAATCGACGTAATGGTCACTACAGCTGCTGTTCAGGCAGGAATCCTACATGGAATGTTTGTGCTGACAACCTACTCGGCTTAGCAAAGTCTAGCCTGTTTTCAAGCTCTCAGTCATATGGGGAGCACCAATAGGTTGCAAGGCATGTACTAAATTACTAATATGTGGGGCTAAAGCTTCAACAGCATGTTGTTGCACAGCTGCAACAAAACACAGATATCTATCTGTAGTCAATGACATCCCATCGCTCTGATGTAAAGTCTCTTAGTAATGCAAACGGCATCAACCAGAACTTACAGTGCCCAGCTCAGCCTGTTGCAGAGCACTTTCTGATTGCTATTGATGCTGCTCAGTAAGGTAACAAAGCTAGCATGCCTGCTTTGATCAACGACTACACCCATGCCAAACAGTTGTATTAGGACTTGGGTGCAGCATATACTATACTCATGCCAAATATTCATACTAGGACTTACAATCTGATAAGACTGTGGCACACCACAACAAACATCAGAACAGCTGAACATGGTCATCAGGAAAGGCTTCCAACAGCGGAATATGATCTCGGAAATTGCACATTTCAGTTCTGCGCTCCACTTCCTGAGCCACCCACAGTGGCTAGCCCCTCTTGGAAATGCTGACTGCCTTCTGTTGCCAGGACTGCTGCCTCTGTCAGGTCAATCTCTTGCAGATTCTCATCCTTGAAGTCCATGAGGTGCAAGGGCCGCAGCTGGCCCTTCTGGTGGTGCCCCCCATGAGCAGAGGCTTGTGTCGCCTCCTGGACCATGGCTGCAATGGCCTGGTTACGCTTCTCTACCAGCGTCTACGAGCACAAACATTGACACATGAGCCATAGACGCTCTTATGCTCAGATGTACTGTAGCAGGGGAAAATGAGCTATAGGGTGTCTAATGCGCAATGTGGGATTTTGCCCTACAACATGTAGTACCAGCGTCTGCAATCACAAACCATGACACATGAACCACAGACGCTGCTGTTGTTCAGATGCAGTACCAGCGTCTACAAACCATGCATAATGCAATGCCCCTATGATCCAGGCACTTTACCAAGCTCTGCAAACTAGTGTATCCTTGGAAAAGTGTATTTGAGATCCAATCTATCAAGGCAACACAAAACATTAACAATTAGACACTCTTGTGTTCAAATGTACAACCAGCGTCTGTGAGCACAAACCATGAAACATGAACCACACACGCTCTTGTGTTCAGATGTAGTACCAGCGTCTACAAACACAAACCATGCATGATGCAATACCCCTATGATCCAGGCGCTTTACCAAGTTCTGCAAATTAGTGTATCCTTGGGAAAGTCTATTTGAGACCCAATCTATCAAAGAAACACAAAACATGAGACATGAACCACAGACGCTTTTGTGTTCTGATGTATAACCAGTGTCCACAAGCACAAAACATGAGACATGAGCCACAGACGCTCTTGTTGATCAAATGCACTGCCTCTGCACCTCCTGCTGGACAAGGCAAGCTTTTGCCTGTGCAAATCCTTTTGGTGTCAACACATACAGAACAGTAGTTATACTCATTCCTGCACCTGCAGTTAGCTAGAGTAATCACTGCGCTGTATGCACAGCAGTCAGCTAGAGTAATGACTGCATTGTATGTACAGAGGCTTCAATGCTTCAGGCGAACTCTGCTCACCCTCTCAAGCCATGAGACACAGAAAGACCCTATCATGTCAACAAGCAGGGCATGTACACCAACTGCACTTGCACTGTGTGGGCACCGCCTATAATCCCAGCAACCCCTTACAGGATCTTCCTCTTGCATTAACTGTTCACAAAAACAGCCATTTTTATATTTTTTCCTGGCAGCCCCCAGAGGAATCCCCAGGGGGGTGACAGCAGCCCTTACCGGGTCGATTCTCCTAGACTGAATGTGAGCATCCTTCTGGGCTTGGACCTGGTCCAGATGCTGCAGCTGGGACTGGTAGTGGGAGGGGAGGGCGTGCTGGTACCAGGGGTGCTGCATGATACCCTCCACTGTGATGCGCTGCTTCACATCTGCCACAAATATGCGGTCCAGCAGGCTTCTGCACTCTGACGACAACTGCACACATGACATGAAACAGCTCTGTCGACACTTGACACGCATGACACACCCATGCCTTTTGACACTTGACGCCCATGACACCTTGCGCAGCCGCATGTTATGGTGTTGCGTTTCTATCCACCCTGGTGTATGTATGCATGTATACATGGTGGTACTGTCATTGACTAAGGCCAGGTTCTGTGGGTTGAGTGGGTCTGATGAGCTTCAAAATAGGATGCAGACAAGCAGGAAGAAGACTGCTTATGCCTGACAGCAGGATGAGACCAACAGGACATATGGCATGCAAGCTGAAGAAGACTGCAAGTATGCAAGCCAGAGTGAAGGTGCAAGCATGCAAATGGGAGTAAAGAAGTTATAGTGCCAGGAAAGTTTTGGGGCTGAGGTCGCAACACAATGTGAGCAGTTGCTTGGCAATTGACAGTGCAGGCAGCTGCCCAAATGCCATGTGCAACTTATAAGAGCCAATGGCCCCTCATGGAATAGGGCCTTAGCCTTGGCAGGAATGTAGATGTATGCCAGTAACCCATTGGGGTTTGCCTTGTACAACAGGCCAACCATGACTCAATGAAGTATAATGCCATGTGCAGCTAGACATGCACAAGGTCTGGCAGACATAGGATGGGGAGATGAATGTGGGACAGCTGTGACTTGCCTTGTTGACATTGGCCTTGATGAACTCTGACTGGAACCACTGCTGGTTCACCTCTTGCATCCTGTGCCGCAGCAACACTGTCAATTGCTTGTCCCAGCCTCAGCATTGCACATATGACCATGTTCAAGAATTCATCACTATGCATATCAAACTGTGCCTGTCATTGGTGACGAGATCAAACAGCACCTGAAGAATGCTGCTGACACACGATCAACAAAGTTGATAGAAAAGGACCTGAAGACTGAACTGACCATTGAAAACAGACCCACTGCCTCTGCTACATACATGCCAGAGACCTTCAGAGCCTGCCAGCAATCATGTCTGGTATGACGTGCCCATCACCAAGCATATGTGCATGCATGCATTCATTACATATATGCCATCCCTAGCATCATCAAACACATACAGTCCTAAGTGGCTCCCTGTATGAGGTCCTATTTTGGCAGTCAACATACCAGCAACAATGTGTGTCGGCAAGTTCCAAATCAGACAGAAGAAGCTTCATGTCAACCTCTGCAACTATGACCCGGGTGTCTTTTGGTGGTCTGTACGTGCAGTACACAAGAACTACAATGATGCTAGGGTGCACAAAAGAAAAGAAAAGTTTACGCTTTTCAGCGATCATAACGGGAGCCTCCTAAGGCGGCAGCCCAGAGATCTAGGGTGCACAAGAACTACAATGATGCTAGGGTGCACAAGGCGTACCAGAGGTCCAGTTCTGCCTCCTCCATACTGCGGTGCTGGTGCTGCGTGTGGTCAAAAGGGAAGGCTCCACAGAGGGCCACCACCAGCATCACACCGGCAGCCCATACATCTGTGCTTCGGGGGTCATACGCCTGATCTGTGCCATCCTGGCCGTTGTGTAACAGCTCTGGAGACATGTACTCTGGGGTCCTGAAGGCAGACAGGGCACCAGAGTGAGTCAGAATGGGAAACAGACAGCCCGGAAAAGGTTCTGCACAAGGGTGGTATGAAAGCTTGACTGAAAGCTGCAGGCTGTCCTGTATCTGCAGTGCCATGCATGTCTACAGCTTGTTTTGAGCCTGTGAATGCTCTTTTACATGGAGCTGCAGGGCTGTCTGTATTGCCAAACACCTTCTTAGCAGCTTTGCACATGAGCTGAGCGTCTTTGACACGTCTTCTTAAGGTGTAGGCAACAAGATGCCTCTAAGCATTGCATAGACATGCTTGGTGGAAGTGGAACTGATGATCAATAGCTGAGCGAGGGTCAAGTGATTGTTCACTGAGGGCAAAGTGATGCCAGCTTTGATCCTGTACAGTGATTGCTGTGTGGCCGTATGTCAGAAAATGAGCAATCTGCGTAACCAGTGCTGATCAAAGAAGCTTGCAGCAAGACAGACAGGAGGGGAGAGGAGGCTCACCCTACTCTACTAGACATGCGGTACAAGGTTGGGTTCTGCCATGCTCTGGCAAAGCCGAAGTCACAGATCTTGATGAAGGGAGGCTTCTGACCATCAAACAATGTGTTGTCCAATTTCATGTCACTGCAGCAGGAAGGAGCACATGGACAACTTTAGACGCCACGACTTTGAAGCTCAGAGCACGTCATGGAACACTGTCTTCCCTTACCGGTGAGCTATGTGATGTTGATGGCAGTAGCTGATGGCACTGATGAATTGCTGCATGGAAAAGGAGATATCAGCAACAGCATCCCAGCTGACTTGCAAGTTGGGATCAGTAAGACTGCACTGACCTTGAAAAAGTAACGCGCTTCATCCTCAGACATAACCAGTCCGCTTGGATCTGCAGATTGCCACTTGTCTGCAACATATGATGTCAAGCTGCCACCACTTGCCCACTCCATGCACAGTGCCAGGTGAGTGGGTGTTAAGATCAGCTGGTATACATTGACCAGATTGGCATGTCCCTCTCCAATCTCTGTCTGTATCTGCACAGCAGCAAACCAATATCCTCAATGACACGGTGAGCTCTTACAGGCCTGACTGCCCTGCTGTTGAATAGATTGCAGAGACGTGGCACCTTGATCTCTCGTAGCACAGCTTGAACAGCAGCCTCAGGCACAGGTCTCTCAAACAGCTTGACTGCAACCTGATTGCCATGTTTGAGGTCTCTGAACAACCATATGTCAGCTGCAGCACCTCGACCAAGCAACTTCACAGCTTGGTGGGTGCCTGCAAGTCCGATCTTTTTGGACTGGTTCTGTACATCTTTGCCTTGCAGAGACTGGCCTACAGAGGTTGTGTACTGCCTCTCCTGTTGCTGCTGAGCAGGCTTTGTCTGTGGGCTGGCGCAACCGCAGACGTTGCCCATGGACACGAACGGTCGTACAGCTCGAGGATCGGGGGACGAAGGTGGTCTGACTTACATGCACCGGTCGTCCAAGGATGCCTGCTCCCAGCAACGTTTTGCAATGGTTGTCTCAGACAGCTTGTCTGAAGGTCAAACCGCAAAGCTGCAACGGTCTCGGTATGTCAGTCTCGTGATATGCAGAAGATCAAATCAGCCCGATCATCTCCTGAACGCGGATCATCCGTGTGACGTAATACAACAGTAGCCCAGGGCTGCTGATCAGTCATGACCTGCCCTTGCGCGCACGAGCATACTTACACTGTCTGACCTCTTTAGCGCGGCCCTTGTACTTTTCGGAACTTCTGGCGAATTGCCTACGAGTTGAAGCCTCGTGTGAGCTTTTCTGAGAAACCTGTCTGTGCAAAATCAGCGCATTTGCTTGTCCGCTTGCCGGTGACGGGGGAGATATGCGGGCCCCTTGTGCGAGATCTTGTAGCTCTCAGTGTACCAGTACCAGTGGGCGACACGCTGTTAGGCGATGGGAAGCTTTTGTCCCTCTGCAGGGTCCTGTTAGGTCTACTCTAACACAGCACGCCCGACGCGACTTCGCGGTGCATGCTTTAGGCGTGGAATCGCGTAGGTGTGCATTCCAATTTGCTCAGAAATGATTGGACACGTGTCTTTTAAAGAGCTTTGTGCACAGGCTCGTGGCTGCTTTGCAGGGTCACATACCAAGATACAGTTTTTGACTCGGAAGAAGAAATTGTGCCCCCTACCGCTGAAGAGGGCAAGCAGTATGCAATTCAATATCAGCAGCTCAAAAAGGAAATGTTGGGCAGAACACAAAGATTTGGGGGTTTACTGGCTGCATACCTGTTTCTCACAGTTTCTGGGCAGGCAGGTCCCTGCTTTCTGTGTATGCAGAAGTGCATGCATGTCAGCATAGACAGCACAGGCATCTCTGCATGCTGCGTACACAGTCTCTGACATCTGCAGGCAAATATGTTTGAGTGTGAAATTATTGCAAACCATTAGTGCCCAGTCACACGCTGTTGCTTTGCATCTTCCATTGCCGTGGTGCATGCTTCATCCTTGACAAGTTTGATGTGTGTCTGCAGGCTGCACTCTGTGCTCTGCTCGGGTCAGGAGCTGGCTATGCATACCTAGTCTTGTTGCAACAGCAGGTGGACTCTGTCACGCCAACAGACGCTGTTCCCATATGGGAAGCTGAGGATAACATCCAGGGCTTTGCCAGACCATTTGCCATTGCTATAGCTGCCTACAGGCAAGTGACCTAGGCTTGCAGTATCACTGTGATGCATCGCCTCAGCCCTGCCTGCGCACGATAAAGGCTGAAACTCTGAACGCTGTATATACACAGGCAATCATTCCATGGCAGCCATGCAGAATCATCTTCCTGACCATATCTTGATGCAGAGCTGTTTGCGTCTTGTGCAGGGCCGGGCTCAGAGCAAGGCTGTTGGTCCCTGTAGGCCTGGGAGCATGTGTTTGGGCATGCAATCAGTCCGGGCTACATACGGTTACTCGTGTTGAAGAAGGGTGCCTCATACTTGGCTTCCTGTCTTTTAAGGTACTGCTTGCAAGACACACAAGTCAAGTGTTAGTAGTACTAAAGCTGCCATGGCTTGTCAAATACAGCAAGTTTACTGGCACAAGCTTCCTGGCACAAGCTTCCTGGCACAAGCTTCCTGAGAGCTTTGTGGTAACATGTCATGCTGTTCCTGCTTGGTTGGCAAGAAGTCGGTCATTGAGCTCTTGGTGCTGCTGCAGGCTGCTCTACTCTTGAATGTATGGGACAGTCTAAAGCCCAAATTCGATCCAGAAGCTTTTAAACGACCGCCAAGACCAGTTCAGTACAATTTTGATGAGGAACCAAACATTGATGACATCATGGACAACATTGCTAGTGTTCGTAAAATCGGTGGCAAGAAATTTTGACATGGGACAAGGTTCTGCTATCGCCCGTAAACTGCTGCATCAACTGTCTTCAGGCACCTGGTTTTGACATCAAACAAGAGCAAATGCTCCCTACAGACATTTAGATGTGGACTTGCTTCAGCAGATAGTCATTCGGCAACCAGAAGTTTCCTGTCCAGATCATCCCCTGAGAATCAAAATCAAAGTGACCATGGTCGACATTGGTTCTCAAGCAGGGCTGAGTGATGTTATTGCCTTCGGCGTTTCTTCTTCTGTCCACCCGGTATTCTGACGTCTTGCTGATTGTCAGTCTGCTGCTCCTGTTGACCTTCTAGCATCCTGCTTGGCTCCTTCAACTTCACCTTCAATTTTATACCCCTCCCTCGTGCTGCTCCATCTGTACAGTAGCGCAGCATTCCTCTAAGCAACACATGGACAAGAACAGTCATATCTGTCTGAGTCAGCTTGCTTTTGCTGATCAGCATTGCTGACACAGCGATGGCAGGGTTTTGTACCGCAAATGACATGCTTGCTGGCCTTGCGCCCTGCTTGTAAGGATAAGCAGATGCATCCTCAAGAGTACAAAGACAATCACGTTTTGTTGCATCACTAATAAGCCATTGACCCAAGGTGAAATGGCTGTTCGCTATGAATCGCGTCATAGTGAGCAAGCAGCAGCTCAGCAGTTGCAAGTTGCGACAGACAACACAGGTCCAGCAACATACCACATGCTGTGCACATTGCATTGTGTGAAGTCACTCAATGCAACTACAAAGGTATACTGAGCTGCATGAGCCAAGTGTTGCATTGTTGTGCAGACCTGAATGCAATCCACATTACTAGACCCAGCTGAGAGCAAGTTGTGCATACAGTACAGCAGACATGCTGGTGAGTGCATTACGCTGACCTTCAGTGCTGAGTCCTGCACTGTCATACTGTCCACTGTGAGATGGTGCGAGGCCCTCAGCAGCACTGTCCCCACCAGACTGGGAGGCCTCCCGGTCAGCCATCCCCAACCGCACTGTTGGGACGGCTTCCTCTTCTTCCTCCATATCATCTGGGCCTGCTTCCAGACTGCATGTGCATTGCATGGTGGTCGGTGCTCCTGTCCCAACTAAGTGACTCATATCAGCCTTTATAGCAATGGCAACATGCTTGTGTGAACAATGGAACAGTGCTATGCTATGTTATGCTATGCTACGCTATACTGCCATGCTATACTGCCATGTTATGTCACTACATTTGGATATGCTTAGCTCTGCAGATTTTCACATTCCTGATGTTTGTGCTGTATATTATGCACAACTGCAGGCTAATCAGGAGGCATATGATTCTACACCTGTGATTGCAACAAGTCTGACAAGCTCTCTGTGCAACAAGGGCGTCCTAACCTGCTGTTCAAGCAACAGAGATGCTTCTGTGCAAGCTGAATGTGTGACATTTGTGCTGCATGGGTGCATTTGTGAAGAGCAGCCCACAGACTGTGTTGCAATGCAAGCAGGCTTACTTGGCAGCTAGCTTGGGCAGAGGCTTGTGAATGCTGACAGGCAGGTAGTGCAGCTGCTGGCCCTGACCCTCTTCTTCATCGCTGCTGAAGAAGGGCTCATCCTCCACCGTCATGATGTCCACCTCACCGTCATCACCTGCACGCAGCATGTGACTCTACTGTGACAAATGCCATGACTAATGCCATGTTATGCTATCCAGCTCATCATCATCACCTGCATGTGTCATGACCAGACACGATTCGTCTTACATCGCAAGACTGTCCACTTCATTACCACCTCCTGAACAGACTGTAAATAAGGCCCCTTCTTGCTCAGATATGTGTTACCTAGTAGAGCAGTCAGAGCTTTCAGTCTGCTGACTGAGTCAATCATGAACATTGAGCTTTCCGAGTGGTCTTCAAAGACATTTGAGAGGGATTGCTGGTGGCAGTGTTCATACCAGCTGCCTGCTGAAAACAGATAATTGTTGACAGAAACACGATCGCCGGACTGAAAAGGCACAGATGCCACTGACATTGGTCATACCTGCTGATGTGATGCTGCAAGCACAGAACTGTCAAGGCCATTCTCACAGTGACAAACAGGCAAGATCACAAAAGGCAGCTGGCTCTGCCCGGTCAAAGACAGACAAGTCGTGATATCGACAGATTGGCACAGCAGTGTTCAACAGAGCAGTGCTGGGTTGATGCTTGACAGGCGCCTCATCTTGCGCAGCAAATCTGTCATGACTGCATGACTTTCCTTTGCCTGTCATTGCAGATTGTGCTGCAGCTGTGAAGACAAATCTGCAGCACAGACAGCTGCAGCTGCGACCCATTAGCTCTTAATCTGCTCATCAGTGTCTCAAGCAACCTGCCTAGACATGCAACTGCAGACAGATTCATGACAGATTCGCAGCTGGAAGCATCCCAATTTTCCCCCTCCTGCTGCTCATCAGTGTCCAAACTGTCACCTTGCATGAGCTGTGCCAGTCAGGAGACACACCTGCTGCTCATTGGTATCCAAACTGTTGTCTTGCATGAACTATGCCAGTCTGGAGAGACAAGGCTTATCCCGCACGTACCTAGCTCATCATGATTTGGAAAGCAAGTTGATTTGTTATAATTACTACTATTATTTATGTCATTCTCATTATCATTATCATTGTTATTGTTATCATTACTACTATTACTGTTGTTATTATTGTTATTATTATGATTTTCATTATCATTATCATTGTTGTTAGTAGTCATGAGACACACCTGCAGCGTTGGCAGCAGCAGCGGCAGCGGCAGCGAGTCGGTCCTCCTCGCGCTCATTCATGTCAAACTCATCTTCCCTCTCCACATACTCCCGGTTCTCCTCCAGCTCCTCAAAGTCTGGAGCAAAGGCGCTCCAGTTCTCTCTGTA